>ERZ860009.268-NODE-268-length-26893-cov-1.596691_pt1 | contig 26893 bp, 42 predicted proteins | sample MGYA00510114_ERZ860009 | MGnify/ENA primary metagenome ERZ860009 (study PRJEB30046, sample SAMN00715177) | human gut metagenome | study: EMG produced TPA metagenomics assembly of the A metagenome-wide association study of gut microbiota in type 2... | reverse complement strand
TGACGTAGTAAAAGCAGTTGTTGTTCGTTCTGCAAAGGGCGTTCGTCGTCCGGACGGTTCTTATATCCGCTTCGACGAAAACGCAGCAGTTGTAATTAAAGATGATAAGAGCCCGCGCGGCACCCGTATTTTCGGGCCTGTTGCTCGTGAACTTCGCGATAAAGATTTCATGAAAATCATTTCTCTGGCACCGGAAGTGCTGTAAGAAATCTGATAATGCACATAAGGAGGTGTTCCTGAAATGACTGCAGCAATCAAAATGCATGTAAAAAAAGGCGATACCGTTTTGGTTTTGTCCGGCAAAGATAAAGGCAAAGAAGGAAAGATCATTGAAGCTCTGCCTAAAAAAGCTAAAGTAGTCGTTGAAGGCGTAAATAAAGTAAAACGCCATACAAAACCGTCTCAGGCTAATCCCCAAGGCGGCATCATTACTAAAGAAGCTGCTATTGCTTCTTCCAAAGTAATGTTAGTATGCCCGGCTTGTAAAAAAGCTACTCGTATTAAAAAGACCGCAGTTTCCGGCAGCTTCGTAAGAACCTGCAAAAAATGCGGCGAAGTAATTGATAAATAAGATTCCGGGAAAGGAGGAAATTTTGAATGGCAAAAACAAGATTGCAAGAAAAGTATTTGTCCGAAGCTGTTAAAGGCATGATGGATAAATTCAACTATAAAAATGTTATGGAAATCCCTAAAATCGAAAAAGTTGTCATCAATATGGGTATCGGTGAAGCTGTAGCTAACAGCAAGGCATTAGATTCTGCTGTTGCAGATCTGACTTTGATCGCTGGTCAAAGACCAGTCATCACTAAAGCTAAAAAATCCATTGCAGCTTTTAAATTGCGTCAAGGGATGCCGATCGGTACCAAAGTTACCCTGCGCGGTGACCGCATGTATTACTTCCTTGATAAGTTGATGAACATTGCTCTTCCGCGTGTACGCGATTTTCGCGGCGTAAATCCCACCGCTTTTGACGGCCGTGGCAACTACGCATTGGGCATGAAGAACAATTGATTTTCCCGGAAATTGAATATGATAAGATCGATAAAGTCCGTGGAATGGATATCATCATTGTTACTACCGCTAAGACTGACGAGGAAGCCAGAGAATTACTCAGACTCCTCGGAATGCCGTTCAGCGCATAAGTGAGGAGGGAATACCTTGGCTAAAAAAGCCCTGATTGAAAAATGGAAAAATGAGCCGAAATTTGAAGTTCGCCGTTATAATCGCTGCAAGGTTTGCGGCAGACCACATGGCTATATGCGTAAATTCGGTCTCTGCCGTATCTGCTTCCGTGAATACAGCTACCAGGCGCTATTCCGGGAGTAACCAAAGCTAGCTGGTAAAACAGCAAATTAGGAAGGAGGGTATTTAAGTATGGTAATGACTGACCCGATTGCCGATATGCTTACCCGTATTCGTAACGCAAACTCGGTTCATCACGATAAAGTTGAAATCCCCGGCTCCAAAATCAAAGTAGCTATTGCTGAGATTTTGAAAGCTGAAGGTTTCATTAAAGATTTTGAAGTAATTGCCGATAGCAAACAAAATGTTATCCGCGTCAGCCTGAAATACGGTGCTAATAAGGAAAAAGTTATTTCCGGTATCAAACGTATTTCTAAGCCCGGCTTGAGAGTATACTCTCAAAAAGATCAGCTGCCCAGAGTCCTCGGTGGTCTCGGTATCGCAGTGATCTCCACTTCTCAAGGCCTGATGACCGATAAAGCTGCCCGTAAGGCTGGTCTCGGTGGAGAAGTGCTGGCATACGTCTGGTAATACTTGAAAGATAGGAGGTGCTCATAAGTGTCTAGAATTGGTAAACAACCAATTACTGTACCCGCTAACGTTACAGTTACTATTGAAAATAATTTGGTTACCGTTAAAGGTCCCAAAGGCGAATTATCTCGCCAAATCAATAAAGATATGAAATTGACTCTGGAAAACGGCGTACGACTGTTGAACGTCCGAGTGATGAAAAAACTCATCGTTCCATGCACGGTCTTTCCCGTACTCTGATAAACAACATGGTTGTCGGTGTAACCACCGGTTTCAGCAAATCTTTAGAAATTGCCGGTGTCGGCTATCGTGCCGCTAAACAAGGCAATAACATCAACTTTACTCTCGGGTTCTCTCATCCGGTAGTAAAAGAGCCGCCTGCAGGTATTACTTTTGAAGTTCCGGCTCCTAACAAAATCGTTGTCAGCGGCGCAGACAAAGAAAAAGTCGGCGCAGTTGCAGCTGAAATCCGCACTCTGCGTCCGCCTGAACCCTATAAAGGCAAAGGTATTCGTTATGAAGGCGAATACGTTCGTCGTAAGATGGGTAAAGCTGGCGCTAAAGGCAAGAAGTAATTTCTAAAAGAAGGGAGTGAAACTCTTGCTTTACAGAGTTGAAAAACCCGAGACACCTCAAAAACGTCATCTCCGTTCTCGTCAATATATTATCGGTACGGCAGAAAAACCTGTTTGAATGTATATCGTTCCTTGTCCAATATTTATGCACAAGTGATTAACGATGTAACAGGCGAAACGATTGTTGCTGCCAGCACTGTTGAGAAAGACTTGAAAGCTAACTACGGCGGCAATACTGAAGCTGCTAAAGCAGTTGGCAAGGCTATTGCTGAAAAAGCTTTGGCTAAAGGAATTAAAGAAGTTGTATTTGATCGTGGCGGTTACCTGTACACCGGTCGTGTTGCTGCACTGGCAGACGCGGCTCGTGAAGCTGGACTGCAATTCTAATAGAAGGAGGAATAAAAGTGGCGAATTTCGAAAAACAAGAAAGCGACTTAAAAAGAAAGTCGTATTCATCAACCGCGTTGCAAAGGTTGTTAAAGGCGGACGTCGTTTCTCCTTCTCCGCACTCGTTGTAGTTGGTGACGAAAACGGTCATGTTGGTATGGGCCTTGGTAAAGCTGCCGAAGTTCCGGAAGCTATCCGCAAAGGCGTTGAAGATGCTAAAAAGAACCTGATTACTGTTCCTATGGTTGGCACTTCCATTCCTCATGAAATCATTGGTGTGTTCGGCGCAGGCCGTGTGTTCTTGAAACCGGCTGCAGAAGGTACCGGCGTTATTGCCGGCGGCCCTGTTCGTGCCGTACTTGAATTGGCAGGCGTACGTGATATCTTGACCAAATGTCAAGGTTCTAATAACCCTAACAATGTTGTTCGTGCAACTTTGGAAGGTTTAAAATCCCTGAAAAGTGCTGAAGCTGTTGCAGCTCTGCGCGGAAAAACCGTACAAGAATTACTTGGCTAAGGAGGTAGCATGATGGAACAAGTTAAAATCACGCTGACCCGTAGCTTGATCGGTTACCCGCAGGATCAACGCGCAACCGTAAAGGCTCTGGGCTTAGGAAAAATCAATTCTACTGTTGTTAAAAACGACACCCCGACTATTCGCGGTATGATTCACAAAGTTGAACATCTTGTGAAAGTTGAAAAAGTTGAAGCTTAAAACAAGGAGGTGTGCTACAGATGAATTTGCATGAATTATCTCCCGCTCCGGGATCTAAAAGAGCCTCCGTTCGCGTTGGCCGTGGTCTCGGTTCCGGACTTGGTAAAACATCTGGCAAAGGTCAAAAAGGACAAAAATCCCGCTCCGGCGGCGTAAAACGTCCTGGTTTTGAAGGTGGTCAAAAACCTTTGTATCTGCGTTTGCCTAAACGTGGATTCTATAATAGATTTGGCATGAATTATGTCGAAATCAATGTTGGTAGTCTCAATTGCTTTGAAGACGGCACAGTAGTTGAACCTGTAATGCTGATCGAACACGGAATGATCAAAAACATTCGTGATGGTGTTCGTATCCTCGGCAACGGCGAGCTTACTAAAAAGCTCACGGTTCAAGCTATGGGTTTCAGCAAATCTGCTGAAGAAAAAATTATTGCTGCCGGCGGAAAAGTAGAGGTGATCTAAGTGTTCGCAGCCCTCGCTAATATTTTCAGAATTACGGAACTCAGGCAAAAAGTTGTATTTACTCTCGCCATGTTCATCGTTTTTCGGGCTGGAACACATATCCCTGTTCCTGGCGTTAACGTAGCCATGATCGAGCAGCTTTTCCAAAGCGGTAATTTGTTTGGCCTGCTTGATATGTTCTCCGGCGGCGCCTTGAGCAAATTCTCAATTTTTGCTATGAGTATTACTCCATATATCAATGCGTCCATTATCCTTCAATTATTAAAGGTCGTTGTTCCTACATTAGAACAATGGTCCAAAGAAGGTGTGGAAGGTCAGAAAAAGGTTACTCAGCTGACTCGCGGCGGGACAGTTCTGCTTGGTTTTATCCAGGCTTTAGGTATGGCTTATGGTCTGAGATCAGCAATCAATAACCCCGGAATCATGTCGATTCTGTTGATTGCGATCAGTTTAACTGCTGGTACGGTATTTTTGATGTGGATCGGTGAACAGATTACGTCTAAAGGTATTGGTAACGGTATCTCACTGATCATCTTTGCTGGTATCGTTTCCAGACTTCCTGATGGAATGCATGTTATTTTCCAATATCTGCAAGCCGGCACGGTTAACATTCTGAACGTGATTTTGTTCGCGGTGATAGCTTTGGCGATGATTGTCTTTGTTGTAGCGATCTCTCAAGGTATTCGCAAAATCCCGGTTCAATATGCAAAACGTGTTGTTGGCCGTAAAATGTACGGTGGTCACACCAGCTACATTCCTTTAAAGGTCAACCAGGCAGGCGTAATTCCGATCATCTTTGCATCCTCCGTGCTGATGTTTCCGGTTACGATTGGCCAGTTTGTAGACATTCCTTGGGTAAAAACTGTTGCAGGCTGGTTTGCATGGGGTACTCCTCTTCAAACTACTTTGTATGTATTGATGATTTTATTCTTCACTTACTTCTATACCGCAGTAAGCGTGAATATAGCTGAAATGTCGGATAATATCAAAAAATATGGCGGTTTTATTCCCGGACTGCGTCCTGGCAAACCGACAACTGATTACTTGGATAAAATCATGTCCAGAATCACTCTGGCCGGCGCAATCTTTCTCCATTGATTGCTCTGATGCCGAATGTTGTTGGTTGGATCACCGGTATAGAGGGTATCTATTTCGGTGGTACGGCCCTTTTGATCGTAGTCGGTGTTGCATTGGATACAATGAAACAAGTAGAGTCTTTGGTTTTGATGCGTCATTACCAGGGCTTTATGAAATAGGAGGAAGATTAGAATGTATATTCTTTTGATGGGACCTCCGGGTGCCGGTAAAGGCACTCAAGCAGAAAAACTCATTGCTGAATACAAAATTCCGCATATCTCTACTGGTGATATGTTCCGTGCAGCTGTTAAGCAAGGCACAGAATTAGGTAAAGAGGCAAAAAGATACATGGACGCCGGCGGCCTCGTGCCCGACGTCGTTACCATCGGTATTGTTCGGGAAGGCTTAGCCAAACCTGAATGTGCCAATGGCTTTATCTTGGATGGATTTCCAAGAACCGAAGAGCAGGCTGTTGCCCTCGACGGCATTTTAACTGATCTGGGCATTAAATTGACCGGTGTGGTTAATATCGTAGTTCCTGACGCTGAGCTTGTAGGCAGGGTCACCGGCAGACGTATCTGCAAGGCCTGCGGCGCTACATATCATGTAGAATACAATCCCAGTAAGGTGGAAGGTATGTGCGATAAATGCGGCGGCGCGTTGTATCAACGTGACGACGATAAAGAAGAAACTGTAAAAAATCGTTTGCATGCATATCATTCGCAAACGGAACCGTTGATCGAGTACTACAAAAAACAAGGCGTATATCATGAAATCGATGGCCTGCAGGAAATCGGCAAAGTTTACGCTGATGTTAAAGCTAGTCTCGGGGCGCTGAAGTAAGGAGGTAAAACGCTGTGTCCAAACAAGACGTAATTGAAGTTGAAGGCACAATCTTAGAATCCCTACCGAACGCCATGTTCCAAGTTAAATTGGAAAACGGTCATGTGATTCTGGCACACATATCCGGTAAGATACGTATGAACTTCATCAAAATTTTGCCTGGCGATAGGGTTACTGTCGAGCTTACTCCGTACGATTTAAGTCGTGGAAGAATTACTTATCGGTTCAAATAACCAAAGACAGGCAAGAGGAGGTTTAAAATATGAAAGTCAGACCGTCTGTTAAACCAATATGTGAAAAATGCAAAGTCATTAAACGCAAAGGCCATGTAATGGTAATTTGCGAAAACCCGAAACATAAACAAAAACAAGGCTAAGAAGGAGGTGCAGCGTTAATGGCACGTATTGCTGGTGTCGATTTACCTAGAGACAAACGTATTGAATACGCACTGCCGTACATTTATGGCATCGGTCTTACCCTGTCTCGTGAGATCCTGAGCAAAACCGGTATCAACCCTGATACCCGCGTTCGCGATCTGACAGAGGAAGAAGTTGCAAAACTTCGTGAAACTATCGATGGTGATTATAAAGTAGAAGGTGACCTCCGCCGTGAGGAATCCCTCAATATAAAACGCCTGATTGAAATTGGTAGCTATCGCGGCCGCAGACATCGTATGGGCTTGCCCGTTCGTGGTCAAAATACCAAAAACAATGCTCGTACTCGCAAAGGTCCGAAACGTACTATTGCAGGTAAGAAGAAATAATCAGTGAGGGAGGGATAAACGAGTGGCTGGTAAAAAAGTTGTTCGCAACAAAAAGAAAGTAAGTAAAAATATCGAAAGTGGCGTAGCTCATATTCGTTCCACTTTCAATAATACTATCGTTACTATTGCCGATATGAACGGTAATGTACTCAGCTGGGCATCTGCCGGCGGCTTAGGCTTCCGCGGTTCCCGTAAAAGCACTCCGTTTGCTGCTCAGATGGCTGCTGAAGAAGCAACTAAAGCTGCAATGGAACATGGCTTGAAACAAGTTGAAGTATTCGTTAAAGGCCCCGGCGCTGGTCGTGAAGCAGCTATTCGTGCTCTTCAGGCTGCAGGTCTCGAAGTTAACTCCATTAAAGACGTTACTCCGATTCCTCACAACGGCTGCCGTCCGCCGAAACGTAGAAGAGTTTAATTTATTGGAGGTGTACCCGCTAAATGGCAAGATATACTGAGGCTGTATGCCGTCAATGCCGTCGTGAAGGCGCAAAACTGTTTCTTAAAGGTGACAGATGCTACAGCGACAAATGCGCTTTTGCTGTTCGCTCCTATGCTCCTGGTCAGCATGGTCAAGCACGCAAAAAAGTATCTGAGTACGGTATTCAGTTACGTGAAAAACAAAAAGCACGCCGTATTTACGGTATGTTAGAACGTCAATTCCATAATACCTTCGTTAAAGCCGAAAAACAAAAAGGTATTACAGGTGAAAACCTGCTCGTTCTTCTGGAAAGAAGAATGGACAATGTAGTTTACCGTCTTGGCCTGGCCGATAGCCGCAGCCAAGCTCGTCAATTGGTAACTCATGGTCATATCGCTGTTAACGGCAAACGTCTTGATATCGCTTCCGCTTTGGTAAAAGCCGGCGACGTTATCAGCGTTATGGAAAACAGCCGTGGTAAAGAATACTTCAAAGGTATGGCTGAAACCCTGGCTTCCAAAACTACTCCTGCTTGGCTCGTTCTCGATGCTCAAAGCTTGAGCGGTAAAGTTGATCGTTTCCCGACCCGTGAGGAAATCGATGTTCCTATCGAAGAACATCTCATCGTTGAGTTGTACTCTAAATAATTAGTTGAACATCTGCCACCCAACATTAGGCGTATTGTGGTAATACGCACGAGAAGGAGGCTTTCCGCATGATCGAAATAGAAAAACCTAAAATGGTCACCGCTGAGATCAGCGATGACGGCCGTTATGGCAAATTTGTATGGGAACCGTTGGAAAGAGGATACGGTATCACGCTGGGCAACAGCCTTCGCAGAGTATTGCTTTCTTCTTTACCCGGTGCTGCGGTTACAGCTGTTAAAATTGACGGCGTGCTGCACGAATTCTCTACAATTCCAGGCGTAAGAGAAGATGTTGCGGATATTATCCTCAACATCAAGGCTCTTTGCCTTAAAGTGAGCAGTGAAGAACCAAAAACTTTACGTATCGAATGCAGCGGTGAGCAAGAAGTTACTGCAGCAGACATCCTTGTTGATGCCGACGTAGAGATTTTGAATCCTGAGCTGCATATTGCTACCTTGGACAAAGATGCGAAACTCAATATGGAGATTGCCATCGACAAGGGGCTGGGCTATGTTCCTGCTGATAAGAACAAACGCCCTGATCAACCGATTGGTATGATTCCTGTGGATTCCATTTATTCTCCGATTACGAGAGTAAAATTTGGCGTTACCGATACTCGTGTTGGTAACGTTACCAATTATGACAAGCTGACTTTGGAAGTTTGGACAGACGGAAGCGTTGAGCCGGACGAAGCAATCAGCATGGCATCCAGTATCATGATTGATTACCTGAAGTTGTTCCAAACCGGTACCGCTGCTTCCAGCAGTATGGTCACCGTAGTTGGCAGTTCTGAGACCGCTCCGGTCGAGGAGCCTGTCCAAGCAGGTCCTGGTTCCGTTTCCATCGACGATCTTGATTTGTCCGTACGTTCCAACAACTGCTTGAGACGTGCAGGCATCAATACTGTTGATGAACTGGTTCAAAAGACCGAAGAAGACATGATGAAAGTACGTAACTTAGGTCGTAAATCCCTCGATGAGGTTAAGAAAAAATTAGCCGATTTGGGACTGGCTTTACGCAATAGTGACGAAGAATAAGAAGGGGGTCGGAAACGAATGGCATACAGAAAACTGGGCCGTAATTCCAGCAACCGTAAAGCTTTGTTTCGCAGCATTTTGAGCTCCTTCATCAAACACGAGAGAATTGAAACTACTGTGACTAAAGCTAAGGAAGTTAGCAGCCATGTAGCCAAATTGATTACTTTGGCAAAACAAGGCGACTTGCATGCCCGTCGTCAAGTTCTTGCAGTTCTCGTCGATGAAGAAGCTACCAGAAAGCTTTTTGATGAAATCGCTCCGAAATATGCAGAAAGACAAGGCGGCTTTACTCGTATTTACAGAGTAGGTCCTCGTCGCGGTGACGCTGCTGAAATGGCAATTATCGAGCTTGTTTAAGAATAAGCATGAAAACCAGGAACTTTTGTTCCTGGTTTTTTTATTATTGTTAGTGGGAAATTCCCAAAGGGACACAGTTAATTCACAAGTGGCATTAGCAATACAGGATAAAAAAGATGTATAATAATTATATGAGAAAAAGTTAGAAATATGTGAGGAATAATTTATGAAGGTAAATGAAGAAAATCCACTTGGAAGTGAAAAAATAAGCAGACTTTTACATGATTTTGCTTTACCAAGTATTATAGCTATGCTGGTAGGAGCCTTATATAATATTGTTGATCAGTTTTTTATCGGGCGCAGCGTTGGGATGTACGGTAATGCGGCTACTAATGTCGCTTTGCCGTTAACTACGGTATGTACTGCGTTAGGGCTGCTTTTTGGCGTTGGCGGTGCGTCTAATTTCAATTTGAAACTTGGGGCAGGTAAACGCGAGGAAGCGGCTAAATATATTGGTAATGCCATAACGCTGCTTGTTGGAAGTGGTGTGGTGCTGGCGGTATTTGTACTGGTATTTTTAAAACCTTTGATGATCGCTTTTGGCGCAACAGATATTGTTTTAAAGTATGCGCTTATTTTTGCGGGAATCAATTGTCTGGGTTTCCCGTTTTTGATTTTGGGGACGGGGGGCAGCACTTTAGTGCGCGCTGACGGTAGTCCTAAGTATTCAATGATTTGTATGCTGACCGGCGCTTTTATCAATCTGATTCTCAATCCGCTGTTTGTTTTTGTAATGGATTGGGGGATTGCCGGATCAGCATCTGCAACTGTTATCGGGCAAGTTGTGTCGGGGATTATGGTCGCTGGATATTTAAGAAAGTTCAAGACTTTGCCGTTGTCTAAAAACGATTTGCTGCCAAACTGGGAACGTTCCCGTTTGATCTCGGCACTTGGCGCTGCCAGCTGTTTTAATCAATTTGCGATTATGGTAGTGCAAATAACATTAAACAATACTTTGACTCATTATGGCGCAGATTCAATATACGGCAGTGAGATACCTCTGGCCTGTTCAGGGATCATTACGAAAGTAAATATGATTTATTTTTCAATCATTATTGGGTTGTCACAGGGGCTGCAGCCAATAGTCAGTTTTAATTACGGCGCAAAAAAATACAGACGTGTTATAGAAGCTTACCGCTTAACGCTGCTGATAGGAACGGTAGTATCCATTATTGCTTTTGCCTGTTTTCAGCTTTTCCCGCGGCAGATCATTGGTTTCTTCGGTGAAGGATCAGAAGCTTATTATCAATTTGCGGAGGAATATTTCAGAATTTATTTGTTCTTCACCTTTTTAGATTGTATCCAGCCGATTTCTTCCAATTTTTTTACGTCCATTGGTAAAGCAACTAAAGGTATCATTCTTTCTCTGACCAGGCAGATTATTTTTTTACTGCCTCTGATTGTCATACTACCTTTGTTTTATGGTATTAACGGCGTTATGTATGCAGGTATGACAGCGGATTTTGCGGCTGCTGTCCTGGCCGCATATTTAGGCTGGCGTGAAGTACAGCTGATGCGCAGCTGGATGAAAGCTGATAAATAATAAGAAAATCATCTTTTATTGGAAGGATTAAAAATGGAGAAAGAATTGAAAATCAAAATGTATTCTTTCACACTGGATTGCATAAACCCTTATGCGTTGGCTAAATTCTATGCAGAGCTGCTAAATTGGGAAATCCCTTTTTATGATGAGAACTGGGCCTGTATAGGAGCACCTGGAATGTCCCAGGGAGCTTATCCGGGAATACTTTTTCAGCGAAATCCAGAGTACTGTCCGCCTGTGTGGCCGGAAGAACCGGGAGTACAGCAGCAGATGGCGCATTTGGACTTTGCAGTCAATGATTTGGAAGAAGCGGTTCAGCATGCGATTAACTGCGGAGCAACAATGGCAGCTGAACAGTTTTCTAAAGAATGGCGTGTGATGTTTGATCCTGCTGGGCATCCTTTTTGTCTGTGCCGTATGAAAGCAATTTTTGAAAGCGAAAAATTTGCTTTGCTATAGAATTGAAAGATACTTCTGAGAAATTCTTTTTATACATATGGATATCAGTATTAATTTATGGAAGCTGCGGTAAAGTAAAAATAGCCTTGTTTCAAATGTTGCAGCTGCAAATTAGAGAATAAGAAAGTTTGAAAATAAGATCCGGACTGTTCCGGGTCTTATTTTTGTAAAGTTAACCAAGTGTGCTGGAAGCGGTTGACGTACCTGGGCTGGAATAATATAATATAAAGGTACTGAATTAAGCGGAGGTTTGCCATGCAAACTATAATTGAAGTAAAAAATTTAACACATGTTTATACAGACAGTGAAAATAAAGAAATAAAGGCTTTGGATGGGATCAATTTAGAAATAAGACAAGGTGAATTTGTTGCTGTTATTGGTGCCAATGGCAGTGGTAAAAGTACTTTAGCGCGTCATTTTAACGCTTTGCAGAGGCCAAGTGAAGGTGTGTGCCTGATCGAGGGTATGGATACTACGGTAGAAGAAAATCTTTGGGATATTCGCCAGCATGTGGGGATGGTGTTTCAAAATCCTGATAATCAGATCGTGGCGGCAATTGTCGAGGAAGACGTTGCCTTTGGACCGGAAAATATAGGGGTGCCGACGGCAGAAATAAGAACAAGAGTGGATGCTGCGCTGGCGGCAGTAGGTATGAGTGATTATGCCAAGCATGCTCCGCATCTGCTTTCCGGCGGTCAAAAACAGCGCGTGGCGATCGCAGGTGTTTTAGCATTGGAACCCAAGTGTATTGTTTTAGATGAACCGACGGCTATGCTCGATCCACAGGGACGCAAAGAAATAGTAACTACTGTCAAAAAATTGAACCGGGAAAAAGGCATTACCGTGGTTTATATAACTCATTATATGGAAGAGGCGCTGCAGGCTGACCGAATCATTGTTATGGGAGAGGGCAAGCTCAAAATGCAGGGGACGCCGAAAGAGGTGTTCAGTCATGTACGAGAGTTATATGCTTTAGGCTTAGAAGCGCCTTTAGCTGCTAAAATTGCCGATGATTTGCGGCAAAGCGGTCTGAATTTACAGCAGGGAATTATTACAAATGAGGAGTTGGCTGAAAGCATATGCCGATAACATTAGAAAACGTAGAATTTACATATATGGCTAAAACACCCTACGAACGCAAAGCACTGCAAGGTATTTCGCTGACTGTGGACAAAGGAGAGTTTGTTGCTGTGATCGGGCATACCGGCAGCGGAAAATCGACTTTAGTGCAGCATCTGAATGGTCTTTTAAAACCGTCGGCAGGTAAAGTAACGATTGATGGACTGGATATCAGCGGCAAAGGTGAAGCCGTAAAAAAAGCAAGACACCAGGTTGGTATGGTTTTCCAATATCCTGAACATCAGATTTTTGCTGAAACTGTTTTTGAGGATATTGCATTTGGACCGCGGAATAAGGGGATGCAGGAGAATGAGGTTAAGCAGCAGGTCCAAGACGCGATGAGATTTGTGGGTTTGGATTTTGAAACCTTTGCCAGCCGGTCTCCGTTTCAGCTTTCCGGAGGACAAATGCGCCGCGTGGCGATTGCCGGGGTAATAGCAATGGATCCTGATTATCTGATTTTAGACGAACCTTCTGCCGGACTTGATCCGCGTTCACGTGATGCTGTTTTTGCAGAAATCATGGCTTTGTATAAAAAACGCCGGATGGCTGTGATTTTAGTTACGCACAGTATGGAAGAAGCAGCCCGTTACAGTAACCGGCTGCTGGTTATTTCCGGTGGACGCGTCATTTTAGACGGAAGTCCTGCTGAAATTTATCAAAATCATAAAAATGAACTTTTGGCGGTAAGCATGGACGTACCGCAGCTTTTTAAACTCAGTGATGAACTGCGTGCACGCGGGATGGAAATCCAGGCGGATACCATGACTGCGGAAGCACTGGAAGCGCAGATCAAAACAGCAAAGGGGTTGAAATAAATGCTGACTGACATTGCGCTTGGACAATATTACCCGGGAAATTCTCTGATTCATAAGTTGGACCCGCGGACGAAGATACTGATAACATTATTTTTCATTGTCGCTATTTTTCTGGCCTCAGGAGCCGTATCTTATGGAATACTTTGGGGTTTCGTATTTTTGATTATTCTTTTATCACGTCTGCCGCTGATGCTGGTTCTAAAATCAATAAAGCCGCTGTGGATCATCATTGTTCTGACAATGGTAATCCATATGTTTACAGGGCAGGGTGAAAATGTAATTTTTTCCTGGAAATTTTTTAAAGTAACGCAGGAAGGTCTGGAAATGGGCCTGAAAATGTCGATGCGTCTGATTCTGCTGCTGCTGATTTCTTCGATACTGACATTTACGACTTCACCAATAGTTTTGACTGACGGGATAGAGGCTCTGCTGCGCCCATTTAAACGTTTTGGCGTACCAGCGCATGAGCTGGCAATGATGATGACGATCGCCTTACGGTTTATACCTACGCTGCTTGAGGAAACAGACAGGATTATGAAGGCACAGACCGCACGCGGGGCTGATTTTTCCAGCGGCAATCTGATGCAGAGAGCCAAAAATATGCTGCCGCTTTTGATACCTCTTTTTATCAGTGCGTTCAGACGTGCCGATGATCTGGCGGTAGCAATGGAAGCACGTTGTTATCGCGGTGGAGAAGGACGCAGCCGTATGCACGAGCTCGTTTATTATGGACGTGACTATGCGGCATTAGCGACAGTGTTTGTTTTGATTGGTCTGATGGCGTTTATTCGCTGGGGGAACGCGTTATGCGTACTCTGAAATTAACAGTGGCTTATGACGGCACTAATTACCATGGTTTTCAGAAGCAGACTAATGCTCTTACAGTGCAGCAGGTGCTTGAAGAGAAACTATCCTTGCTCTGCGGCGAAAAAATCGTTACAGCCGGTTCTGGACGTACTGATACGGGTGTGCATGCACGGGGGCAGGTAGTGTCGCTGACAACCAGCGGTAGTATTCCATTGGAGAATCTTTTAAAGGCCTGTGCAGGAATCCTGCCGAAGGATATCGTGCTTTGGCAGGCTGAGGAAGCTGACGAAGGTTTTCATGCCAGATACAGCGCTTGTTGGAAACGTTATTGTTATCGCATAGTGCAGAATAAACATGCGGACCCTTTCCTGCGTAACTATGTCTGGCAAATGCGGGAATATCTGCGGCTTGAAGCGATGCAGGAGGCAGCACAGCTGCTTTGGGAACACATGATTTTTCGTTTTTCCGTTCGGCGGCAGTGTGCAAAGTTCGCCTGTTAAAACGATTTACCGCGCTGAATGGCTGCCAAAAGAGCAGGGAGAACTGGAATTCTGCATTGAAGGTAATGGATTTTTATATCATATGGTGCGTAATATCGTCTGGCATCTGGTAGAAGTCGGCAAAGGCACTAAAAGTATTGCTGCATTTAAAAGTGAATTTGCAGCAGGCAAGCGTCATTTTAAGGTTGCCCCGGCGCCTCCTCAGGGACTTTATTTAGATTATGTTGGTTATATACCGCATTTTCGGCAGATATTGAAAAAATCAGAAAATAATCCTGATTTTACTTGACAAAAAATGTCAAGATGGTTACAATATACATACGTGATTTTACGCCTATCTCCACTAGCCCCGGAGAGAAACGATAAAATTACATCGAACAGGAAATACTTTAGGGAGGGACATAAGGATGAAATCTTTTATGGCTAATCCGTCCAATATCGAACGTAAATGGTTCGTTGTTGACGCAGCTGATAAAACTCTTGGCCGCATGGCAGCCGAAGTTGCAAAAATCCTTCGTGGCAAACACAAACCGACTTTTACTCCGCATATGGATACCGGAGATCATGTAATCGTAATCAATGCTGACAAAGTAGTTTTGACCGGTAAAAAACTGGTTCAAAAAGTTTACTTCCGTCATTCCGGTTACCTTGGCGGCGACAGCTACACAAAAGCTGGCGATATGCTCGCTAAGAACCCGGTAAAAATGGTAGAACTCGCAGTTAAAGGTATGATTCCTAAAAATCGCCTTGGCAGCCAGATCTACACTAAACTGCATGTATATGCTGGTCCTGAACACCCGCATGCAGCTCAAAAACCTGAAACTTTAGAAATCAACGTAAGATAATCCGGAGGAGGAAACGTAAATGGCAGTAGTTACTTATAGTGCGACTGGTCGTCGCAAATCTTCAGTTGCTCGCGTTCGCCTGGTTCCGGGTGAAGGTAAAATCGTTATTAACGGCCGTGAGCTGACCAATTATTTTGGTCTGAAAACATTGGAACTCATCGTTAACCAACCGCTTGAAATTACTGAAACCAAAGGCAAATACGACGTACTCGTAAGTGTTTTGGCGGCGGTATTTCCGGTCAGGCAGGTGCGATCCGTCATGGTATCGCTCGTGCTTTGCTCGACGTTGACGCTGAATATCGTCCGGCTTTGAAAAAAGCTGGCTTCCTGACTCGCGATCCGCGCGAAAAAGAACGTCGTAAATACGGTCTTAAAAAAGCGCGTAAAGCAAGCCAGTTCTCGAAACGTTAATCATTGGGAACAGAAGTTCAAAACCCGCACAATTTGTGCGGGTTTTCTTTTTGTCAATATGAAAAGACTCCTTTGAATTAACTAAACAGGATTAAAAAAATAAATACTGTTGTTATAATATGCAGTAAAAGTATGCTTTTTATTTAGTTTATGTAATCATTTTAATGAAGATGACGTTTTAGAGTCGTATATTTTCTCTTGACAAGTATCAGGCAAGTAGGTATAATAACTTTTAACAATTCAAAAATTTTCACCTCAAAGACTGTGAAGGGAACAAGATAAAACTGGCAGGCCTCAGAGAGTCGACGGTTGGTGCAAGTCGATGGCAAAAGTTTTATGTATAACTCATCCCGGAGTTGTCTGCTTGATATGTAGAGCAGAACGTGTGGCAACGTTAAGAGCCTGGGCCTTGTTTGAGGCTGAGAGGGCTGCTTGGCAGCTGAATTAGGGTGGTACCGCGTGGATAACAGTTCCTCGCCCCTATGCATTTATCGTAGGGAGCGGGGATTTTTTATTTCCGCTTCCGAAGTTGGGCCGCTGCGCCGGCATAAACAGATTGGAGGCAAATATTTATGAAACAAGCAAGTAAACAGTATATTCCTTTTCAGCCGCTCCAGTGGCCGAATCGCCAATGGCCGAATAAAACTATTACCAAGGCGCCGATTTGGTGCAGTGTTGACCTGCGCGACGGGAATCAGGCTTTGGTTACGCCGATGCAGCTGGAAGAAAAGCTGCTGATGTTCAAGACTCTGGTAGATATTGGCTTTAAAGAAATAGAAGTTGGTTTTCCGTCTGCATCTGAAACCGAATATGAGATCCTGCGCACTTTGATCGAAGGGCATCATATTCCCGATGATGTAACGATTCAGGTACTGGTACAGGCGCGTCCGGAACTGATCAAAAAAACTTTTGAAGCAGTTAAAGGCGCTAAAAACGTTATCGTACATTTTTATAACTCTACCTCTACCTTACAGAGGAAGGTCGTATTTAAAGAAGATATGCCAGGCATTATCAAGATCGCAGTGGAGGGTGCAAAACTTATCCGTCAGCTGACTGAGGAAGAAATTGCCAGCAGCGGTATGAATATTCGGTATGAATATTCTCCTGAAAGCTTTACCGGTACTGAGATCGATTTTGCTATTGAAATATGCGAGGCGGTAATGGAAACCCTGGGGGCAACGAATGAGAACCCGATCATTCTGAATCTGCCTTCAACAGTGGAAATGTCAACGCCGAACACATATGCGGATCAGATCGAATATTTCTGTACTAAGATGAAAAACAGGGAAGCTGCTATTATCAGCATTCATCCGCATAATGACCGCGGGACAGGTGTTGCTGCGGCTGAACTTGCCCTGCTGGGCGGAGCAGACCGCATCGAAGGAACATTGTTTGGCAACGGCGAGCGCACTGGCAATCTTGATATTGTGACAGTTGCTTTGAATATGTATACTCAGGGCGTTGATCCGGAGCTTGATTTTTCCAATATTCTGGCGGTCAAAAAAATTTATGAGGCCTGTACCAAGATGAAGGTGCCCGAGCGCCAGCCTTATGCGGGTGAATTGGCGTTTACCGCGTTCTCCGGTTCGCATCAGGATGCTATACGTAAGGGTTACGAATATATGGCGGAAAGCGATACTCCTTATTGGGAAGTACCGTATCTTCCGATCAATCCTGCTGATCTGAGCCGTGAATACGAACCTGTTATCCGTATCAACAGCCAATCCGGTAAAGGCGGCGCAGCTTTTGTGCTGCAGCATGCTGTCGGTTACAGGCTGCCGAAGGAAATGCATCCTGAATTGGCAATATCGTGAAGGCTGCTTCCGATGCTTTTGGTGATGAATTGAAGGAAGAACAGATCGTTGACTTGTTTAACCGTGAATATGTAGAGTTTGATGGTAAATACAAACTGGCTTCCCACAGCTTCCTGGAACAACGGGAGTTGGATGGCACTACACATACTCGTTTTGAAGGTAAAATCGATGTTTGTGGTGATATGAAAGAAGTTGCCGGTGTCGGCAACGGCCCGATAGATTCATTCTTCCAGGCGCTGGCAGGAATCGGCGTAGAGGGCTATGAATTTGTTAATTATCACGAACATGCTATTTCCCGCGGTTCTGACGCGAAGGGTATTTGTTACATAGAACTGAAGATTCCCGGTAATGGACATATCTTTGGTGTTGGTATCGACAGTAATATCAACGTAGCTGCGCTTTTGGGTATCCTCTGCGCTATTAACAGAGCTGAGAAATAATCAGAGCGGTGTAAAAATCAGATAAAAAATATTAAGACAGGCGTAGTTTGGTTATCTTGCAGATAAAGGCACAGTACTGATAAAGTACTGTGCCTTTTGTCGTAAATTTCGTGTAAAAGTGAAGGGAGGCAGGCAGGAGCTTTGCCGCAAAGCTAGAAATAAACAGCAGCAATAGCAGAGAAAATTACGGATCAATAACAGGAAGAAGGGGAAAAAGTGTAAATTGCCAAGTCTGTAATGATAGTAAAAATCTGTCGTAAAGAAGGATGAAAATTTTATGGCTAAAAATAAAGTGATCCTGGGGCATCTGTCTGGCAGTGCTGTTTTCTTAAATCCAGTTTGTATGATCGTAACAAAGATGCATTTTAAAGAACCTGATGAAGGAATTATCATCAGCAAAGAAACAATTCATACGTGGGAATTTGTAACTGAGGAAGCTATCAAAGATGCTTTTGCAGGAAAGTCTGATTGTGCACTTGAGGGGATGACAGAAGAATATGGTCAGGAGCTCATGGGGGCAGTGTTAAAACCTCCTAAAGCATCTGTGTATCAGCTGGCCGTTCAATTTGAGAATGGGGAATACAGTCTGCTTGAGTTGGATGGATATTATGCTAAAGCGTTTATCGATGCTTCAGCTAAAGAAAAAGCAGCTTTATGTGAGCCTGCTCAGAGCAGGGAGAAGAAGATTTCCTGCATTAAAAAGTTGTCGCAGGCTGTATTTCGTTAGTTTCTCTTGCAGGACTGCTGTTATTGCTGTAAATGATAGATTAAAATAAAACAATGATTATTAAAAATGAAGGCCGCGCTTTTAACAAGCAGCGGCCTTCATTTTTTAGGGGTATTGTGAATGTAAGGTTAAACAAATTTATAGCTTTTCAGGATACTATGCTGCACTGCTTTATACAGGAAAACTGCTAAAATAACAGATGGCACAGCGCTTACCGCCATGGAAACAGCACAGTTGATTGCAGATAGATAGGCTATCTGGTGCGGAAGTCCTAAAACGAAGACTTTAAAGCCATAGCGAATCAGCGGTTCGGTGATAACATTGCCCAGGCAGCCGAAACCAGCCGCTATAGTTACGATCTTAGTCGCTTTTTTGTCATCTGCCGCAGCCAGATTAAAAACTTTATGAGCAATAAAGGCTACCGCCAGTCCCAATAGAAATTTGGCTAAAAAAGTCGGCGGTGCTGATGTGGTATAACCGGCTAAAATGTCTGCAAGTGACAGACCTATTGCACCTGTAAGCGCTCCGTATTTTGCCCCCAGAATCAGAGCAGACAGGAGGATAAAAGCATGACCGATATAAATTTTGCCGGTCATACCGCCACCCATGGGGATCTCGATCCGCAGATAAGTAAAACAAACGAAAGCCAAAGCTGCAAACATACCTGCCAGCGTCAGCCTTGTAATATTGTCATTACGCATAAAAAACACCCTCTTCAGTTAAATCTACAAAATATAGTATAAAACAAAACTGGTTTGTGTAAAATGGACAGAAGTTGAAAAATAAAGCAGGACAGTTAGAAAAAGCAGGTAAATGTGGTAATACTGCGGCAGGCAGAAAAATAATTCACAAAGGTTTTGCAGAAAAATATATATGAATAACGACTCATATGTTATAATAGATTTAAGGAATGAATTGCTGCCTGCTGCGTATAATTTCAAGCTTCTGTAAGGCAGAGTTATTATTTGACAAAGCCTGTACAGGTTGTTAAGATTGAGTTATAAGATGTAGAGGGGCAGTTTTTGCTAACCTTAAAATTTAAGCTGTCGATTTTACTGGCAGCACTGGATCAAATTCCGAAATGGAGGCATAAATTATGGAAAAAGCGAGTATGTATATTTTTGGTATGTCGTGTGCAGGTTGTGTTGCCAGTGTAAAAATGGCATTGGAGGATGTACCGGGCGTAAAACACGCAGCAGTAGACCTGGAGCAGTGCATGGCAGTTGTAGAATATGAAGCCCCGGCTACAGTGGAGCAGTTGGAAATGGCAGTAAAAGAAGCTGGTTTCACTGTTGAAAAATAAAGCTTATGAAAACAGTAACTATTAAAATTTCAGGAATGCATTGTGCTGCCTGTTCTAATGGCGTGGAACGTTCTTTAAAGAAGGTTACAGGTGTCGACAGAGCGGAAGTCAATCTGGCGACTCAATCGGCGTTGGTGCGTTATGATGAAAATCAGGCGACGATAGAGCAGCTGGAAGCAGCTGTGACCAGAATGAGCTTTGGTGTCGTCCATGATGCGCCGGGCGAAGAATCGACAGCTGAACAGAGGGCGGAACAGGATGCCCTTGATTTAAAGAAACGTTTGAAAGTGGCGGCTTTCTTTTTTGTGCCGCTGTTATATTTGGCGATGGCGCCGATGGTTCCGGGTAAATTTTTGCCTGTACCGATAGATCAGGATCAGATGAGCGATGTCTATGCTTTTGTGCAGTTGTTGTTAACGCTGCCGATATTGTATGCCGGCAGTCCGTTTTTCAAAAATGGTATCATCAGCTTGAAAAATGGTGTTCCGTCGATGGATACACTGGTTGCTTTAGGTACGGGGGCTGCGTTTATTTACAGCAGCTATTCAACCTACGAAGTTCTGGCAAGAATAAATCCGCATGCTGTGCATAGTCTTTATTTTGAGTCTGCCGGTGCTATTTTGACCTTTGTTTTATGTGGTAAGTTTTTAGAACTGCGTGCGAAAGGTGAAGCTGGACACGCTATCAGCAGCCTGCTTAACCTGGCGCCGAAGACAGGCTTTATCTGGAAGGACGGCGGAGAAGTAGAGATTCCGCGTGAAGCGATACTGACTGGTGATATAGTTATCGTCCACCCAGGCAATCAGGTACCGGTAGACGGGGTGATCACAGACGGACATGCCAGTGTTGACGAATCGATGCTGACCGGTGAAAGTATGCCTGTAGGTAAAAGTGTCGGCGAAAATGTTTTTGCGGCTACAGTAGTTACCGACGGGTATCTGCGTTTTAAAGCTGAAAAAGTCGGTAAGGATACGATGCTGTCGCAGATCATGCAGATGGTAGAAGCGCTCAGGGCTCGAAAGCGCCGATTGCCAAAACGGCTGATAAAATTGCGGCGGTTTTTGTGCCGGTAGTGCTGGTGATAGCTTTAGTCGCCGGCTTGAGCTGGTGGTTTGCCGGCTCTGGCAGTAAGTTTGCCATTCAGGTCTTTGTTGCCGTACTTGTTATTGCATGTCCCTGTGCTTTGGGACTGGCGACACCGGCGGCAATCATGGTCGCTGTAGGTAAGGGTGCTGAAAAAGGCGTGCTGTTCAAAAATGCAGAAGCTTTAGAAACAGCCCATAATGTAACAATGGCGGTTTTTGATAAAACCGGTACGATTACGAAGGGCAAACCGATAGTAACAGACGTTATCGGCTGGAACGGAGCCAAAGAAGAAGCGATAACAAGGCTGGCGGCGGCAATTAACAAGGTTCAGCTCATCCGCTGGCAGTAGCTGTCAAAGAACGGGCCGCAGGGATGGAACTGCCGACCTGTACAGATTTTAGAACTACGGTAGGCGGCGGTATCGCTGCCCGTTGTGAAAATACCAACGTACGGTTGGGAAATTTGTCCTTTGTACAGCCTGTGGCAATGATTCCTCCGAATGCCATAGAACTTGGCGAAAAATTAGCGTCAGTTGGTAAAACGATCGTTTATCTGACGATCGGCCGTAATTTATGCGGTATTTTTGCTATCGCTGATACGCTGAAGGAAGAAACCCAGGAAGCAATGCAGAAGCTGCACGAGCTGAATATCCGTACCGTTATCCTGACCGGCGATAATAAACGCGCTGCTGCTTATATTGCGCAGCAGGCAGGCGTGGACGAAGTAGTTGCTGAGCTGATGCCTGGTCATAAGGCCGAGCTGATCAAAAGCTTCCAGCAGGGTGGGGAGATCGTCGCCATGGTTGGCGACGGTATCAACGACGCACCGGCTTTGGCGCAGGCTGATCTGGGCATTGCCGTTGGCGGCGGGACTGATGTGGCGATAGAATCGGCGCAGGTCGTGCTGGTCAACGGAGATATTCGTAATATCAGTACTACCCTGCGTTTAAGTAAGGCCACGATCCGCAACGTCAAAGAAAATCTGTTCTGGGCTTTTGGCTATAATATTATTGGTATACCTGTAGCCGCAGGAGTGCTGCACATTTTCGGCGGACCTCTGCTTGACCCGATGATCGCTGCGGCCGCAATGTCGCTGAGCTCGGTTTCGGTAGTAAGCAATGCCCTGCGTTTAAAACGCTTTAAGTAATCTAAATAAATTTGAAGTAATAAAGTGAATATTGATACATGTATTTTTGCATGCTGCGGCCTGTAAAAATACAGAAAAAGGCGAAAGCCCCGTTTACATTTTTGTAAGCGGGGCTTTTTTATTTGTCCTTTCTAAGTACTAGGATACAGCTGCGAGGACTTATGAAAGGATAAAAAGCAAAAATAAAAATGTTTCACAATTTAAAAATTCGTAAAACATTAAAATAATAAAGTATTTCTTATAATATTCCACCATTGTGGATAAAGATAATAGTAATGTAAAGCCAGGGAGGTGAAAGCTATGGAACTTGATGATGAAAAACTGAGCTTCTCCAAAAAGGTTGTCGGAACGGTGACCTGGTTATTTGTCGGCATCATAATGTTTTCGGCCGGCACTTGGTTAATATACAGAGAAATACCGGACAGGCTGATAGATTATGTTGACGGTCCGTTTTCTGTTATCATCAGCGGTTATTTTGCCAAAGCCGGTATGGAAAACTTTTTGAAGCTGCGGGGAGGAGCTAAAGAAAAAGGCACCTAGAAAGGGGGGCTGGCTTATGATTTGTTATTATCTGTTTCCAGGTCCGCACTGAGAAACGTATGACGCAAAAGCATTTATCTAAATTATCAGGTATCAGTACAAGTATGATCAGTGCGATCGAATTAGGCGAACGGCATCCGACTGTTCCGGTTCTTGACGCTTTGGCAAGAGCGCTGCAGGTTAAGGTGACCGATCTTTACAGCCGTAAATTTTGATTATGAGGAGGAGCCGTGATGGCGAAAAAGCAATACTTTGAGAATTTGTTGGGAGCGATGCAGGAATCAATTTTAAAAGCGCACAGCATGATCGAAAATCAGCACTTGAATGTTATGAAACGTTATTTTGACGAGTCGCAGAAACCGCTGACTTTTGATATCCAATATCCTCGTATCAATCCTGACACAGGCGAACTGGAATATGTACTGGTGCAGGTGCCGAAAATTGCGCTGGTACCGATGAATTCTCTGAAGCTGAAGGAGATGAAGCTGAAGTTTAAGGTAAAGCTGAGCAGCTGGGATGATGGTAAAAGCAATGACAGCGGTCTGCTGGCAAATATTTTGTCTTCCAACAAAACGGATACCGATAATTTTGTCGATGTAGAATTGCTGTTTGAGTCTAACGATCCTCCTGAAGCAGTTATGAAAATCAATGATCAGATGGTGAAAATACTGCCCTGATAAAGTACAAACAGAAAGGATGTAGTTAATTATGGCATTAGTAAAAATGGCGGAAGAATTCGGCGGTTTGCCAATGGAGTCTTTGATCGGCGGTCCGCTGCAGGCTGCCTGTGACGCACAGACGATGCTGGCCGGCGCAACGGCTCGCTTTATTGAAGAGGTCGGCCTGGTTAAGGAAGGCGATAAACAGGTCGTACGTACCGTAGGGTTCAGCTTTACCCGCAGCGCTAACGGCGATGACGGCAATGGTCCCGCTTCTGAAAAAGTGGAAATGAATATCCCGCTTTTGGCGATGGTCAAAGTTCCGTCTCTGTCGATCGATCTGGTAGATATTACCTTCGATATGGAAGTAAAATCTTCGGAAACTCAGTCGGAAATCGACGATAAAAAAGGCGAGCTGGAAGCGAGATGGGTTTGCAGATCGGTCCTTTCAGCATGAAAGCCAAAGTTAAGGGATCTATCTCCAGCCATAAGGAAAATACCCGTAAGAGTGATAATTCCGCAAAATATCATGTACAGGTCCGCGCTACTCAGGGCGAGATGCCGGAAGGTCTGTCCCGTGTTTTGGATATCCTCAATACGGCGATCAACCCCACAAGTATCCAGAAAACTGCGGCAGCAGGAGCACAGGGGCAAGAACATTATACAGCTGATAATGACGTTGCCTGATGAGGTGTAAAGGCAGGTAACTATGATGACGAAACCATTTGATGTAAGTGCGGTGGGCTATGTAAAACGTGTTGTTATCGGCAATACCGATCCAGAAAAAACAGTAAATGAGGAAGACATTGAAAAGCAGCGTCAGCTGCTAAACCGCTGTCTGTCAGATTCTCCGCGCGGACGGATCATCGGACAGGAGAAGAATTTCTATTTGCTGAATATCGGTGAGCATCAGGTGGTGATGCAGTACATAGTTTACCATGTTGGTTTTGCCAGAAGGCCGGTATGGCTGGAAGATTAAGAAAGCCGCCTGTTATGGGCGGCTTTTTCAAAGGAGGGAAAATGAAGTGGAAATAGATAATAAGATCAATCTGGGTTTCAGCGGCGGCGGTTTCAGAGCTACGTTTTACTGTCTTGGGGCTTACCGCAGATTAGTAGAGCTGGGACTTGAAAAACATGTCAACGAAATAACCTCTGTATCCGGCGGCAGTATTACTGCAGGTGCTGTCATCAGCGCTTTGGCAGAAGGTGATTTCAGCAGTTTGCTTGATTTTGACAGGCGGGTGACAACGAAACTGATCAATCTGGGGCAGTGCAATTTCCGCAGGCGTATCATGACAAAAGCATCCTGGCTCGCTTATCTGCTGCCATATCTGCCCAAGCTGCAGCAGTTGGCTCTGGCGGCTGCTTTAAGGCCGAAGATGAGTAAAGCTTTTCCACAGGTGTTAGACGAAGAACTGTTTGAAGGCAGAAAAATGAAGCAGGCAGAGGCAGCGACAGAATGGAGCTGCAATGCTACCTGTATCAATACCTTAAAAAGATTCAGGTTTAAAAGTAGTGATATTTACGGTTATCTGCTGGGGCGCAGCAGTGATATCGACGATATCCCCATTGCTTTTGCCGTTGCGGCTTGGCTGCTTATCCGGTAGGCTTCGCACCTTTGGAACTGGATGTAGAGGCAAGAGAATTCAGGGATCTTTACGGTACGGGAACGCAGAAACCGGAAAATCCGGCCAAGCTCTATCTGACTGATGGCGGCGTTTATGATAATCTGGGCAGTGAAAGTATGTTGAAATCGCCTGTTCCATTACTGATGCTGGATGCATCCGGTGCAAGCCAACCTTTGTGGGATAATTCACACATGAGCAAGTTGGAGCTTGCCAACCGTACTTTGGCAGTAGGGCTGGATCAGGTCGTGTATCTGCGCCGCCGGCTGCTTTTTGAGGTGAAACAGCATCAGCAGCTTATTTTAGGTCGTGGGCTAGGAAAGATTATAGAATATTGGCGCGAGCGTGGAACCAGGGGAATGAATATGGAACAGCTATTGCAGGTGGAACAGCTGTGTGCTGCACTGAGGACCGATATGGACGGCTTCCACGATGTCGAGATAGAGTATCTGATGTGGCTGGGAGCGGTAAAAATAGATTATGCTTTAAGATTGCTGCTGCCCGGCAATGAACAGCTGCAGCAAAGCAAAATGCCGGAGCTGCCAGATTATGACGCAGGTTTTGCAACAGCAGTGCTGGAGCGCGGTGGTAAAATGAGTATTTTTAAGCCGCTGCATCACGATCTGCATTTAAATTAAGGAGCGGAACATATGAAGAAGACTTCATTTTTAGCGATACTTTTGGCTGCGCTGGTGCTTGCAGCCGGCGTTGTTACTAAAGACAGCGAGCTGATAAAAAGTTATGTGCCGGTTTTGCTGGAGCAGTTACAGACGATGGATACTGCAGTACCCGAAGAAATGCCGCCAAAAGCGGAGGCAAAAACACAGGAAGCTGTGAAAACTGCTGACGATATCCTTGCCGTTACAGCTTTGGATATTGGACAGGGAGACAGTATCCTGGTACAAATGCAGGGGAAAAATATCCTGATCGACAGCGGCGACCGCAGCGAAGCTGCCAGGCTGCTGACCAAGCTGGAAGAAAATCATGTCGAGCAGATCGATATGCTGATCGCTACACATCCGCATGCCGACCATATCGGCGGGATGAAAGCTGTGCTGAACAGGTTTCCGGTAAAACAGGTTTATGACAGCGGTCAGAACTATAAAACTAAAATGTATAATGACTTTCGTTTGCAGATTGAAAAGGAACAGATTCCTTTTGAAGTGCTGCGCGGCGGTCAGGAAGTTCCGGTCAATGAAATGGTGAAGCTGAAGGTCCTGAGTCCGCAGGCGTTGTATAAGGGGACTCCTTCTGACACCAATAACAACAGTCTGGTGCTGCGGTTGGAGTATAAAGATTTTGCAATGCTGCTGACCGGGGATATTCAGGCCGAAGTAGAACGTGATCTGCTGCAAACTGACCCTGAGGCACTGCAGGCGCAGGTTTTAAAGGTGGCGCATCACGGCAGTAAAACATCATCGATCAATGAATTTTTAGCTGCTGTCAAACCGAAGATAGCGGTCATCAGCAGCGGCGAAGGTAATAAATATAAGCATCCCAGCCTGGAAGTGGTACAAAGACTGTACAATTTACAGGCCGATGTTTTCAATACGGCTTTATGCGGCGATATTATTATAAAAAGCAATGGCAAAACCTGTGATATAACTGTTGAGAAGTTTTATGATGAGCAGCAGGCGCAGGCAGCCTGAGACGGAGGGATAGAAAATGCGTGAAATAACATTGCAGGAATTGGCGGCGCTGGCTGAAAACGCAAAGGGTGAGATCAGAAGGATTTATTTGCACTGGACGGCGGGGCATTATAACAATACTTATGACGACTATCACTTTAATATCACAGGTGACGGTACAGTGTGGAGCAGCTGTGGGAAACTGACAGAATATAAAGAGCATACCTGGCATCGTAACAGCGGCGCAGTTGCGGTAAGCATCTGCTGCTGCGCCGACGCGTGGCTTATGCCGATGGCAGTGTGGACTTTGGCAGCGCGCCGCCTACACGGCAGCAGTTAGAAACCTTGGCGCGGGCAGTAGCGGATTTGT
>ERZ860009.265-NODE-265-length-27169-cov-1.676182_pt1 | contig 27169 bp, 24 predicted proteins | sample MGYA00510114_ERZ860009 | MGnify/ENA primary metagenome ERZ860009 (study PRJEB30046, sample SAMN00715177) | human gut metagenome | study: EMG produced TPA metagenomics assembly of the A metagenome-wide association study of gut microbiota in type 2... | reverse complement strand
CCTGAGCATGGTAGTCCTGGCAACTAAAATGGGTTTTTCGTCGGCATTAGGCGCATTCCTTATGGGTTCACTGCTTTCCGGTACGGCTTTTACAGAAACCACAAAAAAACTTTTGACGCCGGTCAAAGATCTTTTTTCCGGGATCTTTTTCGTTTCTGTCGGAATGATGGTAGACCCCGCTCTGATCATTAAATATGCGCTGCCGATCGCTGTACTTACAGCAGCTTTGATCATCGGCAAAACTATTTTTTCATCACTGGGCGTCCTTCTGGCAGGCAAAGACCTACAGACAGCGCTGCGCTGCGGCTTCAGTTTGACGCAGCTGGGTGAAATAACCTTTATCGTAGCCTCTATCGGCGCTGCCCTCAAAGTCACCAGCGATTTTTTATATCCTGTTTTCGTAGCTGTTTCAGTTATCAGTATTTTTCTTACGCCTTCAATCCTGCGCCACGCCGATAAAGTATCCGGCTGGCTTCTGCGTAATCTTCCCGCAAGACTGCTGCGGCTTTTACCTCAGCCTGATGAAGCTCCCGCCAGCGACGAGCAGCGCAGTGCCTGGAAAGAACTGCTGCAGAGTTACTTTACCCGCCTCACAGTTTTCTGTGTAATTCTCAGCTTCCTTGCCTATCTGGGACAAAGTAAGCTACTTCCATATTGCCACAGGCTTTTTGACGGCTATACAGCTGATATTATTGCCGCAGTTATCCTGCTGTTGTGTATGGGGCCATTTTTAATGGCGGTCATGTTCCAGAGGGTTGCACATACAGACCTTATAGCAAGTCTGTGGTTCCAAAAACCCGCTAATCATCTGCCCATTTTTCTTCTGCTTTTTATTAAGATCGCTGTTGGTTTGTTTTTTATCCTGTCCGTATTTACAAGTATACTGGGTTTCAGCAAATTTATCGCGTTTGCTGCAGCCTGCATTCTGGCAAAATTCATCTATTCCTCAGAATATTTCGTGGAACGCTATTTACAGATCGAGGCTCAGTTTATGATTAACCTGAATGCCAAAACTCTGGCAGCACAGAAAAAACACGCCGCCAACCATCCTGCCTGGCTCGATGAACAGCTGCATGTCAAACGCTACCGTGTAGCAGCGACTTCACTCTGCGGCGGTAAAAGCCTCAAAGAACTTAATCTGCACCGCCGTTATAATGTTTTCGTGCTTGAAATCCAAAACGGCAGCCAGATCCTGCCTATTCCCAGCGGCAGTGCCGCTATCTATGCCGGCTCTCAGCTGCTTTTAACAGGTACGCCCAGACAGCTGCAGAATTTTGAACTGGCAATCCAATCCTATGATATGCAGATTCTGCCGCTGGCTACTGATAACCAGCAGACACTGCACCAGTTTTTAGCCGATCCAAAGCATGGCGGCACAGCCTACTTCTGTTACGCGATGCCGATCGACAGGCATTCGCCGCTCTGCGGCTCCACGCTCAAAAAAAGTTCTTACCTCGGCAATGTCAATTGTCTGGCTTTAGGTTTGGAACGTGGTAATTATACGCATCTCAATCCTGATGCCTCCTTTGTCTTTCAAAAAGGCGACATCCTCTGGATCATTGGTACTCAGGAAATGATGAACCAGCTTTTTATCAGCGAAACCATTTAAAAAGACAGCAGAGAAAATTCTCTGCTGTCTTTTACTGTTTTTTCTGCACTTTATCTTCGTACATCTTCATATCGACACGTTCCAAAAACTCTTCCAGGGTTTCTTGTCCGTCATAAGCCGCCACGCCGCAGCTGATTGCTATACTGTACTCACTGTGCCCCTTTTTAAAACAGTGACCTGTAATCGTTTCCGACATTTCCAGGCAAAGCCTTTCCACATAGTCTTTATCACTGAAAGGGCAGGCCAGTAAAAACTCATCGCCGCCGATCCTGGCTGCCCAGCCGCTGCACTGCTCATTAAGCGCATTTATTTTGTCAACTACATAAAGAATGACCTCATCGCCGCATAAATGCCCAAACCTGTCATTGACACTTTTAAAATGGTCGATATCAATCAGCGCCAGCGTCAGCTTTAACTGTTCTTTCTGAACAGCAAACATTTCCTGCAGCAGATTGTTGGCATGGCCTTTACTGTAAAGGCCCGTAAAACTGTCACGGGCCGCAAGTTCACTGTAACTGCTGATTAGTTCCCGCAGCTCACTGCTGTTTCGCTGGTAGCATCATAAACGCTGAAAGAATTTGTCACATCGCGTCCCAGCTCCAGCACATATTCTTTACCATCTTGCTCCCAGGGCGTACTAAGGATCAAAATACTTTTATCTCCAAGATATTCCATTTTCATGATTTGCTTTTTCTGCTGGACAGCCCTTTCGGATGAACAATTCGGACAGGGCTTACTGCGATTCCACAACTCATAACATTTGCGGCAGGGCTCACACATCTTGCCGTCATTATAATCGTGGACTAAGTGTGTCCTCATATCCACGAAGCGGTAAACATCAAATAATTTATCTATAGTTAAATTCCCTGCAAGCTCCTGATCGATTGCATCTATCGGATATATATTTTCTTCCAGTTCTATACTATCCATACCCTTTAAAGCCATTCAATTCTCACTTTCATATTTTTTATTAATTACTTATTATTTTACAATTATAACAAATATAAATTGCCTTGGCAACGATTACTCGCTGCATTTGTACATATGCTATAATAAACATATATCATTAATTAGAGGTCACATATTATGGATATAAAACAATTGATACACACACTGCAGCACACGCACCAGCTGCAGCCGGAACAAATGCAGACCTTGCTCACAGCCGCTTTCAGCGACGCTGTCATCCGTGCAGAGTTGGCTCAGGCTGCACAGCAAACTGCTCAGGCTGTTTTCGGCAATAAAATCTATATTCGCGGGCTGATCGAATTCACCAATTACTGCAGAAATGACTGTTATTACTGCGGAATACGACGCAGCAACACAGAAGCTGTTCGTTACCGCCTGACCGAAGAACAAATCCTTTCCTGCTGTGAGCAGGGTTACGCCTTGGGCTTTAGGACCTTTGTTCTGCAGGGTGGCGAAGATCTTATCTACAGCGACACAGATCTGGCAGCTATCATCAGCGCCATAAAACAGGCTTATCCTGACTGTGCCGTTACACTTTCCATTGGCGAACGCAGCCGTGAAGCCTATCAGCTTTGGAAAAAAGCAGGCGCAGACCGTTATCTGCTGCGCCACGAAACAGCAGATAACGAACATTATGCACGACTGCACCCGGCAGAACTCAAACTGAGTAACCGCAAACGCTGCCTGCGCGATCTCAAAGAACTGGGTTATCAGGTCGGCACTGGCTTTATGGTAGGCTCGCCCTGGCAAACAATGGCTAATCTGCTCGAAGACCTGGCCTTTATCCGTGAACTGCAGCCGCAGATGATTGGTATCGGTCCCTTCATTCCCCACCATGCTACACCCTTTAAAAATTATCCCGCAGGAACGCTGGAACAGACCTTAACACTGCTGTCCGTTCTGCGCCTGATGTTTCCCAAGGTATTACTGCCTGCGACAACGGCTCTCGGCACCATCGTTCCCAACGGACGTGAGCTTGGTATTTTAGCAGGTGCCAATGTCGTAATGCCCAATCTTTCCCCGGCAGATGTCCGCCAAAATTATCTTCTTTATGATAATAAACTCTGCAGCGGAGCAGAAGCCGCCGAAGCCAAGAATGACCTCGCCGCACGGCTGCATTCTATCGGCTATGAAATAGCCGAAGGCCGCGGTGATATAAGGAGTCCTGAAAATGCTAGCAAAAGATCAAGTCATAAATACCTACCGTGCGCTCAATAACTGGCGCAGCTTCCGTTTGAAGCTGTTTATTGAAGGTATCATAATCGGTATCCTTTCAGGGCTGATCATCAGCTTTTTCCGCTGGTCCCTGCATCTGGTAGAAACTAACCGTGAACATATTTACACTTTTCTTAAAACCACAGACTGGTATTGGACCGCTTTTTGGTTCATCGCTTTAGCTGTAATAGCCTTCACTTTAGACAGACTGACAAAATATGAACCTCTGGCTGCCGGCAGCGGTATCCCTCAGGTCAAAGGCGCTATTTTAGGCTTCATTAAAATGCGCTGGCTGCGAATCCTCTGGGTCAAACTGCTCGCAGGTATCATCGGCATCGGAGCCGGTCTTTCCCTGGGGCGGGAAGGTCCTTCGATCCAGCTCGGCGCCGTAACGGCACAGGGACTCAGCCGCCTGCTGAAACGTACCCGGCTCGAAGAACGTTACCTGCTTACAAGCGGCGCCAGTGCCGGCTTGGCGGCAGCCTTCAACGCTCCGTTAGCGGGCGTTATTTTTGCTTTAGAAGAACTGCACCGCAATTTTTCCGTCGTCGTCCTGCTGCCAGCCATGGCTGCCGCAATGACTGCAACGGTTATTTCACGTTTCTTCTTTGGCAACGACACTATTTTTGATTTTTTCGGTCTGCCTTTCCTGCCGCTGGAATATTACGGCTATGTGGCCCTTTTAAGCCTGGTCGTAGGTTTGGCAGGCGTAGTTTTTAAGCCGGACTTTTAAATATTCCACGTTTCTACAAACTTTTCCCTACTCCGTTCAGCAAAATAGTCTTCGCATTATTCTGCGCCGGTATTTTAGGTTTGTTTATCCGCAGGTGCTGGGCGGCGGCAACGAATTGATCAACAATATTGCCAAAACACCTTACACTCTGCAGGCTTTACTGTTGCTGCTGGCAGGTAAATTCATCTTTACAATGCTCAGCTACGGCAGCGGTGTCCCCGGCGGCTTCTTTCTGCCTATGCTTGTCATCGGAGCTCTCACAGGAAGCGTCATCAGCAATATCATGATCGCTTTGGGACTCCTTGACCCTTTCTTTTACTCTAATATCATCGTCATCTCTATGGCGGCTTTCTTTTCTGCTTCGGTACGGGCTCCGATCACCGGTATCATCCTTATTATGGAAATGACCGGCTCCTTCCAGCATATGCTGGTCTTGTCCATCGCTTCAATCGTGGCCTTTATTGCAGCCGAGCTGTGCCGCAGCAAACCGATTTACGAAGAACTGCTGGCACGCAGTCTGCAGTCAGCCAATAAAAATGACGGCAGTCACTGTGAAAGACAGCGGAATGTCATTGAACTGGCAGTCTGCAGCGGCAGCCCTATCGACGGACATCTGATCAAAGAAATAAACTGGCCCGAGCATACACTGCTCGTGGACGTCAAGCGCGGCGAAAGCGACCTGATCCCCATAGGCGACACCAGATTGCGGGCCGGCGACTTCCTTTATGTCCTCACCGACGATACATTAGCCAAAGATCTTCGTAAAATGGCCGAGGGTGAGTAATCTTATTCTTTTATATTGCGAAATTTTACTGATAACTTATCAGTTTTCCCTTGTCAAATAGTTGTTTTTTAGATATAATGTAAAGCACATTCTGTTTCTTATCAGGATGGCAAACTTGCACTTATCTATAATTTGAGGAGGGGTTCCCACATGGACAAAGTTAAGGAAACCTTAAATAAGGTTCCGCTCTCCGGATACATTGTTTTGGTTATCGCCATTGCAATTTTCTCCGGTCTGTTTGCAAATGCCGGTCATGGTCTGAATATTTTCGACTTTGACACATTAAACGGTAAATTCGGTACAATGAAAAGCGCTAAAGCAACATTCTCAGGTCAAGGCGGCAGCGGTGCACGCGACGGCTTCCTGTTTGCTTTCGGTTTGGCTCCCGGCGTTATGCTGGCAATGGGCCTCATTGAAGTAGTTGAACATTACGGCGGTCTTAAAGCAGCTCAAAAGCTGATGACTCCGATTCTGCGTCCGATCCTTGGTATTCCTGGTATCTGCGGTATCGCGCTCGTTTCTTCACTGCAAAGCACTGACGCCGGCGCAGGTATGACCAGACAATTGCATTTGGAAAAACAGATCACTGATAATGAACTTTTGATTTTCAGTGCTTTCCAGTTTACAGCAGGCGGCCTGATCACTAATTATCTTTCTTCCGGTTCCGCACTGTTTGGATTCTTGACAGTACCTATTTCCATACCTCTGGCAGTACTGTTTGTTATGAAAATTTTCGGCGCTAATATGATGCGCGCCTATGTAAAAATATTCTGCAAGGAGGCCGCATAAGCATGAGTGAAGAAAAAATCAACCACGCTCCCGAAGACGCTGCAGCTGCGGCAGAGGCGGAACTTAACGCAAAATTAGCAAAACCTTCCTTAATGGATATCTTCGTTCGCGGTGCCCGCAAAGGCTGGAACATCGCTATTGATAATATTATCCCTAACGTTTTGATGGCTTATGTCTGCATCAAAATCTTAAACGTTACCGGACTGCTGACTCTGGCAGGTAAATTCTTCGCTCCTGTTATGGCCATCTGGGGTCTTCCCGGCGAAGCAATCATGGTACTGTTCAGTGCGCTCATGTCCATGGGCGGCGCTGTTGGTGTCTGCATGGCGCTTTATAACGACGGCGGCATCGATGAACGCTCGATTACCATCGTTATCCCCGCTATCTACCTCTTGGGTTCCAAGATCCAATATCTGGGCCGTTTGCTGGGCACTGCCGGCGTTCCTTCCAGACATTATCCGATCCTGCTCAGCATTTCTTTCCTGAATGCCGGTATCGCCATGTTCATCATGAAAATTTTGACCATGTAAAGCAGTCGTCAGTTTATACTGAAATTAAAACTCCATTCCAGTTATACTGGAATGGAGTTTTTTATTTAGAAACAACTATTTTCGCAATAAAGAAATCTCTTTTCCGTTGTAAATACAACTTACTTTAAACTGTAATTATAATATCATAAACATGAAAGAAGTATTTGTCTGCTCTGCCGTTATGGCAGCAACCACAATAACGGAGAAGGAAATCTCCATAATTATAAGGAGTGATATTATGGAACCGAAAATGTTTTGTTTTCAATGTCAGGAAACAGCCGGCAATAAAGGCTGTATGTTTGGAGGTGTATGCGGTAAAAAACCTGAAACTGCCAATCTGCAGGACCTGCTGATTTATGTGACCAAGGGACTTTCCGAAATAACAACCCGCCTGCGCTCTGAAGGCAAAGAAATCCCAGCAGCCATCGACCGGCTGATCACTACTAACCTGTTTATGACCATCACTAACGCTAATTTTGACGATGACCGTTTTATCGACAGAATCAATGAAACTCTATCCAGCCGTGACGAACTGTTTGAACAGCTCCATGACGATACAGGACTGAGCGATGCCGCTTCTTGGCAATATCGTACCGCAGAAGAAAGGACCTTAAAAGCTGACGAGGTGGGAGTACTGGACACCAGGAATGAAGACTTACGCAGTCTGCGTGAGCTGACCCTCTACGGCTTAAAGGGTATGGCTGCTTACAACAAACACGCTAACGTTCTGGGTTACGCCGATACAGCTATCGATGCCTTTTTGCAGAAAGCTTTAGCAAAAACCTTAGATGACAGTCTGAGTACCGATGACCTGACATCCCTTGTCCTGGAAACAGGCAGCTTCGGCGTCAAAGTTATGGCACTGCTTGATACTGCCAACACTTCGACCTATGGCAACCCTGAGATCACAAAAGTTGAGCTTGGTGTCAGAAACAATCCCGCGATTCTTATTTCCGGACACGACCTGCGTGATTTAGAAATGCTGCTGGAACAGACTGCTAATACAGGCGTCGACGTTTATACCCATTCTGAAATGCTGCCGGCACATTATTATCCGGCTTTCAAGAAATATCCTCATTTTGCAGGCAACTACGGCAACGCCTGGTGGAAACAAAAAGAAGAATTCGAAGCCTTCAATGGTCCGATCCTTCTGACTACCAATTGTCTAGTGCCGCCCAAAGAGAGCTACAAAGATCGTATCTACACTACAGGCTCGGTAAGTTTTTCCGGCTGTAAACATATTGATGGAGAAATCGGGGAAACAAAAGATTTCTCTGCTATCATTGAACACGCTAAAAAGTGCCCTCCTCCCACACAGCTGGAAAGCGGCGAACTTGTAGGAGGGTTTGCACATCACCAGGTCCTCGCTCTGGCAGATAAAGTCGTTGACGCAGTCAAAAGCGGAGCCATCAAAAAATTTGTTGTTATGGCAGGCTGTGACGGACGCAGCCCGGCACGTAATTACTATACAGATTTCGCGAAAGCTCTGCCACAGGATACTGTTATCCTGACTGCCGGCTGTGCCAAATATAAATATAATAAGCTGCCGCTCGGCGATATCGGCGGCATCCCCCGTGTTTTAGACGCAGGTCAATGCAACGACTCCTATTCGCTGGCGCTGATCGCACTCAAGCTGAAAGAAGTTTTTGGCTTGAATGATATCAACCAGCTGCCTATTGTTTACAATATCGCCTGGTATGAACAAAAGGCCGTTATCGTTCTTCTGGCACTGCTTTCCCTGGGCGTTAAAAATATTCATCTCGGCCCTACTCTGCCGGCCTTCCTGTCACCAAATGTTGCCAATGTCTTGATCGAAAACTTTGGTATTGCCGGAATCACTGATGTAGATACTGACCTGGAAATATTTTTTGGTAAAAATTAAACCTGCATAAAAAAGACGAGTCCGTCAGGACTCGTCTTTTTGCTTATAATTCATCCAGTTCCATAATACAGCTGGCCAAAAGCAGCGCTCTTTCAGTTAATGTAGCTACCTCTATATACTCACTGTCGCTGTGAGCCCCGGCGCCGCAGGGTCCTACACCGCACAGAGTGGGTGCACCTGTCATGGCCGGCCAGGCCGCGTCAGAAGCCCCGCCAACATATTGCTGACCCGGTTTTGCCAACCCGAGCTTTTCAGCCTGACTTGCATAGTGTTCGTACAGCCGCTGCACTCCGGGTGTAGTTTCAAATGGCATAAATTTAATCACATTGCCAGTTACCGTAGTCTTAGTATGAGGAACATAATTCGTTTCTACAATCCGCTGCACATCGGCAATAGACTTTTCTGCTTCGACAATAGTTTTAAAGCGCACATCAACCTCGCCAACGGCCTTATCAGCAACAATATTAGCCATAGTACCGCCGCTGACAACACCAACATTATATGTAGTCCCAACAGCAAAATTATTGAGAGCATGGATAGCTACTGTTTTCTGTGCCAGTTCCAAAATCGCACTGGCGCCTTTTTCAGGTTCATTCCCCGCATGTGAAGCGATCCCCTCTACTACCAGCGTTGGCCTGGTAGTTCCCTTCCGGCCCGTAACGACGCTGCCGTCAACGCGTCCAAATTCCAGATTAAAAACAGCATCCTTCCCTGCGCCCGCTTTTTTGAACTGTGCCACCGCATCAGTAAAAGGATGTGACATTTCTTCATCACCGCACAGTAAAACGGTCATATCCGTCTCCTGCCAGCCATTCTCCAGCAAGGCCCTGATTACATATAAAGCCATAACCAGCCCGCCTTTCATATCCAGTACGCCTGGGCCGTAAGCCCGTCCGTTTTCAACCTTGAATGGGCGAACCGCCGCTGTACCTTGATTGAACACCGTATCCATATGCCCTGAAAACAGTACCTGCTTTTTACCGGGCTGCGCTTTCCTAGCAAGCAGCTGTACAGGAGCACCATCAGTTTCCAGATATTCTACAGTAAATCCCAGCACTTCTAAGAACGCTCCTATTCTCTGTGCCACCGCATTTATACCGTCCAAAGCATCTGCTCCTGAATCAATATTCACCAATTCTTCCAGTAATTGCAGCATCCCCTGCTCTGATCCTCTGATCTGATCTAAAATTTTCGTTTTCATCAAAACTCTCCTCTGCATAAATACAAGTATAATTCTTATATTATTCGCTTACTATGCTTTTTTTCCTGCTTTTTGCTCATAAAAAATCATATTTTCAGAAAATTTATAAATGAATTCTAAAATAAAAAACAGTATGGGATTAAATCCCATACTGTTTTTTTATGCTTAACCGCTTATTACTGCATTTCATCCAGATGCATGATACACATCGCCAGGAGCTGCGCTCTTTCAGTCATCGACGGCACAAATAAATACTCATTATTACTATGAGCACCTACAGCCTGCGGACCCATCCCGCATAAAGTCGGCGCACCGACCATGGCCGTCCAGGCAGAATCAGCACTGCCGCCGACATATAAAGCTCCCGGGACTGGCAGCCCCAGCCTTTCAGCCTGGTTAGACAAATGACCATACAGCTTTTGTACGCCGTCAGTAGTTTCCAGCGGCATAAACTCGATCCTGTTTTCTGTTACAGTAGTTGTTGTATTGGCCACATAAGTTTTTGCCGCTATTGCTTCCACACTTTTTATTGCTTTTTCAGCTTCTTCAGCTGTTTTAAATCTGATATCGACACGTGCCTCTGCGCGATCGGCGACAATATTTGCCAGGCTCCCGCCATTAAAAACGCCTACGTTATAGGTAGTTCCGACTTCTAAATCAGTTAACGCATGTAAAGCAATAGTTTTATGGCAAAGTTCTAAAACAGCGCTGGCGCCTTTTTCAGGTTCGTTTCCGGCATGGGCAGCGATACCTTTTACAGTCAGCACCGGGCGAATAACGCCTTTACGCCCGATAACTACACTGCCGTCTGCGCGTCCTGGTTCCATATTGAAAACAGCATCTTTGCCCAGACCTTCTTTTTTAAACCATTCTACAGCATCTGTCAATGGGTGCGCCGGTTCTTCATCTCCGCAGAAGAAAAGCGTCAGGTCAGTATCATCCCAGCCATTATCCAGCAATGCCTTAACTGTATAAAGTGAAATCGCTATCCCTGCCTTCATATCCATAACACCGGGACCATAAGCCTTGCCATCTTCGATCCTGAACGGTCTGGCAACCGCCGTCCCCTTAGGAAAAACCGTATCCATATGTCCCATCAGCATAACTTTTTTCTTGCCCGGACGCGGACGTTTAGCAAGTACATGTGTAGGCGCATTCGGTGTTTCGATATACTGCACCTCAAACCCATACGGCGTTAAAAAGTCGCCTATGATATGAGCAACCTCATCAATCCCCTCCAAAGCATCATAGCCTGAATCGATATTAACGATCTGCGCCAAAGTATCCAGCATGGCAGTTTCTGATTTTTTGATCTGTTCTAAAATTTTATTTTCCATTTTTCTGCTCCTGTTTTCAATAATATCTTTATCTTATTCGCTCTTCTTCCGCTTTTTCCTGCCAATAGCAATACTTATAAAATACAGCGCAGCGGCTGAGGTTTCCCTGTCAGTGATTTCGCACCGCCTGCCGTTACCAGATACGTATTCTCTGTACCGACCATACCGATTCCCGGTAAAGCTATCTTAGGCTCGACAGCAAAAACCATACCCGCCTCCAGCTTACCTTTGAAACCGTTTGCCAGCGCAGGAGATTCGTCCATCACCAACCCGATACTGTGTCCTAAAAATTTGCCGCCGTTCATAAACCCGTTTTCATACTGTGGATCAAACTGTTCCATTACCTGCCGGTAGATATTTTCGATCACCATGCCCGGCTGCAGCAGCGATGCTGTCAGTTCTTCCAGAAAAACACAGTACTCATAAGCAGCCCTGATTTTATCACTGAAAGGATCCTGATCTAAATCTCCATAATAATACACCACTGTTTTATCAGTATGATAACCATCCACACCGCAGGGTATATCCAGATATACTAAACGCCCAGCCTGCAGCTTACGAAAAGCAGAGCCGATCGACTGTACAGCGACACAAGTGCCGCCTGTACCGCCGGGGCCGTCAAAAGCTGTTTTCACCAGACCGCTTTTCCCAAAAGAAGCCAGACCCACAACATCCTCACCTAAAGGCAAATTAAAACGCGCTACCCCGTGCGAACCTCGACGCAGCATTTCTGCATACAGGTTGACTGCCAGTTCTGCCTCGCTCACACCTTGAACAATAAACCGCGGCGCCAGTTCATCTAAAACATTGCGATGAATAGAACCTGATTTTCTCATCAGTGCCAGTTCATAAGGGCTTTTTATCAGTCGCAGCTCACTTATCACACTGTCCATCCCTGCCTCAGAGGCAAAAGGCAAATATTTATACAACAGCTGCTGCCATTCCAATGTCGCTGTTTTATTTTCCAAGTATACCTTAGCAGGCAGCGGCTGATAAAACTCAGCCAAAGTACGAAAACTTTTCATCGGACGGATATCCTGCAGCAACGATTCATTGCAGGCACGTTCATAACTGCGCCTGACCCATAAAATCTCGTCCTGCGGCCTGATTACCAGTACACCGTCCTGCATTGTACCGGCAAAATAATACATATTGACTTTATGGTTGACGATGGCTATTTCCCAGCCGGGAAATTCTCTGTCCATAACGGCTCTGAATTTATTCAGGCGTGCCTGCAGCTCATCAGCAGGTACGCGCCGCAGCTGCTCTGTCATCATGATCTCATGCTCTAAAATAGTCATTGTTTCACTCCTTTAAAAAAGTATTTTCTATTATCTTACCATAAATAATGAAACAGGGCCGATATTAAATATCAGCCCTGTTTCCCCTCATTCAGCCTATATATTTTTAAATAATCCTGTAAAATCAAAAGTAGCAAAGTAATCTGCCGGAGTCTCCGCACGGCGAATCAATTCCGTACTGCCGTCCTCCTTCAGCAGCACTTCCGCACTGCGCAGTTTACCATTATAATTGTAGCCCATGGCAAAACCATGTGCTCCCGCATCATGAATAAAGAGCAGATCGCCGATATTGATTTCCGGCAGCATCCTGTCGATAGCAAATTTGTCGTTATTCTCGCACAAACCGCCGGTAATATCATATTTATGATCGCAGGGCGCATCCTCCTTACCCATTACGGTAATGTGATGATAGGACCCGTACATGGCTGGACGCATCAGATTAGCAGCGCAGGCATCCAGTCCGATATACTCTTTATAGGTATGTTTAACGTGGATGGCTTTAGCAACAAGCGCCCCATAGGGAGCCAGCATATAACGGCCCATCTCTGTAAAAATTTTTACGTCTCCCATTCCTGCAGGCACCAGGATATCCTCAAAAGCCTGACGTACGCCTTCGCCGATAACCATAATATCATTGCCCTCCTGATCGGGACGATAGGGGATACCGACACCGCCGGACAGATTGATGAACTCAATATGCGCTCCTGTCTCTTCCTTCAATTCCACTGCGACCTGGAACAATATCCGTGCCAGTTCCGGATAATAATCATTAGTCACAGTATTGCTGGCCAGAAAAGCGTGCATTCCAAAATGTTTAACACCCTTGCTTAAAAGAATTTTATAAGCTTCTGTCATCTGCTCTCTGGTCATACCATATTTGGCGTCACCGGGATTATCCATAATATTGTTGGCAATGGCAAAATGCCCGCCTGGATTGTAACGGCAGCTGACCGTATCCGGGATATCAGCAACTTTTTCCAGAAAGTCGATATGAGTGATATCATCCAGATTGATAGTGACATTCAATTGCCTTGCCAGCTGAAAATCTTCTGCCGGCGTTGCATTGGACGAAAACATAATTTCATCGCCTTTAAAACCAACGGCATCGGCCATCTGCAGTTCCGTATACGAAGAACAATCCGCACCGCAGCCTTCCTCATGCAATATTTTCAATATTGCCGGGTTAGGAGTAGCTTTAACGGCAAAATATTCTTTAAAGCCCTGATTCCAGGCAAACGCCTTATTCACACGACGCGCAGTTTCACGGATAGCCGTTTCATCATATAAATAAAACGGCGTTGCATACTGTGCGGCGATCTCATCTAACTTTTCTTTACTTACAAAGGGTTTTTTACTCATTCTTTCTCACCTTTCTCTGCTTCAGGAAGCAATTCTATCAATTTTATTTCATTTTTCAAAGCATCCTTAAATAAATCTACCAGATTCTGTTTGCTGGAATATAAACAGGTTGAATTACTGCCATCAGCCAGATCTCCTGTCAAAACCTCCTGTGAATCGGCGATCAGACGGATCTGGCTATTGGGTTTATGCGCATAATAAATAATCGCACCCTCCAAAACAAAAGGCCTGCCGGTAATAATGACCACCTTTAATCCCCGGCCTACCGCCTCAGTCAATTCACCACGTAAAGCTTCGATAGCCGAATCTGTTGCCGAAACATAAATACGGGCTTTAGCCTTAACAATCGTATTTTTGAGCTTATTGATGATTTCGGTCGCTCCCTTGATCGTAATATAACCATCAACGCTTTGTGACGTACTGGGAAGCTCACGCAGTAATTCTTCTTTCAGTTCCTGCAGTCTTCTTACCCTGTTTTCGCAAAACTCATCCAAGGGCACCGGCGTATATCTTGTAGCCTTACCCTCAAGCACATAAGCAGCGCCTTTTTCTACCAGACCTGCCAGCGCCGTATAAGTATTAGATCTGGAAATACCTGTCAGCTTTGTCGCTTCATAGCCGGTCAGCCGTCCTTCTGCCAGCAGGGTCAAATACAGCGTAGCTTCCTGTCTGGTCAGATTAAAATAAGTAAGTTTTTCAATAATATCCATATTTCACCTTCATTGTTCCTACATAAGAACACTATAAGCGTTTTTTCTAAGTTTGTCAAGGCTAACTTATATTTTTCATATATTTATGAAAAATAACAAAATTCGTCAGCTATCAAAATCGTAGTTATCGCTTCAATATTTTACGATAAATTGATAAATTCAGCAGAAAATTATTTTTATAATTAAAATTTATTATCTTGTATTTTAAATTCAAATATTATAAGATTATATAAATAGTATTTATAATTCAAATTATTCTAATTTTTTAAATCTTTTTCGGAGTTGATTCCCCCATGAAAAATTTAGGCAAAATAAGCGTTATCGTTTTATTTTTGTTATCGATATTCGTAGGCAGCTTTACTGTTTACTCAATCAGCAAAGTACAATCCTACGGAACACTCATCAATTACCTGGGCATCGTCCGAGGCGCAACCCAGCGGCTCGTCAAGCTTGAGCTGCAGCAGCAGCCTCACGATGAGCTTATAGCTTATATCGACGATATCATTTATGACCTTAAAAACACCGACGGTAAATACGGTTTGGAAAAAATTCCCAATGTTGATTATCAGCAGCAGTTTTCCGCCCTCAATACACTATGGCATCGGGTAAAAAGCAATATTTACGCCGTGCGCCAAAACCCTGCCAATTCACCACTGCTGCTGCAGTCCAGCGAAGTACATTTTGAGATCGCCAATAATACTGTTTTCGCTGCTGATAACTATACTACTTCCAAAAGTCACCAGCTGACACTTCTTTCTGCTTTAATGCTGGCAGGCATCATTATCATGTGGATCGCCTTATTTATGGTGTACCTGCGTAAATTATATTCACTGGAAAGCAGCAACAAAACACTTTATGATATAACGACAAAAGACCCGCTTACCGGTGCTTATAATTTTGAAACATTTAAGAAAAAAGCTCAGAAACTACTCACACAAACGACTAAAAAATATTCGCTGAGCTATGTTGATTTTGCTGATTTTAAATATATCAACGATGTTTTCGGGTATAAATACGGCGATGAGATCCTTATCAATTATGCTGCTACCATTAGTAACGAACTGCGTACAGGAGAAGTGCTGGGTCGTGTTTCCGCCGATAATTTCGTTATTCTGCGTTACTATAATGAGAAAAATGACATTATGGTCCGGCAGCAGCAGGTCGATATCAAAATAACAGAATTCATGCATGATATGTACGGTGGTCAGGCAGTTTCTGTCCAATGCGGTATCTGCTATCTGGAGGACCTGGCAGAGGATCTGCAGATAGAAGGTATTTTAGACCGTGCAAATTATGCGCGTAAAACTGTAAAAACAGGACTTAACAGAAAATATGCTGTTTATGATGAAAGTATCCGTAAACAGCTGCGTTATGAAAAATCCATCGAAAACCGCATGCTGAAATCACTGGAAAATGAAGAATTCCTCGTTTACTTTCAGCCCAAGGTCGACTTGCAGACAGGTCTGGCAACACAGGCCGAAGCGCTGGTACGCTGGCAGACAGATGAAGGACTGATCATTCCGCCTGATAAATTCATTCCCATCTTTGAAAAGAAATATCTTATCTCATCACTTGACCAGTATGTATTTAAAAAGGTATGCGCTTTTATCAGACGGCGCCTCGATGCTGGCCTTCCTGTAAATACAATCTCCGTCAATGTTTCCCGACTGCAATTTTACAATTCAGATTTTGTAAAAACATATGAAGATATCAAAAACAAATTCCGTATCCCTGATCACCTTTTAGAAATAGAAATTACAGAATCAATCGCCTTTGATAATGTGACCTTTCTCGAAAAAACAGTCAGTGAACTGAAAAGTAAAGGTTTTTTGATTTCTATTGATGATTTCGGTACCGGGTTCTCTTCTTTAAGCCTTTTGAAAAATATTCCTATTGATGTGCTCAAAATCGATCAAAGCTTTTTCAGAGAAAGTATCCACAAAGAAAAAGACAACATCGTTATTAAAGGTATTATCGATCTCGTCAATAAATTAAGCATCCGAACTGTCGCCGAAGGTATCGAAACTGCCGAACAGGTAGCCTTCCTTAAATCTGTCAACTGCAATATGATCCAGGGGTATTTTTTCTACAAACCGCTGCCTGAAGATAAGTTTGAGGAAATACTGAAGAAGGAATATACTACCAAAGCTCCTGCTTTCACTTTTACACTCAGCGAAACTTGATTGGACTATCGCTCTAAATTTACATTAACAAAAACACCCTTCCCATAATTATGGGAAGGGTGTTTTTGTTAATCATTATTATTTAATTTTTTAAAGTCGTATTTTTCACCGACTGCGCTTATTTATATACATCCGTTCGTCGGCAACTTTCATCAAATTATCATAATCCTCGCCGTCATTTGGAAATTGAGCCCAACCGACACTGGCTGAAATATTTATAACAACGTCATCTACAACAAACGGCTCTGCCAAACTTTTTGTCAACAATTGTTTATAGTACTCAACCCGAGCTCTGCACCCACCCTGCAGTTCGACCACTGCTACAAATTCGTCCCCGCCCATGGTACTAAAGCCGCATCATCACCAAACACACTTCTTAACCTGCATCCAAATTCTCTCAAAAGCTCATTTCCTAAAAAATGACCATAACTATCATTAACCTGTTTAAATTTATTCAAGTCAAAATAAAAAATAATAAAAGGTTTCTTGGTGAAAACAGATAATCTTTTTTCTATTTTTTCATTTAGCCATCTTCTGTTAAATAAACCTGTCAATCCGTCTGTATATGCAAACTGATATAAAACTTTAGCCTGATCTCTCTTTTGTTTAAAAATAACAGCCAGCAAAAAACTGATCAATAAACCTACTAAAAGTTCTTCACAGATTTTCGTCCAGTCTATCCAGCCTTTTATCGGCATCAAGTCCAAAGCCCAAACATGATTAGGCACATTGATGCTGCATGAAATAGGTTCAACCGCACTGCTTTCTTTTGACTGGTCGATTATTATGATATTATCACTGTCTTCCGACTTACAATAAAGTCTGTAATAATAACCATATTTTTGTAGTTCCTCAAGCATGATCGGTTTCAAAGCTGCCGGAAGATCCAGAATAATTACAGAAAAACCTAAAAATTTTTCATCAGTGTTTTCCCGTGTCAAAAAAACAGGATTCCTTCCAATTAGCCCAAATCCACCCTGTGTAAGGTTATACGGTCCCGAAAGAGCTGTTTCTCTTGTTTCCAAAGCCAGTAAGGCATCTTTTCTTCGTTTGGGATCATTAAAAACACTACTACCAATTACAGCTTCATTACCTTGAAGCGGATAGCAATATTCAACAATACCACCTGGCAAATACTGTACTGCCCTGATCCCGTCACCATCAAATAAAGACTTTGCCACATTTTCAAAAACAGACTGTGAAAGCTCGCCGTTATTAGCTAAAACAATAGCTTCTACTACATCGGTTTTATGAAACAGACTGTTTAAAAGCATCTCGGAACGTGCGCTGTATACATCGGCAACATGCCTGGCATCTCTTTTCAACATTTCTACAGATGTAAAAGCAGAATATGCGACTAAACAACAAGTGATTATTATGCCTCCAAAAAAAACTTTTATATCAAAAGCTTTAATTCCAGTTTTTTTCATCATAACAACCACCATTCTCAGCAATGATATTCCTGACTACTCAATTTTACGATAGTAATGCTTTCTAAAGATACGATGCAGCGTAATACAAAAAAATAACCAGGTCGCTCCAGCTGCATAACCGGCTAAAATATCCGTCGGATAATGCACCCCCAGATAAACACGGCTCAAGCCGATAAGCAGGATATAAATGCCGGCTGCCGCCAGCAATCCCCAGCGCAGCGGTTTACTTCGCAAGCCTAATCCTGCAAAATATGCCAGGATGCCATAAAAACAAATCGCCCCCATAGCGTGACCGCTGGGAAAACTGTAACCACTTTCAGCAATCACAGGGAAAATATCTGGCCTTACACGTTCAAAAATGCGTTTCAGTACCTGATTTAAAATACCACCACCGCATAAACAGACTAGATAAAGATACAGCCTGTCTTTTTGCCTGCTGTATAAATACCAGCAGCAGACAAGCGCACTTGCCAGAAGATAAAAAGTACTGGACCCGCTTGCCGTAACGAGCATTACCTCTGCTGTCAGCGGCGGCGTAACAAACTGCTGTACATAAGCAATAAACTGCAGCTCCAGCTGTTGCAATGCCGGCTTAATAAAAGTATGCTCAGCTATTTCTACCAGCACTTCCATCAGCACGATACTGATAACCAAAGTAACCAGCAAATACAAATAAGGGCGCCGTAAAGCCATACGTACAATGGCGTCCCGCAGATTACTCATTGCTGCCTCACTTTCCTAACCGTTCAGTTATATATATTTCAGACTTCAGCTAAAGTCTTTAAAGTTTTTTCCAGTACTTTTACTGCCTGAGAAACAGACTGAAAATCACTGCTCTCTTCTTTGGAATGGCTGACACCATTTATACTTGGTACAAAAATCATTCCTGTAGGTACGCCGCTTGCTGCAAAAATCTGTGCATCATGTCCTGCCCAGCTGGGCATGGCCTGAAAACTGACACCGCACTCAGCCGCAGACTGCTCAATAACTTTCCTGACTGACTCTGACAACGGTACAGCAGCCACATGAAAATCATTCTCCTTTGTAATCACGACACCGCTTTTACTCGCCGTCCGCTCTAGTAAACTCATGATCTTTGCACGAACCTCTGCTAAAACCCTATCGTCAGCAGCCCTTGTTTCAATAGCAAGCTGCACTTTTCCAGGCACGATGTTCACAGCATTGGGAGTGACATTCAACTGACCCACGGTAGCTACAAACCTGTCATCAGCTTCAGCAAGCTCCTTAACTCCTAAAATGACTTCCGCTGCAGCAGCCAAAGCATCTCTGCGGCGCCTCATGCTAGTAGTCCCGGCATGGTTAGCTTCTCCATGTAAAGTCAGGAATAATCTATCGTAGCCTACAATAGCAGTCACCGCCCCGCAGGTCAGGCCACGTTCCTCCAAATCAGCGCCCTGTTCGATATGCAGTTCTACAAAAGCCGCCAGATCCTGAAACCCTACTGCGGCATCCTGCAACGCGCTATGCGGCAGTCCGGCTGCCTGCAGACATTCGGCCAGGGAGCCGCCTGTCAAATGCACGATAGACTCCGGCTGCTGTTTTTTAAATTCGCCGCCGCGTACACGTACGCCAAAACAAGCCATACCAAACGCTGTGCACTCTTCTTCGATCGTCGCAATTACCCGTACTGTTCGTTTCGGGCGATAGCCCTCTTCCTGCCAGCTGCGCACACATTCCAGTGCTGCGACGATACCCAAAGCTCCGTCAAAATTTCCGCCTGCCGGTACGGTATCGAGGTGTGAACCGCTCATGACGGCAGTCAGTTCAGGCTCTCGTCCCACATAAGTCCCAATCAGATTCCCAATCGGGTCTACCTCTGCCAGCATGCCCGACTCCAGCATTTCCCGCTGCAAAAAAGCCTGCGCCGCCAAATACTCTGCCGTATAGGAAAGACGCGTCGTCCCACCCTGCGGTAATGTTCCGTAAGCAGCCAAAGCAGCTATAGTTTTCTTAATCCGCTCATATTGTATCGCCATAAAAATCTCTCACTTTAAAAATAGTCAGCCAGCTCTGAAGCGTGATCCAAAATAATGTCAGGCTTGATGCTGCCATGCTCCACGTCAGCTAAAGTTGCCTCGCCGGTCAGAACCAGTATTGATAAAACACCGTTATTGAGCCCAAAAGCAATATCTGTCGATAAACGGTCGCCAACCATGGCAATTTCTTCCCGTTTATAGCCTGTCCTGGCTGTAATAACATCGATCATATAGTGATAGGGCTTGCCTAAAATCTGCTGCGGGGCCTTCCCTGTAGCAGTTTTAATCAGCTCGATCATGGCCCCGCAATCGGGAATAAATTCTCCGCCTTCGATCGGGCAGCGTACATCCGGGTGCGTTGCTACATAAGGCACGCCCCTGTCGATAAGTCTGCAGGCAATAGTCAGTGTTTCGTAATTCAAAGACATATCAAACCCAACCACAACAAAATCAGTGCCTTCTTCCAGTGTCGTCGTTATGGTAAAGCCTGCCTCACGAATAGTTTTCTTCAGCTGTTCCGTCCCTAAAACAAATAATCTGGCCGCCGGCCGAAGCTGCTGCATATAATAAACAAAAGCATCCGAGGATATCAAAACATTATCACGAGTTACCTGTATCCCCATCCGCCCCATTTTTTCCACATAATGCTCGTGTCCTTTGGAGGAATTATTAGTTACCAGATAAAAATCACGTTCTGCGGCACGTAATTTCTGAAAAAATACATCCATCCCCGGGATTAATGTATTGCCTAAATTAATCGTACCATCCATATCAAACAAAAAACACTTGATATTTTTAAGTTTTGCACATTGTTTTTGATCAGTCATGCCAAGCTCCTATAATTCATAATCATATGTTTATTATATAGTATTTTACTGTTGAGGTAAAATTTTTCCCGCTTTATTTAGACTTTATTTTTTAAAGTTACTTGTTTTTTTATTCTTTTAGTGTTAAACTAAAATAAGAACAGTAAAGGAGCGTGTTTAACTTATGAAAAAATATGACGCATTGATCATCGGCTTTGGCAAAGGTGGAAAAACACTGGCAGCTGCCCTCGGCAAAAAAGGAATCAAAACAGCTGTTATTGAAAAATCTCCGCTGATGTACGGCGGTACCTGCATAAACATCGGCTGTATTCCTACAAAAAAACTCATCCATACTGCAGCTGACGCTAAAAAAAATCAGCAGGCAGATTATTCTGAAAAAAATAATTTTTATGCTGCTGCCATTCGTGAAAAAAATACTTTAACTGCGCTTTTGCGTCAGAAAAACTATGATAATGTCGCTGCAGCTGCAGATATTTATACCGGTGCCGCCCGTTTTCAGACTGACCATACGGTAGAAGTCCAGTTGCCGGACGGAAAAATATCTTTATACGGCGAAAAAATTTTTATAAATACCGGTTCTGAACCCGTCATTCCTCCGATCACAGGCTTACAGCTGAGCAAGCGTGTTTATACCAGTACTACTTTAATGGAACTCAGCACCCTGCCACAAAGACTGGTTATCATCGGCGGTGGCTATATCGGTCTGGAATTTGCCGCCATGTATGCTAATTATGGCTCCATGGTCACTGTTCTGGAATACGGCAATACCTTCATCCCGCGTGAAGACCGCGATATTGCCAATGTTATCCAAACACGTTTGGAAGAGCTGGGCGTTCGCTTTATCTTTAATGCACAGGTCGATGAAATAACCGACGAAAACGAATTGACTACTGTCAGCTATCTTGAGCGCAGCAGCGGTATGTCCGTTAAAATTCCAGCTGACGCTGTATTGGTAGCCACAGGACGCAAAGCAAGCACAGCAAGCCTTAATCTTGAAGCCGCCGGCGTTGCCGTAAATGAACGCGGCGAAATCATCGTCAATGAATTACTGCAGACAACCGTCCCTCATATCTGGGCGCTTGGTGACGTTAAAGGCGGACTGCAGTTCACTTACATCTCCCTGGATGACTTCCGCATTATTAAAGAGCAGCTTTTCGGTCAAAACGACCGTACAACAGCTAACCGACCGCCTGTCGCCTATTCCGTTTTTCTAGACCCTACCTTTGCACGCGTCGGCCTCAGTGAAGCAGAAGCACTGGTGTCCGGCCATAAGATCAAAGTTGCCAAAATCGCAGAAGCAGCCAGTCCCAGGGCTCGCCTGTTTGGCAGCACTTCCGGTTACCTGAAGGCTATTGTTGATGCTGAAAGCAACAAAATCCTCGGTGCGGCATTTTTCTGCAGCGAAGCCTCGGAAATCATCAATATCGTCCAACTGGCAATGAAGGCCAACCTTGATTATACCGTTCTGCGGGATAATATTTATACACATCCTTCTATGAGCGAATTTTTAAATGATTTGTTTTCAACTTTAGATTAAAGGAGTATTTTTATGAGTCAGCAATATCCCTTTCAATGTAATATCGCTCAAGCACTCAATATTATCGGCGACAAATGGTCTCTGCTCATTCTGCATGGTATTATGAGCGGACACCAGACCTATAAAGAGATTTACAACAGCCTGGAAGGGCAGATTGCCAGCAATCTGCTTTCCAGCCGCCTGAAAGCGCTTGAAGCCGACGGACTGATCAGCAGCGATTTATACCAGAAGCATCCGCCCCGCTACCGTTATACACTTACACCTGCTGGCGAGGATTTGAATATCGTTTTTAACAGCCTGGTGCTTTGGGGTGAAAAACATCTTACTACCTGCTATAAACGCCTGATCCATAAAAACTGTAATCATACTGTAGAAACACATTACTATTGTCCCCATTGCCAGCAAACTGTTGCTGAAGATCAATTAGCAGTAGTTGCCGCCGAAGAAAAGGAGCATCAGCATGAGTAAATGGAGTATCTTCGCACTTTGCATCATTGCAGCAGTCGGGCTTTGGTTCTACAACAACGGCGCCTGTCCTTTACAGGCTATGAGCCCCAGCAGCGATACTGCTTCATCAGGAAGCTATCAGCCAATAACTGCGTCTCAGGTCAAAGAACGTCTTGATAAAGGTGATAAAATTACTGTTATTGATGTTCGCACCCCTGACGAATATGCAGCCGGGCATATTCCCGGCAGTCTTTTGATTCCTTTTGATGAAATCAAAGTAAAATCCGATCAGTTGCCGCAGGATAAAAATACTGAAATAGTGGTATACTGCCGCAGCGGCAGACGCAGTGCAATCGCTGCAGATACCCTGATTTCATTAGGCTATGCAAAAATTTATGACTTAGGAGCAGTCAGCTCCTGGACCTATGGTTTGGAAAAATAAGTAAAGTAAAATAAAAGGCGGGTTCATTAAGAACCCGCCTTTTATTTTACTTTATTTAACTGAGCAGCAGTCTGTCACTGTCCAGCATATCACCGCTGGCCTGCTCAAACATCTTCAAAAGATCAGGAATCGTCAAACGCGACTTTTCTTCACCTTCGACATCAATAATTACCCGTCCGTTATGCAGCATGATCAGCCTGTTGCCGCAGCGCAAAGCGTCACGCATATTATGAGTAATCATCAGCGTCGTCAAATGATCCCTGTTAACGATCCGTTCCGTCAAAGCCAGAACTTTAGCAGCTGTTTTCGGATCCAGGGCTGCCGTATGTTCATCTAACAACAGCAGCTTTGGTTTGATCAGCGTTGCCATCAGCAGCGTTACGCCTGCCTCTGGCCGCCGGAAAGCAGCCCGACTTTAGCAGTCATTCTGTTTTCCAGACCCAAATCCAGCTCCTGCAGCAATTCGCTGAACCAAGTCTGATTATCGCTGTCCAAGCCCCATTTTAATCCAGGCGTTTTACCCCGTCTGGCGGCAATAGCAAGATTTTCTTCGATCATCATCCCCGCAGCAGTACCCATCATCGGATCCTGGAAGACACGCCCAATATATTTGGCCCGTTTATGTTCCGGCGTTTTTGTAATATCATTACCGTCAATAATGATCTTTCCACTGTCGATTGGAAAAACTCCGGCAATAGAATTCATCAAAGTCGACTTACCGGCGCCATTACCGCCGATGACCGTTACAAAATCACCCGGTTTCAAATGCAGCGATAAACCCTGCAGAGCTTTTTTCTCATTGATTGTTCCTGCAAAAAATGTCTTACAGATATTTTCAACACGCAGCATTTATTTCACCGCCTTTCGCAGACCAAGCTTACTTTTAATAAGCGGCAGCGACAAAGCAAACGCTACCAGAATAGCTGTAAACAGCTTCAGATCGTTTGGCGGCATTCCCATCTGCAGTACAGCGGCAATAACCAGACGATAAACGATAGAGCCCAGCACAACGCTGATGATACAGTTTTTAAAGCTGCGGGTACCAAACAGTACCTCACCGATAATGACTGAAGCCAGACCGATAACGATCGTGCCTGTACCCATTCCGACGTCGGCAAAACCATTATTCTGTGCTACTAAAGCACCGCTCAAAGCTACCAGGGCATTACTTATCAGCAGCCGAGAATGATCGTAAAATTAGTATCCACGCCCTGCGCCCTGATCATCTGCGGGTTAAAGCCTGTAGCACGAATAGCCGCTCCTATTTCCGTACCAAAAAACCAATAAATCAAACCTCCGATCAAAAGTGAGCTGACGATACCCACACACAATACAGCCTGAGCATTACTGAAACCACCAATATCACGCATAATGGAAAATACTGTATCTACACGCAGCAGCGACAAGTTAGCCTTACCCATTACACGCAGATTGACAGAATATAAAGCGATCATCGTCAAAATGCCGGCCAGCAGAGCCGGTATTTTGAGCTTAGTATGTAAAAGTCCGGTCGCAACGCCAGCCAGCATACCAGCCAGCATCGCCGCACCAAAAGCCAGCCACGGAGAATATCCGCCAGCTAGTAAAGAAGCTGCTACAGCAGCTCCCAGCGGAAAACTTCCTTCCACCGTCAAATCAGCAATATCCAAAACTCTGTAAGTTATATATACGCCCAGTGCCATGATCGCCCATAAAAGTCCCTGTGCTATCGTTGGCATCAATAAGTCTATCATCTATCTTCCTCCTGTGATATATCCGTAAAAACGGGTCTCTCCTCTGAAACAAGGAGAAACCCGCGCTTGTTTATTTAGAGCTTTCTGCTGCCTTAAGCAGATCTTCGGGAATCTTGATACCGATTTTTTCAGCATTTTCCTTGTTGATAATGACCTTAAAAGATTTCTGCAGCTGGATAGGCATTGTCTGGGGTTTAGTCTTGCCGCTCAGAATATCGCCGGCCATTTCACCTGTTTGTTCGCCCAACTGATAATAATCGATCGCCAGAGTAGCTACGCCTCCGGCCATGACCATCCCGCCCTCGCCGCAAACTACGGCCAGTTTAGCCGGCTCAGTTACCTGGGCCAGTGTCGGCATTGCCGAAGCCAGCACATTATCTGTCGGCACGTAAACAGCATCTACTTTGCCGACCAGACTTTGAGCAGCCTGCTGGATATCATTGACATTAGATACAGTCGCTTCCTCTACCTGCACGCCCTTCTCTGCCGCATATTTTTTCAGCAGCTCTGCCTGCAGCTGTGAATTGACTTCACTGGAACAATAGATCGTACCAATAGTTTTAGCACCAGGCACTAACTTAAGCAGCAGTTCCAGCTGCTCTTTTATCGGATTCATATCGCTGGTCCCTGTAACATTACCTTTAGGTTCACTGTTGGAAGCAACCAGCTTTGCTGCCTCATAATCTGTAACCGCTGTTGCTACGATAGGAATATCCTTGGTAGCATTGGCCATCGTCTGGGCCGCTGGAGTAGCGATAGCGCAGATCAGGTCTACTTTATTGCTGACAAAACGTGTGCGATATTCTGCAGGTTAGACTGATCTGCCTGCGCATTCTGCCGATCATATTTTACATTTTCATTCTCTTTAAAGCCTTTAGCTGCCATTCCCGCTATAAAGCCTTTATTGGCAGCATCCAAAGCATCATGTTCAACTAGTTGGACAATACCTACATTTACTACTTTCTTACTGTTATCGGCAGCCTTTTTTTCGCCGCCGCCGCCCGCCAGTCCGTAGCCCCAGCGGTTGTCGCGCGCGAGCTTGAAGGGATAGTCGCCTTTCCAGCGGCGGAGCCGTTGGCCCGGGCCTGCTCGTTCTCGTAGGTGGACGAGATGTTGTAGGAGAAGGTCGCGGCAGCTTCGAGGTAGATGCGGACGTGGTTGCGCAGCATGTAGAAGTGCGGCTGCCAGACGATCGGCAGCACGACGGAATTGACATGCCGCGTATAGTAGAGATAATCCTTCTTCTCCTCGACCTGCGAAGCGTTGGTCGCAAACGAAAAGCCCTGCTGCTGGAACTCCAGATCAATGCCGAAGCCCCCCACGAAGCGTTGCTTGCCGTAGTAGCGCCACGAAAGGCCCCCGCTGTAAAGTCCCCAGATCGCCCGCATCTCCTGCTGGGGCTGGAAGCGGCCGTTGCCCATGCCGTAGCCCACCGTGAAGCCGAGCGTATGCTGCGCCGAAGCCCCCTGCCATGCGGCGAGGGCCGCAAGGGCGAAGAGCGCCGTCCGGATATGTCGTTGCATCGTCATCTTATCTGAAATTATTGAACATCCCGCCCGCAGCGTTGAAGTTGCTGTTATTGTCGTTCTGCTGCCGGTTGCGGTCCTGATCGCGCTTCGGACCCTCCTTGGCCCGTTTCTCCGCCTCGCGGCGCAGGCGCTGCGACTCGCGTTCGTCCAGCAGGCGCGAGAGCGACTGCATCGTGACCGGCGCGAAGATCCGGTTCATGTCCATCGAGAATTCGATCTCCCAGTTGGTCTTCGTGGCGAAGGTGTCCTCGCCCTGGTCGTTGGCGTAGATCTCGGCCCGCTCGGGCTGGAGACGTTCGACCACATTGCCCGAATCCCACTTGCCGTTGCCGTTGCGGTCCTCGATGACGCGGAACTTGATCTCGCCGGCGGGAACGTAATTGAACCGGATGTCGCCGGTCGTCACGTCCCGCTTCTCCTGCTTGAGCGCGTTGCTGCCGTCGAGCAGCTGGACGATATACTTCGTGCCGTCGTCGCGGCCCCTGACGTGGATGAGCACCGTGGCGAATTTCTCGGGGTCGAGAACCGTGTACTTCCCGATGATCGAGTCGTTGGAGAGGCCCGCAACGTCGGTAATGGCGCCCTCGGGGATGGTCAGCGTATACTGTCCGCCCAGCTTCCA
>ERZ860009.261-NODE-261-length-27285-cov-6.465920_pt1 | contig 27285 bp, 23 predicted proteins | sample MGYA00510114_ERZ860009 | MGnify/ENA primary metagenome ERZ860009 (study PRJEB30046, sample SAMN00715177) | human gut metagenome | study: EMG produced TPA metagenomics assembly of the A metagenome-wide association study of gut microbiota in type 2... | reverse complement strand
CTTTCCGGTGGTGTGTCCATTACTTACCGGATCAAGGATAAGAATCCATCCAAGAAAGATATCAATGATACGGTAGCAAAGCTTGAAGAGCGTGCCGAGAGTTACAGTACCGAATATGCGGTATATCCGGTCGGCGATGACCGTATTACGGTAGAAATTCCTGGTGTCTATGATGCAAATGCCGTACTTGAGGATCTGGGAAGCCCGGGATCGCTGTATTTTATCGTACAGAAAGATTCGGACGGTAATGAAAACTACAGTTATGACAGTCCACAGGGGAATACAAACTGAATTATGACATTCAGAATCTGGTTGACAATGGTTCTGTAATCATGGACGGTAATGAGTAAAGTCTGCCAATGCAGCGTATAACCAGTCTTCCTCTACCAGTACCAAGGAGCCGGTTGTTCAGCTGACATTAAAGAAAAAAGCAGCAGATGTGTTTGGAGAGGCAACCACAAAGGCAGCTTCTTCCGGAGAATCTATCGGTATTTACTATGATGATCATTTCATCAGTGTACCGAAAGTAGAGAGCGCAATCAAAGACGGAAGCTGTGTCATCAACGGTATGTCTGATTATGATGAAGCGGAACAGCTTGCAACATTTATCCGTGTAGGTGCGATCAACTTAAAGCTCGAAGAGATGGAATCTTCCGTAGCAGGGGCACAGCTGGGTGGAAAAGCACTTTCTTCCAGTGTCAAGGCAGCCATCATCGGTTTGATCCTTGTGATGCTTTTCATGATCTTAAATTACAGCTTATCCGGTGTGGTTGCATCCATTGGTCTTGCCATTTATACAACCGTAACGGTAGCTCTGATTTATCTGTTTGAAATTACGCTGACACTTCCGGGTATCGCGGGTGTTATCCTTGGTATCGGTATGGCGGTGGATGCGAACGTTATTATTATCTCACGTATCCGTGAAGAGATTGCAGCAGGAAAGTCCGTACTGACATCCATCAAACAGGTTACAAAAAGGCCATGTCTGCCATCATTGACGGTAACGTGACCACCTTTATTGCAGCGCTGGTGCTGATGTGGCTTGGTTCCGGAACCGTTAAGGGATTTGCATATACACTGATTATCTCCCTGATTGTTCCATGTTCACTGCACTTGTCATTTCAAGACTGTTAAATCTGGCATTTTATGCGGTTGGATGCAGAAACGAGAAATTATACGGACGTGCAAAGAACATAAGACCATCGATTTTATGAAGCATCGCTGGGTATGTTTTATCCTTTCCCTCGTTGTGATCGTAGCCGGATTTGTTGGAATGATCGGTTACGGAGCAGCCGGAAAGGGCGCTTTGAATTTCAGTCTGGAGTTTAAGGGTGGTACATCCATCTCCGCAGATTTTGGTAAAGATTATACCGTTGAGCAGGTAGAGGACAAGATTGTACCGGAAGTCGCAAAGGTTATCAATGATAATGCCATCCAGGCAAGTACCGTATCCGGTAGCAATGTTGTGACAATCAAGACAAAGACACTGAGCCTGAGCGAACGTGAAGAAGTAAATCAGATGCTGGTGGACAAGTTTGGTTTGATGAAGCCACAATCGAGAGCCAGAGTATTGGTTCTACCATCAGTAATGAGATGCGTTCCAATGCGGTCAAGGCACTGATCGTTGCATGTATTTTCATGCTGTTTTATATCTGGTTCCGTTTCAAGGACATCCGTTTCGCCGGAAGTGCGATTATTGCACTGGTACACGATGTACTTGTTATGTTGACGGGTTATGCATTGATCCGTATTTCTGTAGGTAATACATTTATTGCCTGCATACTTACAATTGTCGGATATTCCATCAATGATACCATTGTTATCTTTGACCGTATCCGTGAGAACATGCAGGGTATGAAGAAACAGACACCGGAAACACTGGCAGAGGTGGCAAACCGGTCTCTGACACAGACACTTTCCCGTTCACTGAATACCTCCATTACAACCATCATCATGGTATTGCTGCTGTTTATCCTCGGAGTATCTTCCATCCGTGAGTTTGCATTACCGCTTATGATTGGACTGATCAGTGGTACGTATTCTTCCATCTTTATTGCAGCTGCATTATGGTATGTCATGAAACTGCATCTTGGCAAAGACAAATTGATGAAAGCTGCTGCAAAGACAAAAAAGAAATAATTCTGTATCAAGACAGGAGCTGCATGGCAGCTCCCATTTGTTTTATATGGAAGCGGAACGGTTGCATTGCACCGAAGAATTCGGTATAATGGGAAAAAAGAATTGAAAAGGAGAATATTATGTACACACTGGAAGATATACAGGCAGTAGATCCTGAAATTGCAGCAGCGATCACTGCAGAGTTTGACAGACAAAACAGCCACATTGAGCTGATCGCATCGGAAAACTGGGTGAGCCCGGCGGTTATGTCTGCAATGGGAAGTATTCTGACCAACAAATATGCAGAAGGTTATCCGGGAAAGCGTTATTACGGTGGATGTGAGTGCGTGGATGTAGTTGAGGAACTGGCAAGAGAACGCGCAAAGAAACTGTTTGGCTGTGAGTACGTCAATGTACAGCCGCATTCCGGTGCACAGGCAAACATGGCAGTACAGTTTGCTATTTTAAAGCCGGGTGATACCATTATGGGAATGAATCTCGATCACGGCGGACATCTGACACACGGTTCACCGGTGAATTTTTCCGGTACGTATTTCCATGTAGTACCTTATGGAGTCAACGATGAGGGATTTATTGACTATGATAAAGTAAGAGAGATTGCACTTGAGTGTAAGCCAAAGATGATCATTGCAGGTGCATCTGCATATGCACGTACTATTGACTTTAAGAAATTCCGTGAGATCGCAGACGAAGTGAATGCGGTGCTTATGGTAGATATGGCGCACATCGCAGGACTGGTAGCCGCAGGGCTGCATCCAAGCCCGATTCCATACGCAGATGTGGTAACCACTACAACACACAAGACACTGCGCGGACCTCGTGGAGGAATGATCCTCTGCAGTGATGAGGTAAACAAAAAGTATAATTTCAATAAAGCTATCTTCCCGGGAACACAGGGAGGACCGCTGTGCATGTGATTGCTGCAAAAGCAGTCTGCTTTGAGGAGGCATTAAAGCCGGAATTTAAGACGTATCAGGAGCAGATTATAAAGAATGCACAGGCACTTTGCAAAGGATTACAGAAGCGTGATGTCAAGATTGTATCCGGAGGAACAGATAACCATCTGATGCTGGTGGATCTGACACCATATGACCTGACCGGAAAAGTTGTTGAGAAACTTCTTGACAGTGCGCATATCACTGCCAATAAGAATACGATTCCAAACGATCCGCAGAAACCATTTGTTACAAGCGGAATCCGTCTTGGAACACCTGCGGCTACATCCAGAGGATTAAAAGAGGACGATTTTGATCAGGTAGCTGAGGCAATTGCCATGCTCATCAAAGAGGGAGAGCCGGCTGTTGAGAAGGCAAAAGCCATCATTAAAACACTGACCGATAAATATCCGCTGCAGCCGATGCATTAATTAGGAGGAACCATGATAGATTTAAAATTTTTAAGAGAAAATCCGGATGTTGTAAAAGAAAACATCAAAAAGAAATTTCAGGATCATAAGCTTCCACTCGTGGATGAGGTAATAGAACTGGATGCAAAGGCCCGGGCTGCGCAGTCCGAGGCAGATGAGCTGCGTGCCAGCCGTAATAAACTTTCCAAGCAGATTGGTGCCTTAATGGGACAGGGAAAGAAAGATGAAGCAGAAGAAGTCAAAGCACAGGTAGCTGCAAATGCTGCCCGTTTGTCTGAGTTAGAGGCACAGGAGAAGGAACTTTCCGAGAAAGTGACAAAGATCATGATGACGATTCCAAATATCATTGATCCATCCGTACCGATTGGAAAGGATGACAGCTGCAACGTGGAGATCGAAAAATTCGGTGATCCATATGTTCCGGATTTCGAAATCCCATATCATACGGATATTATGGAGCGTTTTGACGGAATTGATCTCGATGCTGCCGGAAAGGTTGCCGGAAACGGATTTTATTACCTGATGGGGGATATCGCATTCGGGTGATGCGTAGCCTTAATAATGACGAGCACAAGCGTGTAGACGTTGTCTCCACTTTTCTCGGTGCACATGCTGTGCCTGCAGAATACAACGGACAGACGGACGAGTACGTGGACTACATTATCCGCGAAGTGATGCCCGTAGTGGTTCATAATAATTTGGCAGAGTTCTGCGATGTCTTCTGTGAGCAGGGCGTTTTCTCCATCGAGCAGTCCCGTCGCCTTTTGCTGGCAGCCAAGGAAATGGGACTTGTCTTGAAACTCCATGCCGACGAGATTGTACCATTAGGGGGTGCCGGACTGGCTGCTGAACTTTCTGCCGTCTCTGCCGACCATCTGCTGCATGCTTCGGATGCGGACATCCGCGCCATGGCCGACAAGGGAGTTGTGGCGACCCTTCTTCCGCTGACAGCCTTTGCTTTGAAGGAACCCTATGCTCGTGGGCGCGAAATGATTGATGCTGGTTGTGCCGTGGCCCTTGCCACCGACCTCAATCCGGGCAGTTGTTTCTCCGGTTCCATCCCCCTGACATTTGCCTTGGCGTGCATTTATATGAAAATGAGTATTGAAGAGGCCATCACTGCTCTGACCTTGAACGGTGCGGCCGCTCTGAACCGTGCGGACAGCATTGGTAGTATCGAGGTGGGCAAGAAAGGAGACTTCGTAGTGCTCAATACGGATAATTATCACTTTTTACCTTATTATGTAGGTATGAATTGTGTCAATACCACCATAAAGGGGGGAGTGCTTTATCCTGTACTTTAAGAAGTGCTGATATCCCCTCTTAATCCTTAATCTTTAATATTTAATATCATGTTAGTTGATTTGACAGTAAAGGAATTTTTGAATAAAGTGGCGGGTAGCGATCCCGTCCCCGGTGGCGGTAGTATTGCCGCTTTGAACGGTGCTATTGCTTCTGCTCTTGCCGCTATGGTTGCTAACCTCACCATCGGTAAGAAAGGTTATGAACTTCACGAAGAGCTGATGCGCCATATCTCCGGAGTTGCCTTGCAGCAAAAGGGGGCTTTTGTAGAAGATATAGACCGCGACTCTGAAGCCTACGACAAGGTGTTTGCCTGCTTCAAGATGCCGAAAGCTACGGATGAGGAAAAGGCGGCGCGCAGTACTGCCATCCAGGCGGCTACCAAGTTTGCCGCCCTTGTTCCCATGCAGGTGGCACGCAATGCGTATGAGCTGATGACGGTTATCATGGATGTAGCTCGCCTGGGCAACCGCAATGCCGTTACGGATGCTTGTGTGGCCATGATGTCTGCCCGTTCGGCTGTGCTGGGCGCACTGATGAATGTACGCATCAACCTGGGTTCGCTGAAGGACAAGGAGTTTGTGTCCAAGCTCCAAAGTGAAGCCGACGAATTGGAACACTTGGCTTGTGCGAAAGAAAAGGAATTGTTGGACGAAATCAATCAAGAGCTGAAAGTATGAACAATGTCTATTATGTAGGTTCCGGTGAGTTGACCTTCGACCTCATCGAACGTATCATCAATGAAAATCTGAAACTGGAGCTGGCTCCGGAAGCCAAGCTGCGGATACAGAAGTGCCGCGATTATCTGGACAAGAAGATTGCGGAGTCGGAAGAACCCTTGTATGGCATTACCACCGGTTTCGGCTCGTTGTGCAGTAAGAGCATTTCGTCGGACGAGCTGGGCACCTTGCAGGAAAATCTCATCAAGAGCCATGCTTGCAGTGTGGGCGAGGAGATACGCCCGGTCATCATCAAACTGATGATGTTGCTCAAGGCGCATGCTCTCTCTTTGGGGCATAGCGGTGTGCAGGTCATCACCGTGCAGCGCATCCTCGATTTCTTCAATAACGACGTGATGCCTATCGTTTATGACCGTGGCTCACTGGGCGCCTCCGGCGACCTGGCTCCTCTGGCCAACCTCTTCCTGCCGCTTATCGGTGTGGGCGATGTCTATTATAAAGGAAAGAAGCGCGAGGCTATCAGTGTGCTCGACGAGTTCGGTTGGGAACCGGTGAAGCTGATGAGTAAAGAGGGATTGGCATTACTCAACGGCACCCAGTTTATGAGTGCCAACGGTGTCTTTGCTCTTCTCAAAGCCTTCCGTCTCTCCAAGAAAGCCGACTTGATTGCCGCCCTCTCCCTGGAAGCTTTCGACGGGCGTATAGATCCGTTTATGGACTGTATCCAGCAGATTCGTCCACACAAGGGCCAGATAGAAACGGGTGCCAACTTCCGCAAACTATTGGAAGGCAGCGAGCTGATAGCCCGTCCCAAGCAGCATGTACAAGACCCTTATTCGTTCCGTTGCATCCCTCAGGTGCATGGGGCCACGAAAGACGCCATCCGTTACGTGGCTTCCGTCCTGCTGACGGAAATCAATTCTGTGACGGACAATCCCACCATCTTCCCCGATGAGGACCGTATCATCTCGGGCGGTAACTTCCACGGCCAGCCGCTTGCCATTTCCTACGACTTTCTCGGCATTGCCCTGGCAGAGCTGGGCAATATATCCGAGCGGCGCATCGCCCAGCTTATCATGGGGCTGCGTGGACTTCCGGAATTCCTTGTGGCCAATCCCGGTCGAACTCCGGTTTCATGATTCCGCAATATGCTGCCGCGTCTATGGTAAGCCAGAATAAGATGTACTGCTATGCCGCCAGCAGCGACTCCATCGTTTCCTCCAACGGGCAGGAAGACCATGTCAGCATGGGTGCCAATGCAGCTACTAAGCTTTATCGCATTATGGACAATCTGGAGCATATCCTTGCCATCGAACTGATGAATGCCGCTCAAGGCATCGACTTCCGCCGTCCGGCAAAGACTTCTCCCGTTCTGGAGCGTTTCCTGCACGAATATCGCAAGGAAGTCCCTTTTGTGAAGGAAGACATCGTGATGTATAAGGAAATCCATAAGACAGTCGCTTTCCTCAACCGGACAAAGTTTGATTATTAGGAACTTCCCAATAAATCTGCCAGAAACATAATAATTATTAATCTGTTAACAATAAGAAAGGAAACTTAATTGGCGAATTGAGTTTTCTTTCTATATTTGTCCCGTTTTATTCCGATAATGAATAAAAATAGTTTTAGTTTAGAAAGGGAAGAAAAATGGGCGAACACACGAAGCATTCAACATCACGGGTGGAACTGAGGGAACGTATCATTCTGGCCGCCGTAGAATTATTTACAACAAATGGAATAAAAAGTATCACGATGGATGAGATTGCCGCATCTTTGGGTATCTCTAAGCGCACTCTCTACGAAGTTTTTCCGGACAAGGAAACCTTGTTGGAAGAATGTATCCTGAAGTCCCAGAAGGATGGTGATATTTTTGTGAAAGGAGTAATAGAGACTTCCAGTAACGTATTGGAAGTTTTGTTGAGATGTTATCAGTGGAGCATAGAGCGTTTTCATGCCACGAACAAGAAGTTTTTTGAGGATATCAAGAAATATCCCAAGGCTTATCAGCTGATGAAGAACAATCGGAACCGGAGCTCGGAAGATACAGTGAACTTCTTCAAAGAGGGCGTGAAGCAAGGCATTTTTCGTGATGATGTGAATTTCGCCATTATCAATCTGCTCGTGCGCGACCAGCTCGATTTGCTGATGAATTCGGACATCTGCAATGAGTATTCTTTCCTTGAAGTGTACGAATCTATCATGTTCACTTTCTTGCGCGGTATCTCTACGGAGAAGGGTGCCCGTGTCCTGGAGGACTTTATCTGCGAATATCGCAAGAATCAGGTAAAGCCGGATGAAACGAAGGAGTAGTTTTAATAAATAATCTATTTTTGATTTATGAAGATGCAGAGATTTTGGGCAGGAAGAGCACTACTGTTGGCAGTTGCTGTGCTGTATGCCGGCGGCTATGTGCGCGCACAAGAGGCAAAGGATACCCTGACCCTGACCCTTGACCGTGCCTTGGAGATTGCTTTAAGCGACAATCCTACCATAAAGGTGGCGGAGGAAGAAATTGCTTTGAAGAAAGTGACTCACAAGGAGACCTGGCAGAACTTGCTTCCGCAGGCAAGCATTGACGGTACGTGGAATCATACCATCAGTGCGGCACAGATGAATCTTGGCGGACAGTCGTTCAAGATGGGTATGGACAATTCGAATACGGTAAGCGGGGTGCTGAATATCAGTTTGCCCATATTCGCCCCTAGCGTATATAAGGCCATGTCGATGACGAAGACAGACATTGAACTGGCTGTGGAAAAGTCACGGGCTTCTAAGCTGGACTTGGTGAACCAGGTAACTAAGGGTTACTATCAGCTGATGCTGACGCAAGACTCCTACGATGTGTTGCAGAAGAGCTATAAGCTGGCGGAAGACAACTACAACATTGTCAATGCCAAGTATCAGCAGGGTGCCGTCAGTGAGTTCGATAAAATCAGTGCCGAGGTGCAGATGCGCAGCATTAAGCCGAATGTGATTTCGGCGGGTAATGCCGTGACGTTGTCCAAGTTGCAGTTGAAGGTACTGATGGGGGTAACGGCCGATGTGGATATAGAGATTGCCGACAATCTCGGCAACTATGAGACGGAGCTGTTTGCCAATGAACTGAATCAGCCCGCTGCCAATCTGAACAATAATACGACGATGAAGCAGTTGGACTTGAACCGGAAGATGCTCAATCAGAACATCAAGTCACTCCGTGCCAACTTCATGCCTACTTTGGGTATGAACTATTCTTACCAGTACCAGTCACTCTACAACGAGGATTGGAACATCCTCGATTATAATTGGAGCGGAAGTTCCGCACTGATGTTTACGCTGAGTATTCCTTTGTATAAGGCAAGCAATTTCACCAAGCTCAAGTCCAACCGTATTCAGATACGTCAGTTGGAGCAGAACCGTCTGGACACAGAGCGAAAGCTGAACATGCAGATTACCAGCTACCAGAACAACATGGCTGCCAGTTCCGAGCAGGTTGTCAGCAACCGCGAGAATGTGATGCAGGCACAGAAAGCTGTGCAGATTGCCGGTAAACGCTATGAGGTAGGCAAAGGTACGGTGTTGGAACTGAACACATCACAAGTGCAGCTTACGGAGGCTGAACTGACTTACAATCAGTCCATCTATGATTATCTGGTAGCGAAGGCTGACCTTGACCAAGTGCTGGGAAAGGATTATATTGCAGAGAACGAAGAATGAAGAACTAAGAATGAAGAATAGAAATAAGAACAACGATATGAAAAAAGGTTTTCAATGGATGGCCCTGCTGGTTGTTGCCATGTTGGGGGCATGTAGCGGAGGTAGTGATAAAGCTGCTGCTGAGAAGGTGGACGAGAAGCCGAGGGTGAAACTGGCCGAGGTGTCGTCCCGTCCCGTGGAACAGATTCAGGAATACACCGCTACGGTGGAAGCCGAAGTAAAAAACAATATTGCTCCCTCTTCTCCGGTGCGTATAGACCGCATCTTTGTGGAGGTGGGCGACCGCGTGTCGAAAGGCCAGAAGCTGGTCAGCATGGATGCTGCCAATCTGAAGCAGATAAAATATCAGTTGGACAACCAGCAGATAGAGTTCAAGCGTATTGACGAGTTGTATAAGGTAGGCGGTGCCTCCAAGTCGGAGTGGGATACCGCCAAGATGAATCTCGACATCCGTGAGACTTCCTATAAGAATCTCTTGGAGAACACCTCGTTGCTCAGTCCCATTAACGGGGTGGTGACGGCACGCAATTACGATAACGGAGATATGTATAGCGGTGGAGAACCGGTACTGGTAGTGGAGCAAATCACTCCGGTAAAACTATACATCAACGTATCCGAAGGCTACTTTACCAAAGTGAAGAAGGGCGCTCCCGTATCCGTGAAAGTAGATGTCTATGGTGACGAGGAGTTCGAAGGCAAAATCAGCCTTGTTTATCCTACCATCGACCCGGCTACCCGTACTTTCCCGGTAGAGATACAGCTTGTCAACCGTGATCAGCGCGTACGTCCGGGAATGTTTGCCCGCGCCACGCTGAACTTCGGAACACAGGACCACGTGGTTGTTCCCGACCTGGCCATTGTGAAGCGTGCCGGTTCAGGCGACCGCTATGTCTATGTCTACAAGGACGGCAAGGTGTCTTATAATAAGGTAGAGCTTGGCCGTCGTATGGATACGGAGTATGAGTTGATTTCCGGTGTAGACAATAACTCTCAAGTTGTTATTGCTGGGCAGTCTAAATTAGCCGATGGTGTGGAAGTCGAGGTAGAAAAATAATATGGTAATGTGGTAATGTGATAATATGCTAATGTGCCGATGTAGCTACATTGCGCAGCCAATTAGCATATTAGCACATTGGCAAATTAAAGAATTAATCTTATGAGTTTATACGAAGGAGCGGTTAAGAAACCGATTATGACCTCGCTCTGCTTCCTGGCAGTGGCTATATTTGGTCTGTTCTCTCTGTCGAAATTGCCGGTAGACCTTTATCCGGACATCGAGACCAACACCATTATGGTGATGACGACCTATCAGGGTGCCAGTGCCTCGGACATCGAGAATAACGTGACCCGTCCGTTGGAAAACGTGCTGAATTCGGTCAGCAACTTGAAGCATATCACTTCCCGTTCGTCGGAGAATATTTCCGTGATTACGCTGGAGTTTGAGTATGGATATGACATAGACGTGCTGACGAACGACGTGCGTGATAAACTGGACATGGTGAGCTCCATGCTGCCCGATGAGGTCGAAACTCCCATCATCTTCAAGTTCAGTACGGACATGATTCCTATCCTGCTGCTCTCCGTGCAGGCAGAGGAGAGCCAGCCGGCTCTTTACAAAATATTGGATGACAACGTGGCGAATCCCTTGGCGCGTGTGCCCGGTGTGGGTACGGTGTCCATTTCGGGTGCCCCCAAGCGTGAGGTCAATGTATATTGCGACCCCAATAAACTGGATGCCTACAACCTTTCTGTAGAAACTATCAGCTCTATTATCAGTGCCGAAAACCGGAATACGCCGGGCGGTACGTTCGATGTGGGTAGCAATACCTATTCGCTGCGTGTGGAAGGTGAGTTCAAGGATCCCAAAGAGATGGAGAACATCGTGGTAGGTACGCACAACGGTGCTTCCGTCTATCTGCGCGATGTGGCAAAAGTTGTGGACTCTGTGGAGGAACGTGCACAGAAGACGTATAGCAACGGTGTGCAGGGCGCTATGATTGTGGTGCAGAAACAATCGGGTGCCAATTCTGTAGCCATTTCGCAGAAGGTAATTGATATGTTGCCACAGTTGCAGAAGTCACTGCCGAGCGATGTGAAGCTGGGGATCATTGTCAATACTTCCGATAACATCTTGAATACGATAGACAGCTTGGAGGAAACCATTATGTACGCTATGCTGTTCGTTATCTTGGTGGTGTTCGTTTTTTTGGGGCGTTGGCGTGCCACGGTCATCATCTGTATCACCATACCGATGTCACTGGTTGCCTCGTTCATCTATCTGGGTATCATCGACGGCGGTTCACTGAATATCATCTCGCTCTCTTGTCTCTCTATTGCTATTGGTAACGTGGTGGACGACGCCATTGTGGTACTCGAGAATGTAACGACCCATATTGAACGGGGTTCCGAACCGAAGCAGGCAGCGATACATGCCACGAACGAGGTGGCCATCTCCGTAATTGCATCTACGCTGACTATGATTGCGGTATTCTTCCCATTGACGATGGTAAGTGGTATGTCCGGTGTGTTATTCCGTCAGTTGGGATGGATGATGTGTGTGATTATGACGGTTTCCACAGTTTCAGCCTTGTCATTCACCCCGATGATGTGTGCGCAGCTTCTGCGTTTGCAGAAAAAGCAGAGTAAGATGTTCCTTACGCTCTATACGCCGATTCAGCGTGCGCTGGACGGTCTTGACGTGTGGTATCAGAACCGGTTGAACTGGGCTGTGCGCCATCGTCTGACGGTTATGGCAGGCTGTGCCGCATTCTTTGTGGCAAGTCTGTTCTGTGCCAAGTACATCGGTACCGAGTTCTTCCCGGCAGCAGACAATAGCCGCATCGGTATCAACCTTCAGTTGCCCATCGGGGCCCGTGTGGAGCGTGCGGAAGCATTGGCTTCGGAACTGACAAACAAGTGGATGACGCGCTACGGAGATATGATGAAAGTTTGCAACTACACTGTGGGGCAGGCGGACTCTGACAATACGTTTGCTTCCATGCAGGACAACGGTAGTCATATCATTAGTTTCAATATCAGTCTGGTGAGTCCGGGAGACCGTGACGTGACACTGGAAACCGTTTGCGACGAAATGCGTGAGGACTTGAAGGGGTATCCCGAATTGGACAAGGCGCAGGTTATTCTGGGCGGTAGCACAGGCGGCATGAGCGCCCAGGCAAGTGCCGACTTTGAGGTTTATGGTTACGACTTCACCGCTACGGACAAAGTGTCAGCCGAACTGAAAGAGAAATTGTTGCAGGTGAAAGGTGTGAGTGAAGTGAACATCAGCCGTCAGGATTATCAGCCCGAATATCAGGTGGACTTTGACCGTGAGAAGCTGGCATTGCATGGCTTGAATCTTTCTACTGCCTCCAACTATCTGCGTAATCGTGTAAATGGTGCTTTGGCATCTTATTATCGCGAAGATGGTGACGAGTACGACATCCGTGTGCGTTACGCTCCCGAATTCCGTACAAAGATTGAAGATTTGGAGAACATCCTTATTTATACGCCTTCCGGTGAGGGTATCCGCGTGAAAGACCTCGGCAAAGTAGTCGAGCGTTCTGCTCCTCCTACTATCGAACGTAAAGACCGTGAGCGTATTGTTACTGTATCTGCGGTTATTTCGGGAGCACCTTTGGGCGATGTGGTGGCCGATGGTAATGCTATAATTGATAAGATGGACCTACCAAGTGGTGTTTCTATCCAGATTTCGGGTTCGTATGAGGACCAACAGGATTCATTCTCCGACTTGGGAACGCTGGCTGTATTGATTGTTATTCTCGTATTCATTGTGATGGCAGCTCAGTTTGAGTCTTTGAGTTATCCGTTCATCATCATGTTTTCCATTCCATTTGCATTCAGCGGTGTGTTGATGGCATTATTCTTTACGGGAACCAATTTGAATGTGATGTCGCTTTTGGGTGGAATCATGTTGATTGGTATTGTGGTGAAGAACGGTATCGTACTCATAGACTACATCACGCTTTGCCGCGAACGTGGTCAAGCGGTGCTTCACTCTGTAGTCACGGCAGGCCGCAGCCGTTTGCGTCCGGTATTAATGACTACACTGACCACTATCCTCGGTATGGTGCCGATGGCTGTAGGGCAGGGTGAAGGTGCCGAGATGTGGCGTCCGTTGGGTGTTGCCGTAATTGGCGGTCTGACGGTATCTACCATTCTGACATTGATTCTTGTCCCCGTACTCTATTGCTCGTTTGCAGGTGTTGGTATCCGCCGCACGCGTAAGAAGATTAAGAAAGACCGTGAGCTGAATGATTATTACCAGTTGCATAAGGAGAAGATGACGAAACCACGTAAACAATGATTAATCATTATCCGTTAATCATTAAACATTAATCACTAAACATTATATAGCGTGAAATCAGTATTTATAACATTCGACCAAGCGTTCTTTGAACGTATCATGGCATTGCTTGACCGCCACAACTGCCGCGGCTTCAGCTATTGGCAGCAAGTACAGGGGCGTGGCAGTAAGACGGGGGAACCGCACTATGGCAGCCATGCCTGGCCCAGTATGTGTTCCGCCATCATCACTATCATAGATGAGGCTAAGGTGGCTCCGTTGCTCGAAGCGCTCCACCGGATGGACAAGGAGACCGAGCAACTCGGACTCCGTGCTTTTGTTTGGAATATCGAACAGACCATTTAATCGGGTCTGCTCTGTCTATAACCGTTATCCCTGGAGAAAAAATCTTGTTTCTTTGGGGATAATTCTTTTTTGTCCGGAGAGATTTTTTCAACCTATATCTATATCTTTGCGGCCACATTAGGTATGGAAAAGAATTCATTGAAATATACGGGTCTGTTGGCGTTTATCGTATGGGGTGCATTGTTGCTGATGCATCTGTTGCCAAGTATTACGATGGGTGGCCGTGTGCTGAGGCGTGTGGATATCTTGGGGGACGTGCGTCGTCCTTCCAAGCCGGTGAGTGAGCCGGACAGCCTGCTGCCTCCGCCCCCGAAGGTGAAGCCCGCCTTTGTGGACACCTGCCGTGCGGGCATGACGTGCATTGAAGATTACAGCGATTCTACCATGCGTGGCATGACGCGGTTCTATCAGGCGCTCGACGAGCTTGCCAAAGCACCCCGTCCGGTTCGTATCGCCTACTTCGGCGACTCCTTTATCGAAGCGGATATTCTGACGGCTGATTTACGCGAGATGCTTCAGCAGAAATATGGCGGTTGCGGAGTAGGTTTTGTCACCATTACGTCCATGACCAGTGGCTTCCGTCCTACAGTGCGTCATTCCTTCAGCGGATGGCAGAGTCATTCTGTCATGGACTCCGTGTTCTTTGACCGTAGCAAGCTGGGAGTCTCCGGACATTACTTTATTCCGAATACCGGTGCTTATGTGGAACTGCGGGGGCAGAAGAACTATGCCTCCCGTCTGGATACTTGCCAGCGTGCCAGTATTTTTTTCTATAACCGTGGCACAACCACCCTTTCTGTCCGCGTCAATCGTGGCGAAGCAACTACCGAGACTTTTGAGCCGATTGATGATTTGCAGGAGATGACGGTAGAGGGAAATATCGGTTCTGTCCGTTGGACGGTGGAAAGTGCGGACTCCACCTTGTTTTATGGCCTTGCCATGGACGGTACTTCCGGCATTGTGCTGGATAACTTCTCACTGCGTGGCAGCTCCGGCCTTTCCCTCCGCTCTGTTCCCGTGTGGATGATGCGTGAGTTCAATGAACAGCGTCCTTACGATTTGATAATCCTGCAGTACGGACTGAATGTGGCTACAGAGCGCGGACGGAATTACGACAAGTACATTGCCGGCATGCAGACAACGGTGCAGCATCTCAAGGAGGCCTTTCCGCAAGCAGCCATCCTCATAGTCAGCGTGGGCGATAGGGACTATAAGACCGAAGAAGGGGAGCTGCGTACCATGCCTGGCATCAAGAATCTGGTTCGTTATCAACAGAATTTGGCGGCGGATGAGGCTGTCGCTTTCTGGAACATGTTCGAGGCTATGGGTGGGGAAGGCAGTATGGCAGACATGGTGCATGCCAAGCCGTCATTGGCCAATTATGATTATACGCACATCAACTTCCGTGGTGGAAAGCATCTTGCGGGATTACTTTATGAGTCTTTGATTTATGGCAAGGAACAGTATGACAGAAGGAGGGCCTACTATGAAGAGGAGCCATAAGGAGGATTCACGATTGTACGATTTACGATGTACGATTTGCTGCGCGGTGCTGGTGCTGATTGCGGCGATACGGCCGCTCCATGCACAGGACATACTGCCAGGCAGCCTTTCGTGTCATGCCAGTGGAGCGGATTGTGATACTCTCTGCCTCTATTCCCAACGTACGGATACGGTGTCTGTCCCTTTGATAACTTTTCCCGCCGCATTCCGGCAAATGAAGGAGAATGTACTTACCGACAGTCTGGGTATTCTTAATCCTTTCTGGGAGAAGTTGCGTCTGTCTCGGCTGGGCGCTTCCGCTGATACGCTTCGCATCGTACATGTGGGCGACAGCCATATACGCGGCCATATCTTCCCCCGTACCATCGGTGCGTTGATGCAGGACACTTTCGGGGCAGTCTCTTATACCGATGTAGGTATCAACGGTGCATTTTGTACTACTTTCACCCGTCCGGACCGTATTGCTGATATTGCGGCTCTGCATCCCGACCTGCTTATTCTTTCCTTCGGGACGAACGAAAGCCATAACCGCCGTTACAATACAATGCTGCACTATCGCCAGATGGACGACCTTGTACGCATGCTTCGCGAGAAACTGCCGAATGTACCGATGTTGATGACCACTCCTCCGGGCTCTTACGAGAGTTTCCGGCAGCGTCGCCGTCGTCGGACCTATAAGATTAATCCGCGTACTGCCGTTGCCGTGCAGACTATCCGCTGGTATGCCGATGAAAACGGATTGGCGGTATGGGACATGTACGAAATACTTGGCGGTACCCACCGTGCCTGCCTCAACTGGCAGGAAGCCGGATTGATGCGTCCGGACCATGTACACTATTTGCCGGACGGTTACCGCCTGCAAGGCGAGCTGTTCTACCAGGCCTTGTTAAAAGCTTATAACGATTATGTGGAATATTGACGAATTTTTATCCGGATTGAATATAGACTTGGACCGTTTGCGCGATGTCTTCACTTATGACCCGCAAGCCCCGATGATATTCAGCAGTGGTATTTTCCTCTGGCTGTTTGTCGCTTTTATATTGGTTTATCTGTTGTTGCAACGCCGGACGACGGCGCGTTTGCTGTTTGTCACCTTGTTTTCCTATTACTTCTATTATAAAAGTAGTGGCACTTATTTCTTCCTGCTTGGACTGGTGACGGTCTGTGACTTTTTCATTGCACGCTTGATGGCACGCGAGGCTATTCCCTGGCTACGTAAGGCATGGGTTGTGTTGAGTCTGTTCATCAATTTGGGATTGTTGTGTTACTTCAAGTACACCAATTTTCTGGGCGAAACTTTTGCCTCGCTGACGGGAGGCACGTTCACGACAATGGATATTTTCCTTCCGGTGGGCATCTCTTTTTTCACTTTTCAGTCGTTGAGCTATACGATAGATGTGTACCGTCGCCAGATAACGCCTCTGACCAGTTTGTTGGATTATGCTTTTTATGTTTCTTTCTTTCCCCAGTTGGTGGCGGGTCCTATTGTACGTGCCCGTGATTTCATTCCGCAAATCCGCCGCCCGCTGTTTGTCTCCAATGAGATGTTCGGACGTGGAATCTTCCTCATCGTGAGTGGGCTCTTCAAGAAAGCGGTTATATCGGACTATATCAGCGTTAACTTTGTAGAGCGTATTTTTGATAATCCTACTCTTTATTCGGGGGTGGAGAATCTGATAGGTGTTTATGGCTATGCCTTGCAGATTTATTGCGACTTCTCCGGTTACAGTGATATGGCTATCGGCATTGCCTTGTTGCTGGGCTTCCATTTCAATATCAATTTCGATTCCCCTTATAAGTCCGCTTCCATTACGGAATTTTGGAGGCGGTGGCATATTTCGCTTTCCAGCTGGTTGCGCGATTACCTTTATATTTCTTTGGGAGGCAACCGGAAGGGGAAAATCCGCCAATATGCCAATCTCATCATTACCATGTTCCTGGGCGGCTTGTGGCATGGCGCTTCGTGGAATTTTGTACTTTGGGGAATGATGCATGGCGTTGCGCTTGCAGCCCATAAGTTCTGGATGACGCTTACCGGGCGTAAGAAGGGGACGGAGAGCCATGGCATCCACCGCTTCTTCGGAGTGCTTGTCACTTTCCATTTTGTTTGTTTCTGCTGGATATTCTTCCGTAATGCGGAGTTCTCCACATCAATGGATATGCTGAAGCAGATATTCACTACTTTCCGTCCGCAACTCTTCCCGCAGCTGGTAGAGGGTTATTGGGAAGTGTTTGCACTGATGGCATTGGGCTATCTGCTGCATTTTGTGCCCGACAGTTGGGAACGTGCTTGCACAAAAACAGTAATCCGCCTCCCCTTGTTGGGAAAGGCGGTACTGATGCTTGCTGTAATCTATCTGGTCATTCAGATGAAAAGTTCGGAGATACAGCCGTTTATCTATTTCCAGTTCTGATTACTTCTTCTCGGTCGCTGTGGAGTCTGCCTGCTGTCGGAAGGGTTCCCGGTAGTTGAGCCCGTCTCTCCGGTAGAGGCCGATGAGTCCGGCCAGTCGGGTAGTGAAGTTTGTATAATCTTTCTTTTCCAGTTGTGTCCATTGTACTTCGGCAAGGGCGGCCATACGGGGGAGAACCATATACTCTACCTGTTCGCTGGTCGGGATGTATTCTGTCCAAAGGTTGGCTTGTGTGCCGAGTATGTGCTTGGCTTGTTCTTCGGTCAGTGAGGCGGTAGGATTCAGACTGTATACTTTCTCCAATGGGACAAAGCCTCCGATGGCAAATGGTTCGTGCCGGGTATCCTCACTTTGGTAATAATCAAAGTAGCAATAGTCATTGGGTGTCATTATCACGTCGTGTCCCAGTTGGGCCGCCTTGATTCCTCCTGCCGAGCCACGCCATGACATAACAGTTGCGTTGGGGGCGACGTCGCCTTCCAGAATCTCATCCCAGCCGATAATCTGGCGTCCTTTACTATTGAGGAGCTTTTCGATACGTGTCATACAATAGCTCTGCAGACGGTCTTCGGCAGTATGGTTCTTGTCGGCTTTCAATTTTTCGGTTCTGATACGTGCCTGGCATTTGGGACACTTTTCCCAACGGGTGCGGGGAGCTTCGTCACCGCCGATGTGGATGTATTTGGAAGGGAATATGTCAATGATTTCGGCCATGACATCTTCGAGGAACTGCATGGACTTTTCGTTGCCGATGCACAGCACATCTTCGAATACGCCCCAACGTGGGCACACTTCATACGGTCCACCGGTACATCCCATTTCGGGATAGGCGGCCAGTGCGGCAAGCATGTGTCCGGGCAGGTCTACTTCGGGGATGACCGTGATATAGCGCTCCCCGGCATATTTTACGATTTCTTTGGCTTGCTCCTGCGTATAGAAACCGCCATACCGGGTGTTGTCATACTCTTCGGTGTTCCGGCCGATAACGGTACGGTCGCGCCAGGCGCCAATTTCCGTCAGCTTGGGATACTTCTTTATTTCTATTCTCCAGCCTTGGTCTTCGGTGAGGTGCCAGTGGAAGGTATTCATATTGTGAAGTGCCAGCAAGTCTATGTATTTTTTTACGAACTCAATGGGAAAGAAGTGGCGGCCCACATCGAGGTGCATGCCCCGGTAGCTGAAGCGGGGTTCATCCTGGATGCTGCCGGCAGGCAATAGGATAGAGGTGGCTTTGGTTTCGGCGGGGATTGATTTACGCAGGGTTTGTATACCGTAGAACACCCCGTTCTCGGTCTGTCCGTTTAGGGTCACCCGGTCGGCTTTGACGGTCAGCACATAGCCTTCCCGGTTGCTGATGGCCGGATCCAGTCCCAATGTGATGGCGCCTTTGGGCGCTTCGCTCCCCGGGGCAAGGGCTTCTGTCTGGAGGGTGTGGCCGGTGGACTGGCTGATGTATTCGGCCAAAAACTCGGCATTGCGTTTCAAAAGTTCATTGTGTTCGGGGTAGGCGATGATGGTACCGTCATTCAGGTTGAAGGGGGATTCCTGACTCAAGGCAACCTCCTGGGGCAGGGGAATGACTTGATAGTTGGCTGTTGTTTCTACTCCGCATGAAGAGCAGGCCAGGATGAGAGTGCCTGCAAGGAGCATGTGTGTAAGTTTTCTCATGGTATTGAACTGATTAAATTAGTGTCTGACAAATATACTAAAAAAATACTAAAGAGGCAGAGGAGAAGGGGATAAATGCATGCTCATACCTCAGTTCTTCTTTGCTCTGTACTCCTTGGGTGACATTCCCGTGTGTTTCTTGAAATATCGTCCGAAGAAAGACTGGTCGGGAAAACGATATTTGTCGGCAATCTCTTTCAGTGACATGCCGGTGGATTGCAGTGCCATTTTCAGTTCCAATATCAGGTTTTCGTCAATGATTTCTTTGGCAGAATCTTCTGCCACTTGTTTGGTGATGGCAGATAGGTAGCGGGTCGAAATGCAGAGTTGGTCAGCATAAAAAGCGACATCCCGCTGGGTAGTACAGTACGTATGTACCAGATTTATGAACTTTTTGAACAATTCTTCTTTCCGGTTACTGCCATTGATTTGCTCTTCCGTAAAGTAACGTTGAACCTTGTCGTAGGTGTCGAGAAAGAAAATTTGCAGCAGGTTTTGTGCAATGGCTTCGCGATACAGATTTTCAGAATCGCGGTAGATGGCATTGCTTGCCGTGATGAGTCCTGTGATAGCACGAACCGGTTCGTCTTCGGTATGCGTATAGCATGCATTCTCCTTTATAAAATGTATGAAGGGCGGCTCTAAACGGAAGCATGCCGTCTTGAACATTGTCTCGGAATAGGCAAAGAAGTCCACCAGGAAATCTTTACTCGCACTTGTCAGTGAAATAATGGAACTTGGAAGCAGCGTAATGTGCGTATTGGGTACAATATGATATTTTCTTAAATCTATTGTGATATTTGCTTCTCCACGGGTGCAGAACATCAGTGCTCCATTGTTCATTTTCAGAAGACGTTCCCGGAAGAATTCCAGCTTGTCTGTTCCGGCTCTGAACGTTTCTTGTTTGGTAGTCAGTAATGGGTTCATATGTTAGATTGCTTATGATTTGCGGTTACAAAGGTACGAGTTCTTTTTGGATTGTTAAATGGCATGTTCCGAAAATGAACAGTCGTGTACCTTCAATGAAACAAATGGTTGTTCAAAAACGGCATACCTTTGCTGCCGGCTTAAAAAATGAAAGAGAAAGCCGACGTATTATTTTTTTAAGATAAAAAGTATGATAACAAAAAAGAGTATGATGAAACAGATGATGACCGTCATCTGTAGTGCAACACTGGCAGCCTGCGGCAGCGCGCCTGTCGTGCAACCCCAGTCGGAATATCAGGTGATGACTATTTCGACTACCGACAAAGAACTGCAGACAATTTATTCCGCAGCCATCCGCGGACGGCAGGACATTGACATCTATCCGCAGGTGTCCGGTACACTCACCAAACTTTGTGTGGAGGAAGGACAGACCGTGCGTCGGGGGCAAGTCTTGTTTATTATCGACCAGGTGCCCTATCTGGCAGCCTTGCGCACAGCAGAAGCCAATGTGGAAGCTGCCCGTGCCGGCGTGGCCACTTCGCAACTGACATATGACAGCAAGAAGGAGCTTTATGCCCAGAAGGTGATTTCCGAGTTTGACTTAAAGACTTCCTACAACAGCCTGCTGACAGCGAAAGCCCAGTTGGCCCAAGCCGAGGCGCAGCAGGTGAATGCCGCCAATAACCTCTCTTATACAGAAGTGAAGAGTCCGGCAGATGGAATGGTAGGTACGCTCCCTTATAGGGTGGGGACGTTGGTCAGCGCCAGTTTGCCCAAACCACTGACGACCGTATCCGATAATTCTAATATGTATGTCTATTTCTCCATGACAGAGAATCAGTTGCTTGACCTCACCCGCCGCTACGGCTCCAAGGATAAGGCGCTGGCAGAGATGGACTCTATCGAATTACAGCTCAATGACCGTTCTGTCTATCCGCAAGAAGGTAAGATAGAAACTATCAGTGGTGTAATTGATACCTCTACGGGTACAGTCAGTCTGCGTGCCGTGTTCCCCAATAAAGAGGGATTGCTGACCAGTGGCGGTTCGGGCAACGTCATCATCCCGGTACGGAAAGAGAACTGCATCGTTGTTCCCCAGAGTGCCACTTACGAAGTACAGGACAAGGTCTATGTATATAAGGTAGTTGACGGCAAGGCGCAATCAGTTCCCGTGCAAGTGACCCGTGTGAATGGAGGTCAGGAATATATCGTAGAGAGTGGCTTGAAAGTGGGGGACACAATTGTGGCCGAAGGCGTGGGTTTGCTGCGTGAAGGTACCTCCGTCCAACCCAAAACGAATGAATGATAATTTTTAACCGATAGAATATGAACCTCAGAACTTTTATAGAACGCCCCGTTTTTTCGGCAGTCATCTCCATTACGATTGTCATTCTGGGCATCATCGGATTGTTCACCTTGCCCGTTGAGCAATATCCCGACATTGCGCCGCCCACCATCATGGTGAGCACCACTTACTATGGTGCCAGTGCGGAAACCCTTCAGAAAAGTGTTATCGCTCCGTTGGAAGAGGCCATCAACGGTGTGGAGGACATGACTTACATGACTTCTACCGCCAGCAATGCAGGGTCGGTTTCCATTACTGTTTACTTCAAGCAGGGTACAGACCCGGACATGGCGGCGGTCAATGTGCAGAACCGTGTGTCCAAAGCTACGGGGCAGCTTCCTGCCGAAGTAACCCAGGTGGGTGTCACCACCAGCAAGCGGCAGACCAGTATCTTACAGATGTTCTCTTTATATAGCCCTGATGACAGCTATGACGAGAACTTTCTTGCCAACTATATCAGTATCAACCTGAAGCCGCAGATTCTCCGTATCTCCGGTGTGGGCGATATGATGATTATGGGTGGTGACTACAGCATGCGTATCTGGATGAAACCGGATGTCATGGCGCAGTACAAGCTGATACCTTCGGATGTGACGGCTGTGCTGGCAGAGCAGAATATCGAATCGGCCACCGGGTCGTTTGGTGAGAACTCGGATGAGACGTATCAATATACCATGAAATATACGGGACGCCTCATTACTCCTGAGGAGTTCGGCGACATCGTCATCCGTTCTACCGAAGACGGCGAGGTGCTGAAACTGAAGGACATCGCCGATATAGAGCTGGGTAAGGACAGTTATGCCTACAAAGGTACCATGGATGGACATCCCGGTATCTCCTGCATGGTGTTCCAGACCGCGGGCTCCAATGCCACGGAAGTGAACCGGCAGATTGACCGGCTCCTTGAAGAAGCACGCAAGGACTTGCCGAAAGGCGTGGAGCTTACCCAGATGATGTCCAGCAACGATTTCCTCTTCGCCTCTATCCACGAAGTGGTGAAAACGCTGATTGAGGCTATTATCCTGGTTATCCTGGTGGTTTATGTCTTTTTGCAAGACATCCGCTCTACGCTGATTCCGCTGGTAGGTATCGTTGTTTCACTGATTGGTACGTTTGCTTTCATGTCCGTTGCCGGATTCAGTATCAACCTGATTACGCTGTTTGCGCTGGTATTGGTGATTGGTACGGTGGTGGATGACGCCATTGTCGTGGTGGAGGCGGTGCAGGCACGGTTTGATGTGGGCTATAAGTCCTCCTATATGGCAAGTATCGATGCGATGAAGGGCATCAGCAACGCGGTTATCACTTCTTCACTGGTGTTTATGGCGGTGTTTATTCCGGTATCGTTCATGGGAGGGACTTCCGGTACGTTCTATACCCAGTTTGGGTTGACGATGGCGGTGGCCGTTGGTATTTCGGCGATTAATGCGTTGACACTCAGTCCCGCACTTTGTGCCTTGCTGCTGAAGCCTTATATCAATGAGGACGGAACGGAGAAGAATAATTTTGCTTCGCGCTTCCGCAAGGCATTCAACACGGCTTTCGAGGCGGTGGTCGAGAAGTATAAGAAGATACTGTTGCTGTTCATCAAGCGCCGCTGGCTGGGATGGTCGTTGCTGGCACTTTCGGTGGTGCTGCTGGTATTCCTGATGAATACCACCAAGACCGGACTGGTGCCCGACGAGGACCAAGGAACGTTGTTTGTCAACGTTAGCACCGCTCCGGGTAGCTCGCTCAAGACGACAAATGACATTATAGACCGCGTGGAGAAGCGTCTGGAAGACCTTCCTCAGAAATTGCACTTGCAGAAAGTTGCCGGTTATGGTCTGCTGTCCGGGCAGGGAAATTCTTTCGGTATGATTATCGTGAAGCTGAAACCTTGGGACGAGCGTACGGCAAAGGAAGACCAGGTGCAGGCAGTCGTCAACCAGATATACGCTCGCACGGCGGATATTAAGGATGCTACAGTCTTTGCCATTGCTCCGGGTATGATTCCGGGCTATGGTATGGGTAATGCGCTGGACTTGAATGTGCAGGACAAGCAGGGAGGGGATATGAACACCTTCTTCCAGACCACCCAGCAGTATCTGGCGGCACTGAACCAGCGTCCGGAAATTTCGATGGCATACTCCACGTTCGATGTACGCTATCCGCAGTGGACCGTCGAGGTGGATGCTTCCAAGTGCAAACGTGCCGGGATTACTCCCGACCAGGTGTTGTCCACACTGTCGGGCTATTATGGCGGGCAATATGTCTCCAACTTCAACCGTTTCTCCAAAGTTTACAAGGTAATGATTCAGGCCGACCCGAAGTTCCGTTTGGATGAGGCTTCACTGAACAATGCCTTTGTGCGCATGTCCAACGGTGAGATGGCTCCGTTGAGCCAGTTCGTTACGCTGACCCGTTCCTACGGTGCCGAGTCCTTGAGCCGCTTCAACATGTTCAACTCCATTGCCGTGAATGCCATGCCTGCTGAGGGATACAGTACCGGTGACGCCATCCGTGCCGTACAAGAAACGGCGGAGATAGCCTTGCCGAAGGGATATGGCTATGACTTTGGTGGCATCACCCGCGAGGAAAGCCAGCAGAGTGGTACTACAGTCATCATCTTCGGTATCTGTATCTTGATGATTTACTTGATTCTGAGTGCGCTTTACGAGAGCTTTCTGATTCCGTTTGCCGTTATCCTGGCCGTTCCTGCGGGCCTGATGGGGTCGTTCCTTTTTGCCAGGATAGCCGGGTTGGAGAATAATATCTATTTACAGACGGGACTTATCATGCTGATAGGTCTGTTGGCAAAGACCGCTATTCTGTTGACGGAGTATGCCGCCGAGCGCCGTAAAGCGGGAATGGGGCTGATTGCTTCTGCCGTCAGTGCGGCAAAGGCGCGTTTCCGTCCCATCCTGATGACGGTACTGACGATGATTTTCGGCCTTTTCCCCTTGGTGGTTGCCACGGGTGTCGGAGCCAACGGTAACCGTTCATTGGGTACGGGTGTTGTCGGTGGTATGTTCATCGGCACATTGGCGCTGCTGTTCATTGTTCCTGTCTTGTTCATCAGTTTCCAGTGGTTGCAGGAGCGGCTTCGTCCTGCCCAATCCGTCCCGACGAGCGACTGGCAGATTGAGGAAGAGATGAAAGTAAGCCGGAAGGAGATAGAAGAATCACATTAGTACATTATCGCGTAACTAACATAAAAAAATAATGAAGAAACAATTCATATTATTAGCTGTCGCCGGCTTGGTACTGACCAGTTGCGACATCTATACCAAATACCAGCGCCCGGAGGACATCACGACCGATGGACTTTATGGACACGATTTGGATGGGCAAAGTCTGGATAGCCTGAGTCTGTTTGCGGCATCGGACACTGCCTCCATCGCTTCCCTTTCCTGGCGCGAGCTTTTTACGGACCCGCAATTACAGTCGCTTATCGAGCAAGCCTTGCAAGGCAACACCGACCTGCTTTCCGCCCGGCAACGTATCAAGGAGGCGGAAGCCACGCTGATGTCGGCCAAACTTTCGTACCTGCCTTCGTTTATGCTCACTCCGCAGGGTGGCGTCAGCAGTTTCGACAATTCCAAAGGCTCGTGGACCTATTCCGGCATTGCCTCGGCAAGTTGGGAAGTCGATATTTTTGGTAAGTTGACCAATGCCAAACGCCGTTCCAAAGCGCTCTACCTTCAAAGCTTGGAGTACGAACAAGCCGTCAGCACTTCGCTGATAGCTAATGTGGCCAATTTGTACTACACCTTGCTGATGCTCGACGAGCAATACCGCATTTCCGAAGAAACAGCCGCCAGTTGGCGCGAAAGTGTACGCACCATGCGAGCCATGATGGCTGCAGGCATGACGAACGAGGCGAGTGTCTCGCAATCCGAAGCCAACTGTCGTCAGGTGGAAGCTTCGCTGCTCGACCTCCGGCAGCAGGTAAAGGAAGTGGAGAACAGTCTCTCCATTCTGTTGGGCGATGTTCCGGGCACCATTGAGCGTGGCCGGTTGGCGGGGCAGGAGTTCCCGCAGGAACTTGCGGTGGGCGTACCTCTGCAATTGCTTTCCCGCCGTCCCGATGTGAAAAGTGCCGAACTCTCGCTGGCATCCGCTTTCTACAGCACCAATGCCGCCCGTTCTGCTTTCTACCCCTCCATCACCTTGAGCGGTACAGCTGGCTGGACCAACTCGGCAGGAAGCATGATTGTCAATCCAGGAAAACTACTCTTCTCCGCCATCGGTTCGCTGACACAACCCTTGTTCAACAAAGGGCTGAACGTGGCACAGCTCAAGATAGCCAAAGCACAGCAGGAAGAAGCCAGGCTCGCTTTTCAGCAAGCTTTGCTCAATGCCGGTAGCGAAGTGAACAATGCTCTGACCCAAGTGCAGGTAGCCCGTGGAAAGACGGAGCTCCGCGCAAGGCAGATAACTTCACTGGAAACTACCGTCCGCAGCACCCGGTTACTGATGCAACACGGCACTTCCACCTATTTGGAAGTACTCACTGCCCAGCAGGGGCTACTCTCTGCCCAACTGACACAGGTAGCCGACCGCTTTGATGAAATACAAGGTATCATCAACCTCTATCAAGCCCTCGGTGGAGGGCGGGAGTAAAATATACTCTTTCTCATCTTCATTCTCTCGCCCCTCTATCAATCCGGCATTTCCTTTTTTTTGTGGGAATCCGATGGTAGAGGGGCTTTCATATAAGCGGGCTATGGCAAAAAAACTACGGTTTCTTGCCGTCAAACCGGGACAAACTTTATAACTTTGCGGCATACGACATAAAAATCTATCTATTATGAACTACAAATCCTTGTTTTTTCTGGTTGTTTTTTCCCTGACCCTTATATCAGGGGTGTTTGCTCAAAAGAAAGTTTCTATTCTTGGCGATTCCTATTCCACTTTTTACGGTCATGTCTCTCCTGCCGCCAATCTCTGCTGGTATGGAGTTCCCGGCGAAAAGAAAGAGAATGATGTGACAAAGGTGGAGGAAACCTGGTGGTACCGTTTCATCCATGAGCACGGCTTTCAGTTGGAACGCAACAATTCCTATTCCGGCTCCACCGTCTGTCATACCGGTTACGAGAAAGCCGATTACTCCGACCGTTCTTTTATCACCCGTATTCACAACCTCGGCACCCCCGACATAATCCTTGTTTTTGGCGGTACCAATGACAGTTGGGCAGGTGCTCCCATTGGCGCATACCAATATGATGGCTGGACGAAAGCCGATTTGTATAGCTTCCGTCCTGCCTTTTGCTATCTGCTTGCATCTCTCAAGCAGCTCTATCCTGTGGCCAGGATTTATAATATTACCAATTCTGAATTATCCGAAGAGGTAACTGATTCCATGGATGAAATTTGCCGGCACTATGGCATCGAGAATATTCGTTTGCACGACATTGATAAACAATGGGGGCATCCTTCTGTGCAAGGAATGCAGAGTATCGATGCTCAGGTTTGGGAGTCTGTCTCCCCGATATTGGAGGCTTCTGTTTCTTTGCCTGCCAAGAACTAAGGACAGTGTCTTATCCTGATATAGGTAGACACATTTACAAACTAATAAATGTGTTACTATT
>ERZ860009.260-NODE-260-length-27339-cov-1.575612_pt1 | contig 27339 bp, 28 predicted proteins | sample MGYA00510114_ERZ860009 | MGnify/ENA primary metagenome ERZ860009 (study PRJEB30046, sample SAMN00715177) | human gut metagenome | study: EMG produced TPA metagenomics assembly of the A metagenome-wide association study of gut microbiota in type 2... | reverse complement strand
CATAATCCCCGCTCACCGCTCCTGTGGCTTCCTCCAGCCGGATCGTTTTTTGTTCTGCGTCCAGTGCCTGATCTATCGTCATGACGGTTTTTTGTTCCCGGTAAATCTCCCGCGGTGAAATCTCGCTGGTCTCTTCCTTCTTATGAACCGTTCCATCAATACATTCCAGTGCGTCCGAAAGCCGCGCAAACCCTTCGTCCGTATCCATAATGGAAGTCATGGCAACCACATAGTTTCCGCTTGCCATCTCCATCTGCAGACCATATTCCTGCAGCAATATCTCCTGAAGAGCCTGTCCGCTCATGCTGTTTCCGGTCAGGATCAGAAGTTTTCCCGGGTCAAACGAGAACGCTTCCTGTTTTGAAAAATCGGAGGGCTGTAATACCTGCAGTGTTTTCAGATTTTTGGTCTTATCCCGAAACTCTGCAAGCCTTCTGCTGTATGCAGCAAACAGCATTTCCCGGTCTTTTTCTATGATCTGCAGACTTTTTTCAATCCCCGCCATCAGAAGGTACGACGGAGAACTTGTCTCATAAATCCCCAGAAATTGTGCGACCTTTTTCTCCGCAATCCGGTCGGAACACAGATGCAGCAATGCGGTCTGTGTAAATGCGGGAAGTGTTTTGTGTACACTCATAATCACGGCATCCGCACCAAGCCTTGTGGCATTTTCCGGAAACTCCGGGGAAAACCCGAAATGCGCTCCATGCGCTTCATCCACGATCAGCGGAATCCCATATGCATGCACGGTATCCGCAATGTTTTTGATATCCGATACGACCCCGTCGTATGTCGGGGAAGTAATGACAACGGCCCGGATATCCGGTGTCTGTTTTAGCTGCTTTTGCACCATCTGTGGTGTTACCTGCCCCTGGATGCCGTAGGCGGTATCTTCCGGATACAGATAAACAGGAACCAGCTGCCGCAGATACATCGCGTGATATACTGCTTTGTGACAGTTTCTCGCCATAAGGATTTTTTCGCCCCGTGGGACTGCTGCACTGATCGCCGCAAGAAGTCCGCAGGTACTTCCGTTTACCAGATAATACGTTTTTTTTGCACCATACAGATCTGCCGCTTTCTGCTGCGCCTCCTGCAGGATTCCGGTTGCATGGTGAAGATTGTCAAATCCCTCAATTTCCGTAATGTCAATGGCATAGGGATTGGCAAAAGGCAGGAATGCCCGTTTATGGCCGGGCATATGAAACGGATAGATGTCCGATTGTTCCAGTTCATTCAGTTTTTGTTCCAGCATATTTCCTCCCTATCCCAAGAACCGGCCAAGTTCCGGCATCCAGTCATCAAAAAAGATCTCATTGCGGCAAAGACTCTCCCAGATCGGGGACACAAACACCAGAATCAGATTGATTGCGTCTTCCCAGGGAACCTCTGCCAGCCCATGGTTACGCAGATACTTTTCCCAGCGCTTGCGCATATATGTGTAAGCCCGGTATTCGTCCAGCTGCTTTAATCTCTGCTCTTTTCGCATCTTCGGAGATGCAGCGGTAAGCACCGTCAGTTCCTCCAGCACATAACGCCCGCTGAGCGGCTGTGTCCGGAGCAGCCGGTATGCATCATAATAACTTCCCATGCTGCCGATCAGTTCCAGCTTGTCCATGATCGCAAACAGATCATAGCTCAGTTCACTCTCCGGCGAATACACCAGATAGGAAATTGTTCTGCCTCCGCCCACTGCAATCAGTTCTTCTTCCCTGGTTCCCGGAATCTGGCTGACCGCACCAAAACTGTAGATCTCAATATTTAGCGGAACTTTCATATCAAAATACCCGGCGGTCATGCTAAGCCGGATTCCGCCGCTCAATGCCGTCACCGTACCTTCCCAATGGATTTTCTGTGCATTTTCTTTTGCAAACAGTGTTGTTTTGATATGTTCGCCCATTGCGATGGATAATCGCTGACCGGGCTGCAGTTTGTCCGGCGTGAGTTCTTCCTCACTTCCCTTATAAAAAAAGCGGATGCGCTTCTTGGCGCGCTGCCGGTATGCTTCTTCTCCCAGAAGCGGCAGGCTCATCAGCCATAAAAATTCACGGTATGCAGACGTACTGACACGCAGCATCAGATCTTCCACCGCATATCCCCACAGGAGATCCGCAAATGGAATGGAGAGCATTTCGCTTCTCTTTTTCAGTTCTGTTGCCTCACATACACCGACTTTCATTACAGCCACACTCCGATCAGACTCTGTACCTTTCCTGTTACTTTTCGCGCTCTGGCATATTCCATCAGCATGGAAATGTCTTTATCATTGTCCCGGATATAGGACTGGATCGCCTCCCGGAAAATCGCCCGGTCAAGCTTTGCCTCATATTTCAGGCAGTCACAGATCATCCGTTCCTTATATAAATCTGAAACGTCAGTCCATTCTGTTCAATCGTTGTGGAACCAAGTTCCAAAGCTTCCGGCTCTGTATAGTATGGGATTACTTTCGGATAATCCATCTTAAACCGCGACTTGGATGTATTTTTATCCACCGCTAAGTGCCATCCGTAAGGCTTTTCCCGGATATATCCATACGCATAGAGCGCACTTTCCATGCACAGACGCGCATCCGGAAACAGCCGTGCGATCAGTTCTTCCTCGGAAAAGCGGTCGATCCGGTCGGTATAATAACCGTTTTTTATCCGCACCAGTGTCCCGGCTTCCACAAATTCCAGAATCTTGCGGTAATCCACATCAAGTGCCGCAAATTCTTCCTTTTTTACGATGCCGCCTTTTTCATTAATGAAAGCGCGCAGTTTTTCCAATGTTTCTTCTGATGATTTACTCTTTTTCGTATTTGTCGACATTTTCCGCTCCATAAAAATTAACGTGGTATTTCACTTCGTATTCTACCTTTTCCTGTGGAATTCGTCAAGAAAATAGTATATAGTAAAGATAATCTGAAACTGTAACAAAGGAGATCCCATTTTGAATCAGAAAAACCAGCTGCGAAAAAATCCTTCCCGCGAGACATGCGAAAGCATCATTCGCCGGATTCTCATGACCGAACTTACCCAAAACGGAAAAAACCGGCACTTTCGAAAAGCTGCCGATTTTATGAGTTATTTTGAATCTCTGTATCCGGCATCGGATGCCCTGACCAAACAGGTGCAGCGCGCCGTCCAGTCTTTGCATATGCCAAAGGATGCCAATGGATTTTTTATTGTGGACAAGACAGCTGCACAGGTGGAACAGGAACAATGCCTTGGGAAATTATTTGCAGATGCAAATGTCTCCCTCCATCCAATGGAACAGGTAGAGACCGTTTTCCTGTCCGTACCCTCCCATATGCAGGAACTTCTGCTGCATACATTCGAACAGAGTGATCTCTTTGCCGGGCAGATTCTTACCATCGTTCGCACCTGTAATGGTCTGTTAATTTACACTGAAGACAAAAAACAGCTGCTTTCATTATTAAATCGTCTGATAAATCAGCAGTAATTTTGCAATGTCGTTTATGCTTCAATTTTATAGTTTAATGCCTTTAATTTGTCTTTATTTCGGTTTAGCGTCTTTATTTTTGTCTTTTTATACATTTCTGTCCTTTATAGCTTAATGTAAAGCATGCCGGATGATCCACTGTTCCTCCGCGGATAACCGGAACAAATCCATGATTCTGCAATCCAGCCGTTTCTGGCAAGTCTCTGCTGCCTCTTTTCCCATTCCACAAATCAGCGGCTCGGTCATCGCTATAATTTCATTCTGTATCGCTTTCCCAACACGCGGAATCGGAATATGCTCCATATGCGCCCGCAATACTTTTATGGAATGGAATTCCTTCTGATAAACAAACTGAGAAACACTGGAATTTAAAATTGCCAGAATATATTTGATCTGCATTCCCTCGATCTTTGGGATCACAATGTTGCAGCTATTCAAGGAAAGCATCTGCCGGTCATCATAAGCCACCACCAGCTGATTGCTGATAAAACGGTACAACAGTTTTTCCGGTGCCCGGTATATCTCCAGAGGTGCAACCTGCTGAAACTGTTCCGGTTCAAACCGCAGATACTGTTTTGCCGGATTTATGTGGTATTTGCAAATATCTGTACCTTTCAGTACCATCTCCGAATGTTCCGTTTTCTCTGCGGAGAGAAACTTTTTGTTGTTTCCGGTAACAATGCCAAGTGCAAAATCTGCATGATCGGCCAGATAACAGACGGGAATGGAATTTTTTATTTTCTCCAGCACACGATACTCTTCATCTGTCATCCGAAAACTGAAATTTTCCGGCACTACCGTCCGCTCCATTGCTATGATAAATGTACGTGTCCGGTCTTCTATCATCATACCTGCCGTTGACAAAGGCTTTCCGGTCGCAACCAGCTGCAGCAGAATGCAGGGACACTGTACCCCGTCAAACATATCTCCCAGAAATGTAAGGGATTTTACAGAACTTCCCTGAAGCAGAATTGTGCGGATACGCATATGTGCCTTTACATTTAAGACCGCTTCCGGCAGCACAAACGCCAGCGTTCCATCCGGAACAAGAATCTCCAGAGCCCGTTCGATAAAAACATCATAGGACTCGGTATTTCTTCCGGAAGCCGTGGCATATCTGGCCTTTAACACTGCTTTGTCTTCATTGGAAAAAGCATAGCCCCACGGCGGATTTCCAATGATGGTATCAAATCCTGTTCTGTCATATTCTGTGAGAAAATTCTTCTCTGTAATATGTTCGCAGATCTCCTCAACATCCGCGTCCGGATATTTCAGAGCCATATTGAGTCGTGCGATACGGATACTCACCGCATCGGTATCCGTGCCATAAATATCTGCCAGATCCACACTTTCCGGAAGCTGAAGTAAAAAATTTCCGGTACCGCAACACGGATCTAACACTTTTCCTATATGTTCGATATCCAGATGAGAAATCAGCTTTTTTACAACTTTTGTGGGTGTATAATACGAACCGCGCGCTTTCCGGCTTCCCATATTTTTACAGGAAAGATATATAAGTCCCAGAATGTCTTCATCCGGCTCACAGACATATACGTGCGAAAAAAATGCCGGATATTTCCCACAGAAATCCATTGCCCTTTGTCTGTCACCGATCAATGCATCCAGTAAGATGTCATATTTCCCTATAGAAATTTTCCCCTGCAGATATTGGAAAAACAATGGTTTCTGTCCGAATAACTGCAGCGCACAGTCTGCCACAAAATAGGATATCACATCAGAGGTCAGCAGAATTTGTTCCCGTGTTATCTCGGAGAGCAGTTTCTGTAAAACGGTAAGGTTCTTGCAGTTTTTGGAAACATAAGAACGATATAACGCATTTCCGGAAACATATTTTTTATTTCTGCGGCTTTTTAATGCCACATTTTTTCCTGACCGGATTTCATTTTCTATGATTGCAATATGCTTTTCATCAAAATAGGGCACCCCGTTTTTTATATATTGGGGAGTTATCTTTCCAAGTTTTACCCAGTTACGACCGGTAGCAATCGATATGGATAACTGCCCACATAACTCTTTTAACGATTTGTCATGCAATTTCAAATTCTCCTGGTTACCTGCTTTTTAAAAACGCCCGGCAGTCGGAAGCTGCCGGGCATTTTCTGTATTTGTCGACATTTTCCGCTCTGTAAAAATCAACGTGGTATTTTACTTCATATTTTACATTTCCCAGTAATATTAGTCAAGAAAATAGTATATCCTATAAAATCTGCGCACCGTTTTACCAAAAAAGGAAGCCGATTTTAAACAGGCTTCCTTTTCGTATTCGTGAATCGCTTTTATTTTGTAATTGCATTTACAAATCTTTTTGTAATTTCCCGTGGTCTTGTGATTGCGGTACCAATCACTGCCGCATATGCACCACACGCAAATGCTTTCTGTAACTGCTGCGGCTCCCAGATTCCACCCTCTGCAATCAGCGGAATTGTCAAATCCTGTGCCAGCTTTTCTAACATTGGAAAGCACGGAATTTCTGTACCTTTGGTATCCGGCGTATAACCACAAAGTGTGGTTCCAACAATGTCAAACCCAAGTTTCTGTGCACGCATGCCATCTTCATAAGATGCACAATCTGCCATAAAGATCATATCCGGGTACTTTTTACGCACTTCCGGGAAAAATGTTTCTATGGTGCTTCCATCCGGTCTTTTTCGGTTTGTTGCATCCAATGCAATAATATCCGGTGCGGCTGTCATGATAGCATCAATTTCTTTCATGGTTGGTGTGATATAAATTTCCGAATTATCATAGTCTACTTTATATAAACCGATCACTGGAAGATCCACTTCCTTTTTAATTGCAATAATGTCTTCCGGTGTATTTGCGCGAATTCCAACGGCACCGCCTTCTTTTGCTGCAAATGCCATCCTCGCCATAATTTTTGAACTGTAAAGAGGCTCGGTCTCCAATGCCTGACAGGAGACGATCAAACCGCCTTTTATTTTATCAAATACATTCATCTCTTATTTCCTCCTTTTTGCAAATTCTGACAACCAGATAGGATTTGTCCATGCCGTGTGCCCATGTTCATCTATACATTCTGCACGAATATATGTTTCTTTTCCTGTTAACGGATAAAATGCTTCTGTCAGAGGGACTCCATGTTCCGCCAACCGGGTCACACCCAAAGCTACTGGTCCGCCAACAATCATATTGATGCGTTCTACTGCACTGCAATTAACGACAAACTGGTTATTTTCCACCTTCCAGTCATATATTTCCGGTCCTGAAGAAGAATAATATTCCCCATTCAAAATTGCCTGGCAGATTGCTTCATGGGAAAGTTCTTCCGCCTGCACAACAATATATCCTCCAAAAGAATCCGGAAAACTTCCTCCATTATGATTATCATCTGTCGCATCCGCATTGATATGCCTGCCACTGCGAAGCATCAGATCCCAATAGGTCACATCATACCCCGTACCACACTCATTAACGGTGTTATAATTAAAAATCTCCAACATATTGATATCCGGAATATTGATAAAATCTTCCGGCCTTACACGTGACCAGATTGGATGATTATAAGTCACGATACAACCATGATTCTTTAATCTCTCTGCAAGTTTTTTCCCTGTTTTATTTCCATCCCAGTCCGTCCCGTAATAAATATCAGGCTCTACTTTTTCCATATGTGAAAAGGTACTTTCCAATGCACCTTTTTGCATGCTCTCTGTTCCGAGAATTCCATTCATATGATGCAGTCTGACCGTATTTCCCTCATCATCAAACAATACTGCAGTAGCCTCCACCCCCGGAAGAATAAGAAAATTCTTTTTCCCCAGCTCCCGACGGTAATCCGTATAAAGATCATGATCACTGAAACACAAAAAAGAATATCCTGCATCCCGATAATTTTTTGCCGACTGTTCCGGTGTCCAGACACCATCGGAGTTGGTTGTATGGCTATGCAGGTTTCCTTTATACCATCTTTTCATGACAGTATTTCACCTCCAGGTCTACTTCAAACATCCTCTTCCACGGCATTGCTGCTTTGGTGATTATCAGCCGGTCCGCAATGGATGGCAATGTTTTTTGTGCAAAAGTCTGCAATTCCTGTTTTACCTGATCACTGACAATCCCCTGCGTCTCCTTTACATCAAAATAATTCATACCCGAAGGAAGCTGTTCCGTTACATGCCCCCTCACGACACTGCAGTAACCGCCATCCTCCAGATAGCGCTCCACAAGGAAATTGTCATGTTGTTTACTTTTTCCGTTGTAAAGCATATCAACCGCCTCTGCAATGGCTGTGCCAATGGTATTTGCCGAAGTATTCCATCCTGCATACCCACCAACCTGCATTAACAGCTGATTCTTATCCAACAAATGAATAAACATAATATCCCCGCCATTGGCATTGCATTATCTGCAATGGATACAATCTTATGTTCCTTGATTCGTTCCTTCAAAAACTCAATCATTTCCGGTAAATTACGCTGTTCATACCATTTTTTATGATTTATGAGCTGTCCTGCCGCTTCCTGCATCTGTTCGCCCGGAGCTGTTACTGCAAGAATAAAATCTGCCTGCTCATAACTTTCCGTCTGCTGACATCCCGCTGACAAAATATGATATTTGAGTGTTTCTGCGAGTGGCAGCCCCTCATACAGCGGCACAATATCCCTTGCCTTTTCTACTGCATATTTGACATACACTTTTGGACATTTCCCATGCATCACATTGATCATCCGGGAAACCAGTGTCAGTTCTACTTCATCCGCACCCGGATAAACCAGCACCTTGTCTACCATATCATATTCCCTTACTTTTTCACGGATACTCGACTGATCCATCGCAGCGTAACCATATGCTGCGGAATCATCCTGTGGAATGACCAGCGCATCAATCCAGCCATCTCTCAGATACTGTAATGTCTCCACATTCATAAAGCGGTTTGTCTCACGTCTGCCAATATAATCATTCAGACATTTCTGGTCGATCTTATCCATCAGTTTGGATAACTGTACCTGACTTTTTATTCCAAGTCTGCTTTTATGAATAACTACCCCAGCATCATGGATTTCTTTTCCATACCTCTCGTAATAGTCCGGTTCTTCATCATTGCTGGAATAATTCGGACAACGCATAATTACCTGAAACGCATAGATCAGCATATTTGGATTTTCTTTTCTGATCTCCCGGATCAATTCCATGCGGGAAAGCAATGTTTCTTTCGTCTCATGATGAATCCGGGAGGGAATCAGACCTCCATAGACAGTGTATCCACTGACAAAATCAAGCCATCTGCATCTTTACATTCTTTTCTCAGGAAAGAGGCCAGTTTATCCAGATCTGCCGGCAGCTTCTTGTTTCCCAGCGTCTCAGGCCTTACAATATTAAAATCTTCATTCAAAAATAATCGTTCCGGGAAAAACATATTACATGGCCGCTCATCCAGCGGAACTATCACTATCTTTTTTTTCAATGCTATAATCCTCTCAGTTTTGTCCCATTCCTGTTTGTATACACCCTATAATTCCATATACGCAGCACGGTATGTCCGCGCTGCATAAAAGTCAAACTGACCATAAAATGCTTTTAAAATTGTCCAGTCAATATTAACGGTCTCTACGCCAAGTTTCCGAAGCTGACAAAGTGACTGATGCAGTATATAATCTCCCACATGATGTCCCCGGATTTTTTTAGCAATGCCGATCGGTCCAAGTCCGCCACGACCATTGGGTTGCTGTCTGGCATCTTTTTCTACTGTCAGCATACAATATCCTATCAGCTCTGAGGATCCGGTGTCCAAAGCATTATAATCTCTTCCGGTGCTTTTCCATGCTGCAATGCTGTTCCTGCCTCATACTCCCATCTTCCTGGAAACTCCCGATCCAGAAAACCAAGTAATGCCTCCTTTTCTCCATGATAACAATCTGTCACACAGATACCATGCCATGGAGTTTCATCAAATTCTTCGATTTTCGCATTATCTGTCAGGCTTCCCTCCAGGTCATAATGATCCTCTCCGTTGAGTGTAAATCCAATTCTTTGAAAAAATCCACACTTCTGCTTATTCGGAGCCGGAATTCCGGAAAAGAAATTTGCAAAATCCTGTCCCAGAAAAACTTTATGTATTCCTTTTTCTCGTAATTGCTGCAATGTTTTTTGCAAAAGCAGTGTTCCATATCCACAATGTTGGTATCTTTTTGCAACACCGCAAATGGAAATCCATGCTGTATCCGGATACAATTGCTGATTCCCTGATAGTTTTACACCGGAAAAGCCAATCAGTACATGATTTTCCACATCGCGCATGCAAACACTTGTGGACATGTCAAATTCAGGATCTTCAAACAGATGACTCCGCAGTTTTTCCGGTGTCACAAAATATTCAGGTGCAAATATCTCTTTGCATATTTCAGCTACATCTGCCTGATCCCCCGGTTTCATCTGCGAATACTCAACTGCATTTGCATATTTCCACCAATTATCTTTCACAAGATAGGACAGATCAAACAACATGCACCCGGCTGAATGTTCCATGCACATAGCAATTGCCTGTGAAATTTTTTGTGGTGTCTCTCGATACTGATCCAAAAACAGGGAATCCACAATTGTTGTTGCATTTCCTGCCACATGTTCTGCCAGCCTGGCGGCTCCTTCCACGCTGTACCAATCTGCTGGTTTTTCGTTCTTTTCCGCCTCTGATACGGTGACATCCTCATAATAACAGCCGGAAAGTAACGTATCAATTTCTCCTGCATAAGCTGTCTGCTGCAATTTTGCTTTATCACACCAGGGAAATTCATTTCCTGCATATGTCTGGTCTGCCCAATTGACGCCTACCTGATAGTACAGCGGATACCAGGACCCCGTATAATCACAGAATTCCACATCGGGATACTCCCGCAGCATTTGTTTTACTTTGACTATAAAATCATGTATGATCTGCATACGCCAGGTGATAAAAGTACCAAAATACCTGCCCGGTTTTTCCTGATACCCATTTTTCGTCTGTACAATGGTATACATATCCTCCGGCCATCTTTCATCCGATATTCCACTATATGCTTCCCATTTTTTTCTGCTCTGTTCACTGAAATCCGTACTTAATCCAACATAACGCACACGATCCAGCACAATGCCGTCCGGATGATAAGTATCCACAAATTCCTTCAGCAATGCAAGAACATAAGCCTGAACTTCCTCATTTCCCGGATTTAAAAAAATTTCTCCAAAATCATCAATACTTCCCACTTATGCAGATGATCCGCTGCTGACTGCTTTCGGATGACTGGTTTTCCGTCTGCATCCAGACCATATACTTCACAGGCAAAACCATCTTTTTTAATTCCTGGCATATCCGGATGTGGGTTTTTCCCATTTCCTGCCGCAAAAGTGTCAAATGCAGCATAACATTTCATTCCCAGATTTTTTATGATGGAAAAACATTGCTTGACATAATCATACGCAGGCAGAAATGTCTTATCGTATTTTGAATAGTGCGGTGCAATCTGGCTTGGATACAAAGAAAAACCTGTTGTATCTTTTACACTTAAAATAATTCCTGTCATACCGACTGCCCGGCATTTCTTCATTGTTTCTTCAAATTTTACAGCATCAAGAATCCATTCCTTATTTGCTGTAATCTCCACCCACACATCATATCTTTTTTCCATTGGTTTACCCCTTCACTGCACCACTGACAGCTTCAATATAATTTTTCTGACACATCATAAATACCAGCAATACTGGAATAATTGAAATCACAGTTCCTGCTGCCACGTAACCAAACTTATAGCTGAAAGAACCATTCAGATACTGCAAAGCTGTAGCCAATGGATATTTTTCCGGATCCTGCAAAACAATAATTGGCCATAAGAATGCATTCCAGTTTCCAATAAAATCAAAGATGATAATTGTGGAAATACTTGGCATAATTCCCGGAATCATAATAGTTGCCCAGGTACGCAGTTCTCCGGCACCATCAATCTTTGCGGCTTCTATAAGTTCCTTTGGAATTCCCAGATAAGCCTGTCGAAGCAGGATAATACTAAAGGTCTTTACAGAAGTAGGAAGAATGACACCAGCATAGGTATTTAACAAATGCATCTGTGAAATCGTAAGGTAATTAATAATCATACCTGCTGCCGCCGGAATAATCATGGTTGCAACAAGCACTCCAAAAATAAGATTTTTGCCTTTAAATTCCATTGTTGCCAATGGATACGCACACATCGCAGAAAATACAACATCAATTACAATACCAACAACCGTAATTATCACAGTATTTCCTACATATTTTCCAAGATTCATATATCTTATCACCCCTGTGTAATTTGACAGGGTGAAATTTTTCAATGAAAAATGCAAATCATAAATATTTGCGCCAGTCCTCAAAGATGATAACACCAGCCAGATAAATGGACCTGCACACAGAATTGCCACCAGTGCAAGCACAAGGTAGGTAGAGATCCGGCTGGCAATATCGTTTCTTTTTTTTATACGTACAGCTTCATTACTCATTGTTCGTCATACCTCCCCGTTTTCCATAAACAAATACGATAATGCTAAGCATTGTTGTAAGAATTCCCTGAATTGCACCGATTGCTGCTGCATACCCAAACTGAAAATCCCCAAATGCTTTGGTATAAGAATAGTAGTTAATAACCGTTGTCGCATTATTTGGTCCGCCTTTTGTTAAAACAAATACAACATCAAAGACACCAATTGCAGAAATGACAGAATTTAATGAACACAGCCAGACATATGGTTTCAAAAGTGGAATTTTAATTTTAAAGATTGTCTGGAGAATGTTTGCTCCATCAATCTGTGCCGCTTCTGTTAATTCCTGTGGAATTCCCTGTAATCCTGCAAGATACATCATCATATAATATCCGAGTCCCTGCCAGACAGTAATAAACATCAGACACGGCATTGCCGCATATTTGCTGTTCAGAAAACCAAGCGGCTGTTTGATCCAGCCCCAGTCGGACAGCATGGTATTGATAATTCCATGTGTATCGAAAATAAATCCCCACATAATAGAAACCGCAACCATGGAAGTTACAACCGGAATATAAAATAATGTACGGAAGACATTAATTCCCGGTAACTTCTGATTGACCAGAAGTGCCAGTAAAATGGATAATATCTGTATAACCGGTACAATCACCACGAATATAATAGAGTTTTTCATGGAAATAATGAATTCACGATCATGAAATGCCTGTATAAAATTTCCAAAACCGACAAATTTCGTCTGTCCCAAAACCGAGTAATCAAAAAACATTAAAACCAGACTTCCAATAATCGGAATAATCGTAAACAAAATTAAAATGACCAATGCAGGTGCCATAAACGCATAGGCCTTTAAGCCCTCTCTCCTCTTTCTCCTGCTCATTTTTCCTGCTTTCTGCACCATGGAATCTCCCTTCTGGAAACAATTCCCCGGACAAAGCCGGGGAATATTTTCCTATTTTATTACTGCTTTAACAGCTTATTTACATCCGCTTCACCCTGATCCAGTGATTTTTGGATATCATCACCATTTACAATGCATGCCTGATAAACTTTATTAACTGCATCCTGAATGTTCGACTGATTGGCAACACCAAGTGAGAAATCTTTTGAAGTCTGGCTTGCTTCTGCTGACATAGCACTTGCCTGTCCCTCCAGTGTGTCTGTATCAGAGGTAAAGTAAGAATCCTGACTTGCCTTTGTTGTAGAAGGGAAAATAGATACCTTCTTACAGAATGCCAGCTGATTTTCATCATTTGTGATATAATTTGCAAACTTGATGGCTTCCTTCTGATTCTCGCTCTTTGACGGAACAACCAGATTCATCAACGGATTGCGGCTCAGACCGGTAGCACCTGTCAGTGGCTTGGAAACAGCAATTGTCTTGTAAATATCCGGTGCCTCATCCTTGATACGTGAAAGAGAAGATCCGGAAGAACTTACGATAGCCAGTTTGCCGGACTCAAACAGTTTCAGTGATTCATCCCAGCTTCCCCAATTATTCTTCGGAATCACACCCTGATCCGTATACTGCTTATACTCTTTTAACAGATCTGCAGTTTTCTGTGTATTAAACGCAGCTGCAGTTCCATCTGAACTTAATATATCTATGTTTTCTTCAAACAGAATGTTAAAAAATTCATCCGGCTGGAACAGGTAAGCCCCTGTTTTTTCATAGAACTCTTTGGACATCTTTAATGCCTCATCAAAAGTTTTCGGCACCTCCATGCCTGCCTTCTCAAACAGATCCTGATTATAAAACATAATATCCGGAGATGCATACCAAGGAAAAGCATAAACAGAATCACCTATCTTTGCAGAATCCCAAAGATCCTTGATATAATACTCTTCTGATCTTCTGTTGCTTCTTTATTTAAATCTGTCAGGGCTCCCTGTCCTGCCAGTGTTAATGTCATCTGTGTATTTAAATTAACAACATCCGGGGCTGTACCACCAGCAACTGCTGCTACCAGTTTAGACTGTACATCCGCATACGGAATATCTGTCCAGTTGATTTTTACCCCTTTGTTTTCTTCTTCATATTTGCTGATCAAATCATTAAAAAAGTCTCCAAATGTAGCCTTTAAGTCAATGGTCCAGAAATCCAGGGTTACATTTTTTGAAGATGACTTGTCTGCACTCTGCTTTCCGCTTTCTCCGCCATTTCCACATCCAACCAGCATGGAAACAGCCATTGCTGCACATAACACTACACTTAATAATTTTTTCTTCATACTTTTTCCTCCCTTATATTTTTGATGGTGAAACAATATCCGTCCACAAGTTATAATTCAAACTTCTGATCTCATTTTGCTCAAAATAATGAAATGCTTTCTGTGGTTCATTGAGTTCTGCAATTCCGGGAATCTCTTCCCTCAAATATGCATTTAAAATTTCCTGTACATCTTTGAGTCTCTGCAAAAGTCCACCAATCCGTACCGTCTGTACTTCAAATCCAAAACTTTTGTTTTCAAGATTCCACTGTGTTCGAAAACTTTGATAAAAATCCTGCAATCTCTGCAATAACACAGGAATTTTTATATTGGCAATCTCTTGTAACGTTTCCTTGTCCTCCTGACTATACGCCAATCGGATTTCCCTTCCAAGATCTGCTTTTTTCTCCAACACAAGGCACAAATTTCTGGCTGTTTCCATCAAGTAGAAAAACGGACTTTCCTTCGGCAGTTCTCCAAGAAGCTCTGCTGTTTTTCCAAATTTTTCTACTGTATCTTTCTGAACGACAGAGTCAAATGTTCCGATCAACGGATCATTGTAAAGCAGATATTTGCTTGCATTATTATGAGTTAATCCATCCTCTATATATGGATTTACATCATCCAGTCTCAAAAATTCCTGTAGCTGGTATCCAGTCAGTAACTGAAAAGCGTTCTCACTCATCCTGCTTCCATAGGCGATCTGTGCATCTGCGAAAAATGTAGGAAGAACACTAAAAGCACTGGCTTCTGCCCCGTCATCTCCCCAGCAGGTAATTGTCACAGAATCAACCCTGTTCTTTTTACACGCAGCAAGTGCTGCCTTTCCCGCCTGTATACTATAGCGGTTGTGCGGAATAAAACCGGTCCACTTCCATGCACCTCCAACAAATGCGGTTCTCTCTGTCAGCTGTTTATGCCGACGGATCATCTCATCGTAATGTGCTTCATCTGTGGAATAATAATCCCAATATCCGATTTCCACTTCCTGCGGTATATGTATACCCCTGAGTTTTTCTACATCATTTTCATAATACGCACCATGAAAAGCCAGACGGAAAAACATATCACTCCACATCTGTACCGTAAATCCATATTGTTTGCAAATGGAAAGCACCATCTCGAGATGTCTCTGCATAATTTCCTGACGATTCCGGTACCCGTGCCGATCCAGATATTTACCTAAACCAACCATATGTGCTTCGTCCATGCCGATATTAATTTTCTTTGAAGAAAAATTCTTCGAAACGGTACGAATCAGATGTTCAAGCAATGTCTTTGTCCTTGGATCTTCCGCAAGCAGAATGTCATCTGTATCTATGATCTTTTGATATTCTTCATATCTTACAATCTGATTAAGATGTGCAAGTGTCTGAATAAATGGGCGGAGTTCGATACCAAATATTTCTGCATAAGCATCTGCCTCTTTCAATTCCTCACATGTCAGTGCTCCACGCATATATCCAAAATACGGTTCTTCTTCTACCTGTATGGTATCTTCCATATAAAGACCAACAAAACCATACCCCAGATAGGCAGCCATACGGATCAATGTTTTAATTGTTTTCATACGAAGCACTGCGTTTCGTGAAACATCAAACATCATACCAAATTCATCAAACGCACAACATTCTGTCACATCCGTCTTTTTCTCTGCTGCGATCACATACAACAATGCTCTGCATAACTGTGGAAATGTATGATAGGCAATCCGACACTTTTCTGATTCAAATGTGATCTGATAGCCGTTCTCCTGCTGTTTTTGAATCTCTAATGCCACTCCATGATCAACATCAAAATATGGCTGTAGCTCTATCGCTTCTGTAAGCATTTTCTTTACATTTTCTTCACAATCACACAGATAAACTCTCATATCCTTATTCCCCCTTTCTGTTTTTTTGTATTATAGCAACTGTTTTTTCCCAATACAACAAAATCGCCCCTTTCTGAAAGTACAATCCGGGCATCTTCCCATCCACGGAAACTACTTTCAACAATCACACGCTCTTTCCTGCTGTATGCAATAATATACGGCTCCCACCATACCTGCCTCATTCTTCAATGCAGCTGCACAGATTTCAAGATCTTTTGCAAAATTTGGCATCACATGTTTCATCACATATGATCTGACAGGAGCAATAAAAAGATCTTCCTGTGCAGAAACTCCTCCGCCAATTAATATCTGCTCTGGATTAAACATATGCACAAATCCAACAAGCGCTGAAGCAATCACCTCTATCCATTCCTGCAGGATTTTCTGCACCACCACATTTCCTGTCGCTGCCTGTGCAAAAATCCATCGTCCATCAACTGGTGTATCTGCTGCCCCTGCAATCGCACCTTCCTGTATTGCCCAACGGACTTTTCGTACCAGTGCTGAAGTCGATCCATAATGCTCAAGACATCCCCGATTTCCGCAAGTGCACATTTCCCCTTCATACTGCACTGGAATATGTCCAAGTTCACCCGCAAATCCACTTGCTCCGAGCAAAATCTTTCCATTCATGAGAATGCCGCCACCTACACCTGTTCCAATCGTGACAACGACAACATCTTTTTTGCCCTTTGCAGCACCAATCCACGCTTCCCCAAGAGCCGCTGCATTCGCATCATTAAGCACTTCTGTCGGAATATGGAATTCCTGCTCCATCACCTGTCGAATCGGGCTGTTGATCCAGTTTTTAATATGTCCTGCGGTTCCTTCACCACTCCTTTTTTTGTAGAGATTGCTCCCGTTGCTGACACCCCGATTCCTGCATATTCAGAAGCATTCTCACGATATTTTTCCAAAAAATTATGGCAGCTCTTCACTACCGTCTGCAAAATAGGTGTTTCATATCCATCAAAATTTACGGCATAAGTTTCTGTTGCATGAATCGTGCCATCTTCATCTACACTTCCAATCTTTACTGCCGTTCCTCCAATATCAATTCCAATATACTTTTTTTTATTCATCTTTATCCTCCGTGTGTTCCCCTTTTGCACGAATAGCAGACAGGGTTGCCTTATATTTTTGTGTTTTAAAGTAAGAATCATTTGCAAAATAATAAGAGTATAAAACATCCATAATTGCTAAAATCGAAAATTGCGGTGAAATTTTTGTTCCTGTATCCAGATTTTTTAATGCTGCTACCTGAATTACTTCCTGCGATTCCTTTGCAACGGATGACCCGGAAACTGCTGTCATGCATATAATACTTGCACCTCTGCTTTTGGCGATCCGAATACTTTCTAACACTTCTGCCGTCTCCCCACTTAACGTAATGGCAATCACAAGTGTTTCCTCCCCGCCAGTGCTGCACCTATCTTCATCATATGGGAATCTGTAACTGCATTAACATCCATCCCGATACGCATGAAACGCAGCTGAATTCTTCCGCTGCATAACCGGAATTTCCGATTCCAAAAATCAGTACACGTTTACTGATGTTAAGCATTCCCGCCACCCGCCGGACCTGCTCCTCATCAAGAATCCGAAAATTTTCCTGTAACAGTTTCTGGTACGAATTTTGTACGCGACGCGCAAACAATCCGACATCCTTTTCTGTTCCCTCGCTTTTTTGTTCAAATTTTAAGTCTCTTTCATAAGAAAAAATAAATTCCCGATATCCTTTGTATCCGCACTTCTGGGAAAACCTTGACAAAGTAGCCTCAGATACATACAGCACACGGGATATATTTTTAGAAGAAAAATCCATATCATCTTTATTACCAATAAAAAAATCTGCCACACTGCGTTCAACCGCTGTCATTTTTTTATAGGATGCTTCTATTGTCTGTTTTGTCTCATTTTGAAATGAGATCATATAATCATCGTTCATCTGTTCTCCACATCATCATCTGTTCCATATATCTTTCCACATATAACGCAATTTCCTGCTGCGTCCTGGCACCCGGATGCCCATCTGTTCCCATGCCATTGACCGGATTCTGCAACGGAAGCTTCAGAAACTCTGTGCCACATCGCTGCGCGGTTTCCTGTACTTTTTCACATAATGTCTGTTCCATCAGACCATAAAGCAGAAGTATTTTCGCATCAGCAAAAACCTTCTTCAGCTGCTGTATAAAATCCGTATATTTTTCTACAAACGCACGCTCGCGGGAAGGAATCTGCCTCACATAACTTGCATCATTCGTCCCCAGATTACACACGATCAGATCTGGAACTTCGTTTTGTATATAGGGAAAAATTTCGGGAAGAATGTTTTTCGTATAAGGCGTATCCTGCTCCGGGGCAATCCAGCGGGATAATACCCCATTCCCACTATATGCAACAATCCTGCTGTCTGCATGAAGCATCTCTGCTGCCTGATATGCATAAGTTTTAGTCACATCTTCATCCGCTGTCCGGAATGCACTAATCCCATTTATTCCATCCACTCCATATCCAGCGGTAAGCGAATCTCCTATGAAAAGCAAATGGCGGGATGGAATTGCATCTCTTGTAACCGGGGCATCCGTAATAAGATTTGTGATCCACACATTGCCATATTGTTCTTCCGTCAGTTTCACCAATCGGATCCTGACGGTTTCGGCTGATTCCTGCTGGTAAATTATATATTTTCTCTTTCCCGGCACTGCCCGGATTTTTTGCCGGAACTGCTTTTCGTCATTTATAAAAACCCCCATAAATGCATCTTCCTGTGCTGCAATGCTCTGTGCCGCCATTTCCACGGTAACAACGCTTGCTGCCGTTACAAATGCAATCCCAGATGCAGACCAGCAAAGGTGTAACCCTGACGGTTCTTTGTTTGTAATTCCCAATATTCTCACTTGTTCCCACCATACCATTTTCTCCACTTATGCCTGCCTTTTTTATTTTATTTTTACATGCAATTATAGCGAATCTGCCTATAAAATACAATCTTTAGTCGTAATTTCTGAAAGTAGTTTCCGCAACAGTTCCTATACTTCCCTATATTTCCGTTTTCACTCCATTTTTTGATAGTTCTTTCTGTTTTCTCCAAAGATATAGCTTTTTTGGCTTTTTAATTCTATAATCATTCTCATAATAAACGAGAACCATAACAAGGAGGACATTTATGAGAATCTACAAAACAAAAAATTATGATGAAATGAGCCGCAAGGCAGCAAATATTATCTCCGCACAGATGATTTTGAAACCAGAATCAGTACTTGGTCTCGCCACAGGTTCCTCGCCAATTGGAACTTATAAACAGCTCATCAATTGGTATAAAAAAGGGGATCTGGATTTCTCGCAGATCCACAGCATCAATCTGGATGAATACAAAGGACTTGACGCATCCAATTCGGAAAGCTACGCTTATTTCATGCGTCACAATCTTTTTGATCATGTAAATATCAAACCGGAAAATACCTATATTCCAAATGGTATGGAAGAAGATGTTATAAAGAATGTACCCGTTACAATTCCATTATCCACCAGCTTGGCGGCATTGATTTACAACTTCTTGGTATTGGTAACAATGGACATATTGGCTTTAATGAACCACCGATACATTTGCAAAAGAAACCCACTGTGTAGAACTGACAAAAACAACCATTCAGGCAAATGCCCGTTTTTTTGATTCCATTGATGAAGTTCCTACTCACGCATATACAACTGGAATCAAAAATATTATGGAGGCAAAACATATCCTGTTAATCGCAAATGGAGAAGGAAAAGCAGATGCCCTGTATCAGTCCCTGTTTGGTCCAATTACTCCCCAGGTGCCCGCATCCATACTGCAGCTGCACGATGATGTTTCCATTGTTGCCGATGAAGCTGCACTATCACGTATCATTGAAAAAAATCTTATTTAATATTTATTGCTTTTGTAAAGGAGTTCCTTATGATTATAAAAAACGGACTTGTCTGGGAAGAAAGCGGATCTTTCCTGACAAAAGATTTGCATATTGATAGCGATACCCATCGCATCGCAATGGATTCTGCTGATACGGCAGATGACACCATTATTGATGCATCCGGTCTGTATGTAATTCCAGGACTTGTCGATATCCATATTCACGGTGCTATGGGATGTGATTTCAGTGACGGCAGCGCGGAAGGACTTTTAAAAATTGCAAAATATCTTCGTTCCTGCGGCGTAACAGCTTTTTGTCCAACCTCCATGACTTTACCGGAAAACCAGTTGCTGACAGCCTTTGCATCGACGCGCGAAATTCCAGATGACAATAGCCATGCTTTTATCGCAGGAATCCACATGGAAGGACCATTTCTCTCTCCTGAAAAAAAAGGTGCACAAAAAGCAAGCTATCTTCGCGCACCGGATATCGATATGTTCCGACGTCTTTCCCAGGCATGCGATAACAAAATCCGCATCATTACGATTGCACCGGAACTTTCAGGCGCGGATGCTTTTATCCGGGAATTTCATTCCCAGCTGACCATCTCCCTCGGTCATTCCACGGCATCCTATGAAATTGCCCAAAACGCTTTCGCTGCGGGAGCCAGTCATGTCACGCATTTATTTAATGCCATGCCACCATTGCATCACCGGAATCCAGGTATTATCGGTGCAGCCACTGACTGCCCACATGCCATGGCCGAAATAATTTGTGACGGCATACATATCCACCCATCTGTTATCCGGAATACCTTTCGTATGTTTGGCGAAGACCGCATGATATTGATCAGTGATGCCATGCGTGCCACAGGTATGGACGATGGAACATATGAACTCGGAGGACAACCTGTAACGAAAAAGGGACGGCTCGCCACCTTAAAAGACGGAACTATTGCCGGTTCAGCAACAAACCTTTTTGACTGTATGAAAAATGCAGTAAATTTTGGCATTCCACTTGCTGTCGCTGTCAAAGCTGCCACCTACAATCCGGCAAAAAGTATCGGGTTAGAACATACCATCGGCACTCTTGCGCCTGGTGCAAGAGCTGATGTCCTTCTCCTTGATTCCGATCTGAACATTGTTCGTATCATATAAACCCCTGTTGTAAAAACGCCCGGCAAGTAGGAACCTGCCGGGCATTTTCTTATGTACTCTGTAATTTCTATCTCGGGTCCGGACGATGTTTCATATCACGGATCGGAATATTAGCGACAAGTGCCGGTACCGTTCCGTTATTGGAATCGGACTCTGTCTCGGTGATTTTTACATCAAGCGCCTCCGCATCAATATCCATGTAACGTGAGATCACTTCAATAATGTCATTCTTCATCATCTCCATCATCTCGGAAGAACAGTTGGCACGGTCAGAAACCAGCACCAGCTTCAGGCGGTCTTTTGCGACGTTGCCGGAAGTCTTTTTCTTAAATAAATCCATTATTCCCACAATAAGTACCCCCCTCTAATTCTTCTTAAAGATATCTTTTAATTTTTCCAATACCCCCTGCTTCTCATTCAGGTTCAGGAATGGAACTTCTTCTCCCATAATACGATGACAGATATTAGAATATGCCTTTCCTGCCAGACAGTTGGTTCCAACCAGTGGCTCACCACGGTTTGTGGAAATAACGATCTGCTCATCATCCGGCACGGCTCCGATCAGGTTTACTGCCAGAATATCCGTTACATCATCTACCGTCATCATCTCACCGCGCTTTACCATGTCTACACGCAGACGGTTTACAATCAGGTCAATCCGTTTCATCTCGTTTGCCTCAAGGAGTCCTACGATGCGGTCTGCATCACGGATCGCAGATACTTCCGGTGTCGTAACAACCAGTGCACGATCCGCACCTGCTACCGCATTCTTAAATCCCTGCTCGATACCGGCCGGGCAGTCCAGTAAAATATAATCAAATTCTTCACGAAGTTCATTGATCAGTGCAACCATCTGCTCTGGTGTCACTGCATCCTTATCTCTGGTCTGTGCAGACGGAAGAAGACATAATTCCGGATATCTCTTATCCTTAATCAGTGCCTGACGGATACGGCATTTTCCTTCCACAACATCTACCAGATTGTATACAATACGATTCTCCAGACCCATAACCACATCCAGGTTACGCAGTCCGATATCGGTATCAATCATTACAACTTTCTTGTTTAACTGTGCAAGACCTGTACCAATGTTTGCTGTGGTTGTGGTCTTACCTACACCACCCTTTCCTGATGTGATAACGATTACTTCGCTCATGAAACTTATTCCTCCTACGTCCCTAAATGTTATTTAATATATTTTTGGTGATTGGCTCAATATAGATATTTCCATCTCTTGCAATGGCGATCTGTGCTTCCACTTCCGGTGTCTTTGACCGGCGGAGTGTACGACGTTTCGGTTCCGGCTTGTCCGGACTCTTTGCGATCAGATCCCCAATCTGAATCTGAATCGGCTGCATATCCAGCGCAAAAATAAAGCAGTTACGATCACCCATACATCCTGCCTGTGCGTTACCTTTTAATGCCCCAAGAATCACAATGTTTCCCTGGGAAATAATTTTGGCTCCCGGATTGACATCGCCAATGATCGTGACACTCGATTCACTCGAAATCACCTGTCCCGACCTTAAAGTGCCACGATAAAACTGCTCCGGCCCGTTTCCTGCTGCGGCATTCTCATACTGCTGCTGTACGGCATCGTAAAACGCCTCGACCTGTTCTTTCATGACAGCTTCCTGTCTTGTTCCATTTTCAACGATACACAGGATTTCAATCGATGTGTTGCTTTCAATTGCTGAGATGATCTGCTGTTCTTCCTCTTCCGAAAGTTTTCTTCCTTCAAAGGACAATGCCAGTTTTGCATTTTTAAAAAATGTACTGGATGCTTTGAACTTTTCGACAACATCCTTCAATAACTCATCAAACCCAATCTCCGGGTCTAAGACAAGATTAATTCCGTATTTATTACTTTTTATCGTAACAGATTGTGACATGGTAACCTCCAATTTCATTATTAAAATGAAATCCATCAATTGTAATTATACCTGTTTGCGGCAAATACGCAAGCATTTTCGCTTTATTTGAACGATTTAAAAAAACCTGTCCCTCCTGCGATTGTATTTCTTTCGTTTCTTCTCACGAAAACGCATTTTATCATTTTTTTTCGTTTTTCTCTGATGACGGATCACATAAAAATTATCATATGCCCGTTTTGCCAGAAACAACAGAACCACTGCTGCGACAATAACCACTCCCGCAACAATGAGCCATGCAGGATCGATCCGTATGACACGTTCATTTTTCTTCTGCCCGCTATCGGTATTGACGTAATAATTATCTTTTACCTTTGCTCCGGTTTTTACTATATCCACACTGCCGACCTCATGACCGGCATATGTGTATGCAAGCCTTGCAACTTTCTTTTTCCCCTTTGCAGATTCTGTCTTTTTATAGGATGCATCGGAAAACTGTGCTCCTTTTGGCATAATGATATAAGCATCCTCATCCAGCTTTACATAAGGTTCACTGTTGTTCAAAACCCCGTAATTTTTTCCGTTGTCCTTTGCCAGACCCGCATCGTTTTCCGAAATATTCAGCGCCTGGAAATTTTCAAAACAGTAATCAAATAATTTTCTGGTATCCGTATAATGATCCGGTGTTGCCGCATCCATCACCACACACACCAGAGTAATTCCGTCTTTCTCCGCAAAAGACACCAGAGTATTATTCGCCACTGTCGTGTAGCCGGTTTTTCCGCCAGTACAGTATTTGTACAAATGAGAGCTGTCCCCGCGAAACGGGTAGATCATTTTATGGTGATTGTGACACGGATATTCCGCCTTGCATTTATTGGTCTTCGGAAGTGTATAGCTTGGACTGCCTGCAATCATCCGGAACGTCTCGTTTTTGTATGCCTCTCGGAAATCAGTGCCATATCATACGCGCTGACCCAGTGATCTTCATCCGGCAGACCATTACAGTTATTGAAATGCGTATCCGTACATCCCAATTCCTTTGCACGCTTATTCATCAGGTCAATAAACGTCCGGTAATCACCACACAGTTTCTGCCCCACATGCTCCGCAACCGCATAAGCACATTCATTGGCAGACTCCAGCATAACCGCATACAGACACTGCTCCATCGTCAGTTTTTCTCCAAGATTCCGGGCAATATGGGAAGTATCTCCCTCATTTTTAAATACCGCATCCGCAGAAAACGTAACGACCTCATCCATATCACAGTTTTCGATTGCCAGAAGAACCGTCATGATCTTTGTGATACTCGCCGGATAATGTTTCTCGTGACTCTTCTTTTCATATAAAACGGTGCCGGTATTGACTTCCATCACAATGGCACTTTTGGACTGCGTTTTTACCCCGTCCGGCCAGTACTCATCTGCACGCACAGACAACGGTAACATGAGTAAAACCGTGCATACGGCAAGAAAAAATGCTGTTACACGGGTGTATTTTTTTATTTTCATAAGGCTCCCCAATTCTTGATTTTCTTATATTTATAATACCATTATTTCCATAATCGTTCAATTTTTATTTGCCGAACGGACGAAATTTGTATATAGTAATAGTATTCTTACAGTTAGCAAAACTGAATTTATCTTTTCCAAGGAGAAATTACTATGAGACTAAGAAATATACCGGGTGCCAATGAAGCTGTGGCAGCCAGCCCATATTGTATACAGAATGCGGCAGAACACCGCGGACAATGGCATGCCTTTTTTGAAAATAACCATCCGATCCATATCGAAATCGGCATGGGAAAAGGCAGATTTCTGATGGATCTTGCTGCGTTACATCCCGAAATCAATTATATCGGCATCGAACGTTACACCAGTGTACTGCTGCGCGCAGTCCAGAAAATGGATACCCTGCAGCTTCCAAATGTTCATTTTCTGTGTGAAGACGCCGCAAAACTTCCGGAAATTTTTGCACCGGAAGAAGTTGACCAGATCTATCTGAATTTTTCCGACCCGTGGCCAAAGGACCGCCATGCCAGACGCCGACTGACTTCCCATGAATTTTTAGACCGCTATGACCAGTTTCTTGCAGCCGACGGACGGCTGGAATTTAAAACGGACAATCAGGATCTGTTTACGTTTTCTCTCGAGGAAATCGAAACTTCCGACCGCTGGCATCTTAATGCCTCCACCCGTGACCTGCACCATGATCCATCCATGAATGAAGGAAATATCATGACCGAATACGAAGAAAAATTTTCTTCTAAGGGCAACCCGATATGTAAACTGATCGCCTCCCGCTAAGGAGGCGGTTTTTCCGTTATCCTATTTTCCCAAAATCCGCCGGTTTCTGTACTTCCGGTACAGCCGGAACAAAACCGTGCTTCTTCCTGTGAAATCTCTTCTTCGGAAAAGACCGCTTTCTGCACAATGCACAGATACTTCTTCCAATCCTCCGCCGGAACGGACGGATAGGTTGTCATCAGCTTTTCCAGATAGTCCGCATCGGTCTTCATGCCAAAACTTCGCTGATGTAATCCCCGGTAAATCCGCCGGTTGATCCGGTATACCGCATGACGATTCTGCCGGTTGCGCAACTCCATAAGCAATTGTTCCCGGTAAATGCGCATCCATTTTGCCACAAGTACCAGCACCAGAACCGCGGCAGCCAATGTCAGACACACCGCAAAAAACACTTGCAGATCTCGCGTGTGGTTCTTTTTCCCATTATTTTTTACCGGCCGCTTTGTCTCCTTCTCCGTCATCTGACTTTCTGTCTGCTGCTGTGTTTCCATCTGTGTTTCTGACGGCGATTCGTTTTTCGTCTGCATTTGCGTCTGCGGATTCTGCTCCGCCGCATCTTTGGCTCTTCATGCCGCTGTTTCCACGTATCGCGCAATTCCGGAGTCGTCGGCAGCTTTGCACTGTCATTCGTATAGCCCGGAGTCATTTCCACCGGCACCCATCCGATATTTTCCAGATAAATTTCCACCCATGCATGCGCATTGTAGTCCGGCACATCTGCCTGATAGCCTTTCTTTTCTTTATGAAATGCCGATGGTTCCACCACATATCCCGATGCATAACGCGCCGGAACTCCCAGACTTTGTAAAATCAGCGCACCCGCGCTGGCAAAATGCATACAATATCCCTCATGTCCGGTTTCCAGAAAATAAGCAATGGTATCTTTCCCCTGTGGGATGTGATTCAGATATAAGTTATAGGTATTTTCGTTCCCCAGCCAGTTGGCAACCTGTGTCGCAAGATTCTGCCGGATGTTGTTGGTAGTTATCTGTCTTTCTGCCCGTCCGGAATTGTTTCCATCCGTATCTGCCAGCCAATCCTCATCGTATAACCCGCCTGTTTCCATCTGATCCGCCACATAGGTGCCGTTTTCCTCATACACGCCATATCCGATACTTTCCAGAGCCAGCCTTCGTGTAATAAAATCTCCCACTGCCGGAACATCCGTGGCAAATTTACGGTATCTGCTGTCCGCATAGGCATCATACCACTGCTGCAGATCCGTATCTGTTTCTCCGTGGACCATACAAAACCTGTCAAAAACATCGCGCAGATCCGTATTTTCATCCAGTCCCTCAAAAGAAACCTTTCCCGTTGCCCTCTTTTTACGTACCACCGTATCATCCCTGAGCCAGACCTTCCCACCGGCTGTCTGCAAATCTGAAAAATAAGGCATATACGCGTTTTTTAACCCCAGTGCCCGATAGGAAATCTGATACGAAACCGTCTGTGTTTCATCCTCTGCCAGCTCACTCGAACGGATGTATTTTACAAGTTCACCGGCATTCTGCTGCATTAACATTGCAACATCACTGCGATGGTATCCCGCCTTATCCACTTCGTGCGCAAACGTTTTCCCTTCATTTACCCATGTACCGTTCTGATATGTGCCACTGGCAAATGATTTCAGATACAGTTTGCCCGCCGGGGCTTTCGATGCTTCTATCGAAAATACGGTTTTTCCGGTATAGTCCGGTGTTGTATTATCCACATGTTCCCGCGATCCCTGCAAAGTTATCCCCGAAAACGTCAGGTTTTTCACACGTTCTTCCACCTGTCTCTGAAACGCATAAAACTTCGGTGACTTTTTCGGAATCTGCTTTGCCACACCGGAAAACGCATAGCTGCTCACCGAGACAAGAATCACGGCAAACACACCGGCTGCAGCATAGGACAGTAGCTGCATCCATACATGGGTACGACCGTCAGACACCCTTACATCCATGTGCGTCCATGGTGCCGCAGACACCAGCACGGTTCCCACGAAAAAGAGTGCAATTCCACTCCAGCCCAGTCTGGCATTGACCAGAAGAGCAACCGACAACGCTGTTATATCCGGAAGCAGCAAAACCAGCCGCACACCGGTCACATATCGACC
>ERZ860009.258-NODE-258-length-27525-cov-1.611758_pt1 | contig 27525 bp, 25 predicted proteins | sample MGYA00510114_ERZ860009 | MGnify/ENA primary metagenome ERZ860009 (study PRJEB30046, sample SAMN00715177) | human gut metagenome | study: EMG produced TPA metagenomics assembly of the A metagenome-wide association study of gut microbiota in type 2... | reverse complement strand
GCTTACGCCGGCACATAAAGGTAGGTACAACACAAACGACCGTCTCATGAAATCGGAACGGTCGTCCTATCAAGCTTTCACTTGAAAATTAGAACTTGACCGTGCCTTTGGGGAGAACAGCCTGAATTGCAATGCGCTGGAAAGTGATGACAACGGGTTTGTCGTCAACGGCAGCAATCTGAAGATTGATGTAGTTCTCATCGGCAGCAACAATCTTGCCGCAGATACCGCCGGCCGTGATCACTTCATTGCCGGTAGTAAGAGCGTCAATCATCTTCTTGTGTTCTTTCTGACGTTTCTGCTGAGGACGGATCAAAAGGAACCAGAAAACGGCAAAAATGAGGATCATTACGCCGAAAGACGAGAACATGCTTTCAAGTCCGCCGGGCTGCGCAGCAGCGCCAGAGGCTGCTTGTGCATATGCTTCAGAAATAAACAATTTAAAACTCCAACTATGAGATATGGGTTCACTGAGGGCAGTGAAAATTTTTCGACGTCCACTGCTTAGGACTCTTAAGAATTTCTCCTGTCAGTTCAAGTCCTGTCATGGTTCCCTTTGCCTCTCAAAAGAATGCAAAGGGCAATCCGGGCGCGCCCCGCCCTTTTTAAACCTTGTATTCTACTTTCTTTCTCTTAAATTGAGCTTGTAAAAATCGGGCAATCCGATAAAAAACTCAGTGTATTCACGAAGTTCCTCGAAATTGCCCGAAGTTATTAGTCTGTTCCGCGCGCTCTGTCTTCTGCGAACTTCTTGCACCAGGCCTCGAAATTGCCCTGATCCAAGGCCTCACGAATTTCTTTCATGAGATTCAGGTAGTAGTGCAGATTGTGAATTGTGTTCAGTCTAGCGCCCAGAATCTCATTGACCTTCTGAAGGTGATGCAGATAAGCACGAGAGAAGTTGCGGCAGCAGTAGCAGTCGCAGCTCTCGTCAAGCGGACGAAGGTCGTGTTTGTGCTTGGCGTTTCTGAGTTTGATGTCGCCGTAGCGAGTAAAGAGCCAGCCGTTTCTTGCATTACGGGTCGGCATCACGCAGTCAAACATATCGATGCCGCGTTTCACGCCTTCAACCAGATCCTCCGGTGTTCCGACGCCCATCAAGTAGCGAGGCTTATCCTCGGGCATACGAGTCTTGAGATGATCAAGAATCTTCATCATCTCTTCCTTCGGTTCGCCGACGGAGAGGCCGCCGATGGCATAGCCGTCAAAACCGATTGCCTTGAGGCCTTCAGAGATTCGTCGCGCAGATGCTCGAACATGCCGCCCTGGACGATACCGAACAGCGCATTCGGATTCTGCAGACGATCGAATTCGTCACGGGAGCGTCGAGCCCAGCGGAGAGAAAGACGCATGGAGTCCGCAGCTTCTTTTTCAGTGGCAGGACGGCCGTCGATTTCGTACGGTGTGCACTCGTCAAAAATCATAGCGATATCGGAGTTCAGCACCTTTTGAATTTCCATCGAAACTTCAGGCGTCAGGAAGAGACGTTCGCCGTTGATCGGAGAAGCAAAACGCACGCCTTCTTCGGTAATCTTGCGCAGCTTGCCTAAAGAGAAGACCTGGAAACCGCCGGAGTCCGTCAGAATCGGTTTTTCCCAGCCCATAAAGCCGTGAAGGCCGCCGTGTTCGGCAATGACTTCCAGGCCGGGTCTAAGCCAGAGATGGAACGTGTTGCCGAGCAGAATCTGAGTTCCGATTTCATTGAGCTCAAGCGGGCTCATTGCTTTGACGGTACCGTAGGTGCCGACGGGCATAAACACGGGTGTCTGAACAACGCCGTGGTTCAAATGGATTTCAGCGCGGCGCGCAAATCCTTCAGTTTTGTGGAGTTTGAATGTAAGACTCATTGGTTTACCTTTTTCTCAAGGAAGCACGCATCTCCATAGCTGAAGAAACGATATTTTTCATCGACGGCATGTTTGTATGCCGCCAGGATTTCATCTCGTCCGCAGAGGGCGCTGACCAGCATGACCAAGGTGGACTTCGGCAGATGGAAGTTTGTCACCATCGCATCACAGACTTTGAATTCGTAGCCCGGTTTAATAAAGAGGCGCGTATCGGCGCTTTCTGCCCTGACCTTTCCTTCCGGATTTTGAGAGGCGCTCGCTTCAACCGTTCTCAGGCTCGTCTGCCCACGCAGACAACGCGGCGTCCTTCGGCTTTGGCCTTGTTGATCTTTTCGGCTGCTTCCGGAGAGATGCTGTACCACTCGGAGTGCATAACATGCTCAGACAGATTTTCAACACGCACGGGCTGGAATGTACCGGCGCCGACGTGCAGCGTCACGAAAACTTCTTCGCATCCTTTGTCGCGAATCTGCTGAAGAAGTTCATCGGTGAAATGAAGTCCTGCCGTCGGAGCAGCAACTGCTCCGGGATATTTGGCATAAACCGTCTGGTAACGGCTTTCATCAGATTTTTCAGCGGCATGCTGAATGTAGGGAGGCAGAGGAACTTTGCCGTATTCGTCCAACACTTCCAGCACCGGACGATCAAATTTGAGGCGGAAGAATTCGCCTTCGCGTCCGAGGACTTCAGCTCTTGCCGGCCTTTCCCTTCCGGATGATCAAAGTACAGGATCGTTCCCGGTTTTGCCGCTTTGCTGGCACGCATCATCGAAATGGCTTCATAAGTTCCGGTGACGCGTTCGGTCATCGCTTCGAAGACCCCGCCGGTTTCTTTCTTACCGTTCAAACGGGCCTTGATGACCTTTGTGTTGTTAAAGACAAGAAGATCGCCGGGCTGCAGCAAATTCAGAATATCTCTGAAATGCAGGTCTTCTACGGAGCCGTCGGGTTTGACGTGCAGAAGACGCGAAGCTGCGCGATCTTTCAGCGGATACTGCGCGATCAAAGATTCGGGCAGTTCAAAATCAAAATCTGATAAATGTTGTTCTTTCGTTTCCATGGCTTGACCGGCCAATTTCAAAAATTGAAAAGTTAAATAATGTGAGGTTTCCCGGGAGGATCGTTGACGTAAGTCACTTCCAAAATCTCAAGTTTCTTTACGCCTTTCGGGGTCGGCAGAAGCACCGTGTCTCCCTCAAAGTGCTTGAGAAAAACTCGGGCGATCGGAGAGATCCAGGAAACATCTCCTACCGAGGCGTCGGCCTCGTCGATCCCGACAATACGAATCTTGGATTCATCGCCCTGCTCATTGGCATAAACGATGGTGGCTCCGAAGAAGATTTGATCCGTCGGCGGTCTTTTATCAATGTCGATGACTTCGCTCGCCTCGATTCGCTTATTCAGGAAGCGGATGCGGCAGTCGATTTCACGAAGACGCTGTTTACCGTACTGGTAGTCGGCGTTTTCACTGCGGTCGCCGTTAGAAGCCGCCCAAGCGACGACATTCACGACATTCGGACGCTCGACTAAAACCAGGTTCTTGCGTTCATCCAGAAGTCGGTTGTAGCAGGTGCGCGTCATGTAGTTCTTTGTCCCGTGGATCTCGGGAATTTTGACTTCCTCTTCGTCGTCTTCGTCGATATCTTTGAATTCAAGATCTTCGTTCATTTTTAAGAGCTCGATGAACTTATGAAATGGTTTACATCCCGCGTTTGAACCGGACAGCTTTCCCGATGTTTTCCTTCCACTTCTTCGGTTAGCTGCCGCTGTCCTTCCGCACTAAAAATAGAGAGACCGCGGAAGCGGCCTCTTCTATTGCAAACGTTATTTTAGGCTTTAGGACGATCGTCGGAATCCTTCGGCCTATCTTCCGGCTTCACTTCCTCGGAAGGAGTTTCCGCCGGTTTAGGAGCCGCTTCAGATTCGGAAGATTCGTTCTGCTTCGGAGCCTGCTCCGGCTTATCTTCTGCAGGAGCTGCCTGAGCGGTCTGCTCTCCTTCAGCCGGCTGGGCCGCTTCTTCGTTCTTTCTGCGAACCTTGCTCAGCTGCTTGGGAGGACGCGGATCCTTGCCGTTCATGATGTCGTCGATCTGCTCGGCGTCAATGGTTTCCCATTCGAGCAGCGCGTGAGCCATCTTGTGCATTTCTTCCTGATGAGTCTCGATGAGCTTGCGGGCAATTGCATACTGCTCGTCAATAATTCGGCGAACTTCTGCATCGACCTTTTCCATCGTGCTCTCGGAGATATGCTTGGACTGAGTCACGGAGCGGCCGAGGAACACTTCGTTCTCGTTTTCGCCGTAGACCATCGGACCCATCACATCGCTCATACCGTAGCGGACAACCATGTCGCGGGCCATCTGAGTGGCGCGTTCAAAGTCGTTGGAAGCACCGGTTGTCATCTGATGCATGAAGACTTCTTCGGCAATACGTCCGCCGAACAGGATGGCGATACGAGACAGCAGATACTGCTTGTCATAAGAATAGTGGTCTTCGGCAGGCAGCTGCATCGTCAGACCCAAAGCACGTCCGCGAGGAATAATCGTGACTTTGTGCACCGGATCGCTCTTCGGCATCAGACGAGCAACCAGAGCGTGGCCGGATTCGTGATAAGCCGTGTTGCGTTTTTCGTCTTCGGACATGACCATGGCCTTGCGTTCGGCACCCATCATGATCTTGTCTTTAGCGCGTTCGAAGTCTTCCATAGCAACTACACGGCCATTGCGGCGGGCAGCAAACAAAGCAGCTTCGTTGACGAGGTTCGCCAGATCGGCACCGGAGAAGCCGGGGGTACCGCGAGCGAGGACCGATTCATCCACGTCGGCGCCGACCGGAATCTTGCGCATATGAACTTTCAGAATCTGCTCGCGGCCGCGGATATCGGGCAGCGGAACCACGACCTGACGGTCAAAGCGGCCCGGACGCAGCAATGCAGGGTCAAGCACGTCTGGGCGGTTCGTAGCAGCAATCACGATGACGCTGCTGTTGGTGTCGAAACCGTCCATCTCAACGAGCATCTGGTTCAAGGTCTGTTCGCGTTCATCATTGCCGCCGCCGAGACCTGCGCCGCGCTGACGACCGACCGCATCAATTTCGTCGATGAAGATGATGCAGGGAGAATTCTTCTTAGCATTCTCGAACATGTCGCGAACACGAGCGGCACCGACACCGACGAACATTTCAACGAAGTCGGAACCGGAAATCGTAAAGAAGGGAACCTTGGCTTCGCCGGCGATGGCTTTGGCCAAAAGAGTCTTACCGGTACCCGGAGAACCGACGAGCAGCACACCGCGAGGAATACGACCGCCCAATCGCTGATAGCGGCTCGGATCCTTGAGGTAGTCCACAATTTCGGTCACTTCTTCTTTGGCTTCATCGCAGCCTGCAACATCGGCAAAAGTGACATTGTTATTCGAGCTGTCGAGCATTCTGGCTTTCGATTTGCCGAAGCTGAAAGCACCGCCCTTTCCGCCGCCCTGCATTTGGCGCATGAAGAAAATCCACACGCCGATGAGGATCAGCATCGGGAACCAAGAAATAAAGATAGAAGCTAAGAAGCTCTGTTCTTCGTCGGGCTGACCGTAGACCTGAACGCCGGCCTTACGGAGATCCTCCACCATCCAAAGGTCTCCCGGAGCTGTGATCTTATAGGTAGCTCCTTCCGTGGGAGTCACGGTAAGCGTACGACCTTGAACATCGACTCGCTTAATTTTGCCTTCCTTGGCCTGGTCCATAAATTGCGTGTAGCTCGTGGACGGCTCATTCGAAACCATCTTCTTAGCGCCGTCAAACTGCTTGAATACAGTAAACAGAACTAATGCGATCACGATCCATACGGCAACTTTGGCGAATAAATTATTTTTGTTCAAAATTTCACCTCAAATGCACGGCCTATGCGGCCGTCGGTTGTCGATTTATAAGGGCGGATTTCGCCCTGGTTATCAAACAATACCAAAAACCGAGTAACAAGAAAGGGCTTTCTTACCTTTTCTTGCGATTTCTTTGAATTATGAATTGTACTTAGCCTAAAAACCTGAATTTCTCTCAGTTCGGGAGGCCGAAGTTACAAACCGTAAGCCACTTCAACCTGCTGAATCGAAGGGGAATCCTCTAAATCTCGGACCAGTGTCCAATCCGCCGCAGCCTTATAGGGGCACGGCAGGCGTACCCGGAAACTGCGGTCGTCAGAGAACTCAAAGTCCACGCGAATTGCTTCCTCCGGATGCGTCATCTGCACGTCCAAGATCAGACGTTCGAGCTCTTTCGGATCTGCTTCTTCAGCCGGCCGAATGACGATATGCGCTTTCTGGCGGTGACGCAGTTCGTAAAGCGGATAGAAGGCTCCGGGGCTCGCCCAAGTCTTACCGCTCTTTTTGCTGTGAGATTTTTTAAGCTCAACTACTACTATTTCGCCCTTCGGTATCTCCTTGATTCGGGCTCTTTCCTGTTCGAAGTACTGGTTCTTAACGCTGTAATCCACTGGACCGTCCGGTGTCGCCAAATGCAGTGTGACAAAGGGAGAACCATCCTTGCCGCGGCGCTGCTCGCACCCGATGTCATACCGGCAACGAGATACTCGCCCGGGTTCTCGGATTCCGTTCCTGCAACGACAGCACCGAAATTACGTTTGAGTTCGGAATGGTAGGCTTCCAGCGGGTGACCAGAGAAGTAGAAGCCCAAAACGTACTGTTCTTTTTCCATTCGAGTCCGTTCGCTCCAAGGCGCAACTTCCTTAATCGGCACTTCGTTGGACGGCTCTTCTCCGAAGAGGCTGAACTGGTCGGCTGCCTTTTCATTTTCCTGAGCAGACTGCTCGTCAGCATTTTCAAACCACTTACGGCGATTAGGCTCAATGGAATCAAAGACACCGGCCATCGCAAAGACCTGAATAATCTTCTTCGTGATGAGCTGAGAGCCCACCCGTTTGACGAGATCAAAGGGATCCTTGAACGGACCGTTCTTGTCTCTTTCGGCCTTGATGGCTTCTGCAGGAGCAGAACCTACACCTTTTAAGGCGCCTAAGCCCATACGAATCTCCATCGTCTTGGGACTCGTGTAGTTAAATTCGCTCTCGTTGATATCGGGGCCGAGAAGTTTGACGCCGTGGCGTTTGGCATCCATCAAAATCTTCAGAGACTTCTCCGGATCCGTCATCACTTCACTCAAAGAAGAGGCCAGAAATTCCGCCGGATAGTAATTCTTCAGCCATCCGGTTTTATAGGCAACATAAGAGTACGCGGCAGCGTGAGACTTATTAAAACCGTAGCCCGCGAACTTACGCATCAACTCGAATAAGTGAGTGGCCACTTCTTCGGAAACGCCGTTCTTTGCCGCGCCTTCGATGAACACTTTGCTCTGGCGCTCCATTTCGGCGACGTCTTTCTTACCCATGGCGCGTCGAAGAATGTCAGCGCCGCCGAGTGAGTAGCCGCCGATCTTCTGTGCCACCAGCATCACCTGTTCCTGATACACCATAATGCCGGCCGTATCTTCCAAAATCGGAATCAAACGCGGATCGGCGTATTCAGCTTTTTTGCGTCCGGCACGAATATCCAGGAAGTCCGGAATAAGGTCCATCGGGCCCGGACGATACAGAGCGTTCAAAGCGATCAAGTCGGAAAGCTGAGTCGGCTTCGCGTCAATCAGAAGCTTGTGCATACCCGGAGATTCAAACTGGAACACGGCAACCGTATCTCCGGTCTGGAAAATCTTCTTGTACGTGTCCTCATCATCGCACTCCATGTGCTCAATGTCCGGACGAACGCCGGTGTTCTTTTCGATGTAGTCGAGCGCACGTTCAATAATCGTCAGCGTGGTCAGACCAAGGAAGTCGAACTTCACCAGACCTACGGCTTCCACGTCCTTTTTGTCATACATACTGATGACGTTTTCCGGCAGCATGCCTGCTGCGTAGAGCGGACAGAAATCAATCAGTTTGCCCGGTGCAATCAGCACGCCGCCCGCGTGAATGCCCAAGCTTCGGGTGGTGCCTTCCAATTTCAAGGCGTACTCAATGAGTTTGCGGGCCTGAGGATTGTTGCGAACTTCAGCGCGGAACTGCGGCTCTTCGCTGAGCGCTTCTTCAAGGGTCGTGTTGTGACCGGGCGCGTCGGAATCATGCGGGAAAGGCGATCAGCCTCGGAATACGACATATCGAGAACACGGCCGACATCCTTAATGACGCCCTTGGCACCCATCGTACCGAAGGTCGCAATCTGGCTCACGGACTCTTCGCCGTACTTGGATTTCACGTACTCAATCACGCGTCCGCGGTTGTTCTGGCAGAAGTCCACGTCAAAGTCAGGCATGGACACACGTTCCGGATTCAGAAAGCGTTCGAACAGCAAGTCGTACGCAAGCGGATCCAAGTCGGTAATACCCAAGCTGTAAGCCACCAAGGAACCGGCACCCGAACCGCGGCCCGGACCCACAGGACAGCCGTGGGTCTTGGCCCAGTTAATAAAGTCTTGCACGATGAGGAAGTAACCCGGGAAGTCCATGTCCTGAATGATCTTGATCTCACGCTCCAGGCGTTCCTTGTAGCGCGGGAACTCTGCTTCGCGTTTTTTCTCATCCGGATATAAGACTTTCAGGCGGCGGTCTAGGCCCTCGCGCGCGAGCTGTGCCATGTAGTCTTTGAGAGACATACCGTCGGGCGTCGGGAAAATCGGCAGCTGCGGTTTCCCGAGTTTGATCGTGACATTGCAGCGTTTTGCAATTTCAACGCTGTTTTCAATCGCAGAAGGAATGTCTTTGAAGAGCTCGCACATTTCTTCTTTCGTACGGAAATACTGCTGAGGCGTGTAAATACGAGGACGAGCCTTATTTGCCAGCGTGAAGCCGTCGGCAATCGCCACGCGAGCTTCATGGAATTCAAAATCTTCCGAGTTCTCAAACTGAATCGGCTGAGTAGCAACAACCGGCAGCCCGAGTTTCTTGGCGAGCTTGACGGATTCGGCGACGAGCATTTCGTCATTCGGGCGCCCCACTCTCTGCAGCTCCATAAAGAAGTGCGGGAATTTCTGGGACAATCTGCGGGCTTCCTGTTCGGCAGCCGATAAACTTCCGTTCAGGATAGCCTTACCGATCGCCCCGGTATTGAAGCCGGAGAGCACAATCAAGCCGTCGGCCATTTCCGGCGTAATCCAGTCGAGGTCGACTTCGCCTCTGTCTTTATATTGATTGGTGAGCCACGCACGGCTCAGCAGGTCGCAAAGCGTCAGGTAGCCCTGATGATTTCTCGCTAAAAATAAGAGGCGCAGATAATCATCACGGTTGTAGTGATTCGTAATCGAGCAGTCCGCGCCGAGAATCGGCTTGATACCGGCGGCTGATGCGGCTTTATAGAAAATGACATCACCGAACATCGCCGTGGCGTCTGTAATCGCCAGCGCCTTCATCCCGGAGGCAATCGCCTTATGTACTACTTTCTTCGGGTTGAGCATACCGTCTTTGATTGAGAACTCGGTATGCATACGAAGATGGACGAAATCTTGAGTCATATTTTCCAAAATAAAAAGATGCTGTTTTAAAACGGAGCTCAAAGCGTGCAGGAAAGTTTAGCGCAGCTGCCAAACATCCTCGACCCGTTCTTCGGCTTAATTGTTTTGAGCTGCTTCTGCGCTCAATGCGTAGTCTTTCAAATATTCATGGAAGGCTTGCGCCGCGCGGGAGAGCACTTTTTCCTTCTTTCTGATGAGATAGGTAGCAGAATGAAGTTTAGGGGATAAGGGCTTAACCATTAAGGGGCCGTTTGGATCCAGGTCGATTAAGTTATCAAAAGAGATCATCAGACCGAGGCCCTCTTCAACCATGAGTTTCGGCGTGTTGATCAGCGTGAAATACGCCACCACATTTAGCTCTTCAAGACTGCGCCCAAGCCAAGACTTCAAAAAGCCGGCACCTCGGGTTTGTGCTGACAATATCAGCGGACGATCTCGAAGCATCTGAGGTGTAACGAATGGCTCTTCTGCGAGCGGATCGTCTTTGCGCAGATAGACGCACCAATCTTCTTTCCAGGGCAAGCGGGTGTATTCGTATTTCGAGACGTCAAAAGGATCAAACACAATTCCGAGGTCGGAGAGCCCGACATTCAACTGATAGGCCACATTAGCGCTGTTGCCGCTCGTCACTGAGAACTCAACCTTCGGATGTATAGCTTTAAAAAGCGACATCGCCCGAATGACATTGCGCATGCCTTCAGACTCACCGGCAGCGATCCACACTTCCCCGCTCAGCTCACTACCCTTTGAATCTACAAATTCGGCCTTGGTCTTGTCCACCAAAGACAAGATTTCTTCCGCCCGCATTCTGAGAAGTTCGCCTTCCTCAGTGATTTCCACTCCGGGGCCGTGCGAACAAACAACTGCGCGTTCAACTCTTCTTCCAAGGCCTTAAGCGCCCGAGAGATGTTCGGCTGAGTCAGATGCAGGGATTCCGCGGCCTTTTGAACGCCGTTGTTTTCTGCGACAGCAAGGAAGAAACGAAGACTTCTCAAATTCATATACTAAAAAAGCATATCTTAGTTGTTAAATAAGTATTTGATATGTTAAAACAAAGCTTCTATTCTGTCCCTACTCGTTTTCAACGTCAGTCGAAAATCATGCAAAGAAGATCTTTCATTATCGGAGCTGCAACACTACCGCTTTAACCGTTGCGGGACCTGTACGCTCCTTGGAGGGAAAAACAAAGATGAACAATTTAGAGAAATGGGACAAAACGTTCCCGCAGGACGACAGGGTCGAACATAAAAAAGTATCTTTTTATACCCGCTTCGGCACGAGATTAATCGGTAACCTATATTGCCCCAAAGGCGTGTCGGGCGACCTGCCGGCTATCGCTGTTTGCGGCCCGTTCGGAGCAGTCAAGGAACAGGCTTCGGGACTTTATGCGCAGACATTGGCCGCAAACGGCTTCGTGACTTTAGCTTTTGATCCGTCCTTTACCGGTGAAAGCTCCGGCTTCCCCCGCAATCTAGCTTCTCCTGACATCAGTACGGAAGATTTCTCCGCAGCTGTCGATTATCTGTCGAACCTCAAGGGCGTCGACCACAACAAGATCGGGGTGCTCGGCATCTGCGGATTCGGCGGTTTTGCATTGAACGCCGCTGCAATCGACACCCGCATCAAAGCTACCGTCACCTCCACTATGTACGACATGAGCCGTGTGAACACCTATGGCTATTTCGACAAGATGGATAAAAATGCTCGCTATGCATTGAAGCAGGAATTGAATGCCCAGCGTACCGAAGACACCAAAGACGGAACCTACGCACCCGGCGCAGGTCTGCCTGATAAACTTACCGGCGATGAACCTCAGTTCGTAAAAGATTACTGGGAGTATTACAAGACACCGAGAGGCTTCCATCCGAGGTCCATCAACTCCAACGGACACTGGAACAAGACTTCGGCGCTCTCCTTCATCAATACACCGCTGCTGACTTTCGCTGACGAAATTAGAAGTCCGGTGCTGATGATCCACGGAGAAAAAGCCCACTCTCTGTATTTCAGCAAAGACGCTTTCAAGAAGCTCACCGGCGACAACAAAACACTCATGATTATTCCGGCAGCCAATCACACGGATCTCTACGACAACATGAAATATATTCCTATGAGGGAAATCGTTGCGTTTTACAAAAAGAGTTTTTCTTAAAACAAACGCTTCTTGATTCGCCTTTCGAGGGCGGCCTATCGGCCGCCCTTCTGTTTTTATTAGAAATAAATTATTACAATACGCAAAAGTCTTTTGTCGATACTTTGTCCTAATTAGGATAGTATATTAATCAAGATTTAATGTTATTAAAGGCAATGACTAATTCTCGTAACACGATTCAGAGACAACTGGTATTAAGCGCAGTAAGGCAGCTGCAGAACCATCCGACTGCTGACGAGGTTTATCAGGAAGTTCAAAAAAACTGCCCGACCATCAGCCGTGCAACTGTTTACAGAAACTTAAAACTGTTAGCAGAAGAAGGAGAAATTCGACTTCGCAACATCTCAGGTTCTCCTGAACGTTACGACCATATTTGCAGCAATCACTATCACCTGAGGTGCGAGCAATGCGGCAAGGTAATGGATGTAGAAATGCCTTACATGGCATTTCTAGATGAGAAAGTCAGAAAAAGAAATGAATATCTGATAAAGAGTCATGACCTCACATTTGTCGGGCTCTGTCCCGAATGCGCCAAGAAAAAACATTAAACCGAATTGAAATTGATACCGTCCTCACTAAGGAGAAAAGTATGAGAAGCATCACGTCTTTTGATTTGCAGTACGCACATCGTTTTCTTAATTTTCAAGGAGAAGCCCAGTATTTACACGGACATACCGGTGTTTTAACCATCGAAGTTGAAGACACGATCGAACCTGGGGTCAATATGGTCTTTCCTTGCAACGAAATTCGAAAGACTGCTTGGGAAGTTTTGAAGAACTTCGACCACGCTCTGATTCTTAGAGAGGATGATCCTTTGCTTCCCGCTATCCTTGCCGTCTACGATGCACAAGGCATTCGAAACGGAGCTCCCTCCAACAGAATGAAGGGTGCTCCAGTTAAGACAGACCTCATTACCTGTTATCCCGATTGCCGTCTTGTCGTTACAAAGGAAACGCTCACCACGGAAGGAATGATCAAGATCGCTTACGATCTGCTGAAAGACAAACTCAACATTGCCAAAATCACTTTCACGAGCGGTGTAAATGCAGCTTCTCAGGAATATAAACCTCAAGGAACTGTGGACCGCTGTCCTCTCTGCGGTATCGCGTTAGATGAGAACGGCGTATGCCCGAAGTGCGGTTACCGCAAATAGGACGATAACCTTTTGACAAGTAGCCTCTCCCAAGGGGTTAAAAAATCTCAGCAGGGTTTCTCTCAGAAGGAAAACCTGCTGTTTCTCTTGCAGCCGGTTATTTCAAATCACGCGCAACAATATACACTTCTGCCGAAGAACTTCTGGAGGCCTCGGGCTTTCGCACGGAAACCTTTCTAAAAGTTTTTTTGCAAGCTTCAACGTACTGAGAATAGCCGCTCCCCTGAAACACCTTGCAAACAAAAGAACCGTTCTTCTTGAGGTTCTCTTTAGCGAAATCCAAGGCCAGTTCATTCAAGAGCAGGCAGCGGGCAGCGTCGGCCGCGGCAACACCGGACAAGTTCGGGGCCATATCGGAGAGAACGACGTCGACCTTCTCCCCTTCCAAGAGATCGGTTAGCTTGTCTGCGACTTCCTGCTCTCGGAAGTCGCCCTGCAGGAAATGGACACCTTCAATCGGCTCCATCGGCAGGATATCCATGGCGATAACTTTGCCGTCGATTTTCCCGTCCTTATCGGTCAGACGCTCTTTAACAATTTGGGTCCAGGATCCGGGCGCAGCGCCTAAATCGACAACACTCATACCGGGTTTGATGATTTTATCTTTATCATCAATCTCCATGAGCTTGTAAACCGAACGGGCTCGGTAACCTTCCTGAACACTTTTCTTAACAAAAGGATCGGTCAGGTGACGCTTAATCCAAGCAGGATTAGAGCGAAGTTTCTTTTCAGATACCGGCATAGGCTTACACTTTCAAAAAAATCAAATAAGGAGTTAATGATGTCACAATTAGTGCTCGATCGTAACGCTCGCCTCTTACTTCAGGCAAAAGCACATCACCTCGATCCGGTGGTTCTGCTCGGCGGTAACGGTCTTACAGAAGCCGTGATTAAGGAAGTGGACCGCGCCTTAACCGCTCACGGCCTGATCAAAGTCAAAGTCCCGAGCGACGACAGAGAAGAACGCACGGCCATTTTTGAAGAACTGGCCGACAAACTCGGCGCCGCCAAGATTACCCAGATCGGCAAGCTTTTGGTCTTGTTCCGTCCAATTCCTGAAAAGGAAGAAACCGAAGAAGCTCCGAAGGTTAAGAAAGCTGCTCCGGCTGCCGCTCGTAAGACCGGCGCCAAGGCCCGCAATAATCGCAAACGCCTCACGGAAATGATTCAGAACAAGAACAAGGAAGCTAAGAGCCTTCCCTGGGCTAAAACCGTGAAGAAAGGCAAGACACCGAAGGGCCAAGTAAAAGCAGTGGGAGCCAAAGGCAAGACCCTGGGCTCCCGCTTAGCGAGCAAAAATAAAGGCCTCTCCGAAGAGTAAAGCCTTTATCAGTGCATCAAATTAGATGTATTGAACCGAAATAATTTCGTATTCAGACAGGCCCCCCGGGGCCTGTACTTCTACCTCATCCCCTTCAGACTTGCCGATTAAGGCACGAGCCATCGGGCTGGCAACGGAAATACGGCCAAGCTTGGTGTCGCTTTCGTCATTGCCCACGATCTGAACGGTCTGGCGATTACCGGTTTCGACGTCTTCAATCGTCACGGTCGCGCTGAACACAACCTTCCCGTTGTCCGGCAGGGTTGTCGGATCAATCACCTGGAACTGAGCAATTTTGCTCTCGAGCTCTAAAATTCGACCTTCAATAAAGGCCTGAGACTCTCTGGCTGCATCATATTCGGCATTTTCAGAAAGGTCTCCCTTTTCACGTGCTTCGGCAATCGCCTGAACAACGGCAGGTCTGTCCTGCGTCTTCAAACGCTGAAGCTCGTCTTTCAACATCTTTGCCCCGCGGGCGGTAATAGGTATAGGCATTTTCTAAAAATCTAAAGGCGTCGTGGACCGCCTGTTTATGAATGAATGCGCTAATCATAGCGCATTCAGTTTGGAGGATTTCTTCCTTGCTCCTGATGCGGGTCGTGTGTCCCGCTTTTTGGTGTAAGGAACTCTTCCGATGATTAAGCCAGAGAAGAGACCAACACAGCCTTGATCGTGTGGAGACGATTCCCGGCCTGCTGGAACACAATGGAAGCCGGAGATTCAAATACTTCTTCTGTCACCTCCACACCGCCCGCGAGTTCGGGATGCGCTTTGATGACGGCTTCACCGACCTTAGTTTCCATGTTGTGATAAGCGGGCAGACAGTGCATGAACTTCACGTCGGGATTGCCGGAAGCTTCCATGAGTTTCTTGTTGACCTGATATGGAAGAAGCGCAGCGATACGTTCGTCCCAAACTTCTTTGGGCTCGCCCATCGAGACCCAAATATCTGTATGGATGAAATCAACGCCTTTGACCGCGGCTTCCGGGTCATCGGTAATCGTGATCTTAGCGCCGGAAGCCTTAGCGAATTCACGGCACATATCGATGAGTTCCTGAGAGGGCCAGTATTCCTTCGGGGCACCGATACGAACATCCATACCCATCTTCGCACCGACGAGCAGCAGGGAGTTGCCGGTATTGAAGCGAGCGTCTCCGACATAGGCATAGGAGATGTCTTTCCAGCGTTTGCCGCTGGCTTCCTTCATGGTGAGCAGATCGCAGAGCATCTGAGTTGGGTGCCATTCATCTGTCAGGCCGTTAAAGACCGGGACACCGGCGTATTCTGCCAGCTCTTCAACGGTTTCCTGCTTAAAGCCGCGGAACTCGATGCCGTCATACATAGAACCTAAGACGCGGGCGGAATCCTTGATGCTTTCTTTATGACCGATCTGGGAGACGGACGGGTCAAAGAAAGTCGTGTTGGCGCCCTGATCATAGGCCGCTACTTCAAAAGCAGAACGAGTACGGGTAGAAGTTTTTTCGAAAATCAGAGCGATGCTCTTTCCGCAAAGCAGCGGACGTTCCGTACCAGCTCTTTTGGCCTTCTTCAGGTCTTCAGCCAATGACACCAAGTAATCAATCTCGTCAGGTGTATGGTTGACAAGACTCAGTAAGGAACGGTTTTTCAAATTAATGGGCATATTGTCTCCCGGTTAACTGCGCCCTCTTGAATTAAGAGGGCGCTCATACGAATGAAATCAATGCTGAAGATGTTTATGCAGTTCTTGCTGTGCATAAACTTCCGTGTCCTTCATGTGGCGAATGCCTTCGATCACCGCCAAAGCGTTTGCCATCGCAGTGTAGAAGGTCACATGGTTGGCCAAAGAAGCGATACGGATCGCAGAAGCATCGGCAATTTCGGAACGGCTTTCGGCAGCGACGGCGATCACCAGCTGGATGTTGCCGTTCTTCAGTTCGTCCACAATGTTCGGACGGCCTTCGGAAACCTTGTTCACCACATCGCATCTGTAGCCCGCTTCGCGAATGACTTTAGCGGTACCGCGTGTCGCCACGAGCTGATAGCCTGCTTCCGTGAAGTTCTTAGCGAGCTGCGGCAGACGAGGCTTGTCTTCTTCCTTAACGGAAATGAAGACGCGGCCGGACTTCGGAATCGCTGAGTCCGCACCTAACTGGCTCTTAAACAGAGCTTCGCCGAAGCTGCGGCCGACACCCATGACCTCGCCGGTGGAACGCATTTCCGGTCCGAGCACCGGGTCAACGCCCAAGAACTTAGCAAACGGGAAAACAGCTTCCTTAACGCTGTAGTGATCGAGATCCACTTCAACCGGCTGCTTCTGATCTTCCAGGCTCTGGCCGACCATGCAGCGGGCGGCAATCTTCGCGAGCTGCTGTCCGGTGGACTTAGAAACAAACGGAACGGTTCTGGAAGCACGCGGATTGACTTCGAGCACGAAGATTTCCGGATGATCGGAGAATGCGTGCTGAATCGCGAACTGAACATTCATCAGACCGACGACGTTTAAAGCACGAGCCATTTCGCGGGTCTGGCGCTTAACTTCTTCGACCAAGGCCGGATCCAGCGAGTACGGAGGAATCGAGCATGCAGAGTCACCGGAGTGGACACCGGCCTGTTCGATGTGCTGCATCACGCCGCCGATTCTGACTTCTTTGCCGTCGGAGACGGCATCGACGTCCATTTCTACGGCGTCATCCAGGAAGCGGTCCAAAAGTACCGGAGAATCGAAGGAAACCTTGATGGCTTCGCGCATGTAGCGTTCGAGTTCGCTTCTGTCGTGCACGATATCCATGGCGCGGCCGCCGAGCACATAGCTCGGACGAACCACCAGCGGATAGCCGATTTCGTCAGCCAAACGAATGGCCTCTTCTTCGGTACGAGCAGTTCTGTTGGGCGGCTGATGAAGACCCAGGTTCTGCAGCAGATGCTGGAAGCGTTCACGGTCTTCAGCTGCGTCGATAGAGTCAGGCGTCGTACCGATGATGTTGACACCGTTGGCCTCCAAAGCACGAGCGAGTTTGAGCGGGGTTTGACCGCCGTACTGAACGATAACGCCTTCGGGTTTTTCGACATCGATGATTTCGAGCACGTCTTCGAGTGTCACCGGTTCGAAATACAGTCTGTCGCTGGTGTCGTAGTCGGTTGAAACCGTTTCCGGGTTGCAGTTAACCATGATGGTTTCGTAACCGTCTTCGCGCAGCGCCATAGAAGCATGGACGCAGCAGTAATCAAACTCGATACCCTGACCGATACGGTTCGGACCGCCGCCCAAGATCATGATCTTGCGGCGATCGGAAGGATTGACTTCGGATTCTTCCTCGTAGGTCGAATACATGTAAGCCGTATCTGTCGGGAACTCCCCTGCACAGGTATCCACGCGCTTGTAAACCGGGCGAATTCCGAGTTCATGACGACGGGCTCGAACCTGATCTTCTTTGACCTTCAGAAGCTTAGCCAGACGGCGATCGGAGAAGCCTTTCTCTTTGAGGAAAAGCATTTCTTCCTTAGAGAGCTCGGGCAGGCTGTACTCTTTGAGGCGGTTTTCAATATCAACGAGTTCTTTGACTTGAACGAGGAACCAAGGATCGATCTTGGTAGCACGATGAGCTTCTTTGACGCTGTAGCCCAAACGGAACGCATCCGCCAGGTACCAAAGACGATCGGGGCCCGGTTCGCTGATTTCGTGGTGAATCGTGGCGCGATCGGTAGAGATTTCATTTAAGCCGTCTTTACCGGTTTCCAGACCGCGAAGGGCTTTCTGAAGAGCTTCCTGGAAAGTGCGGCCGATGGCCATCACTTCACCGACGGATTTCATCTGAGTCGTCAGACGCTTATCGGCTTTCGGGAATTTCTCAAAAGCAAAGCGCGGTGTCTTCACGACAACGTAGTCGATGGTCGGTTCGAAGGAGGCCGGAGTACGGCCGCCCGTGATTTCGTTCTTAAGTTCGTCGAGCGTGTAGCCCACAGCCAGCTTGGCCGCCACTTTGGCTATCGGGAAGCCGGTAGCTTTAGAGGCAAGAGCGGAAGAGCGGGAAACACGCGGGTTCATTTCAATAACGACCAGACGTCCGTCTTTCGGGTTCACTGCGAACTGAACGTTGGATCCGCCGGTGTCGACACCGATCTCACGCAGAATTGCGATGGAGGCATCACGCATGATCTGATATTCCTTATCAGTCAGCGTCTGAGCCGGCGCCACGGTGATGGAGTCCCCGGTGTGGACGCCCATCGGGTCGAAGTTTTCGATGGAGCAGACGATGATGCAGTTGTCCTTGCTGTCGCGGACAACTTCCATTTCGTATTCTTTCCAGCCGAGCAAGGACTCCTCAATCAAGAGTTCGTGTGTCGGAGAGAGTTCGAGGCCGCGGGTACAAATCTGGATGAATTCTTCCATGTTGTACGCAATACCGCCACCGGAGCCGCCGAGCGTGAAACTCGGACGAATAATGGCCGGAAGCCGATCTTAGCCTGGACCTTTAAAGCGTCGTCTAAAGAATATGCAATGCCGGAGCGAGCGCTGCTCAGTCCGATCTTGTCCATTGCTTCTTTGAATTTGAGACGATCTTCGGCTTTTTCGATCGCTTCGGGAGAAGCGCCGATCAGCTCGATATTGTATTTTTCGAGCACGCCGCTCTTAGCAAGTTCCATGGCGCAGTTCAGTGCTGTCTGACCGCCCATGGTCGGGAGAATGGCATCCGGTCTTTCTTTTGCAATGATGCGTTCGACCACTTCTTTAGTGATCGGTTCAATGTACGTTACATCCGCTGTCTGCGGGTCGGTCATGATGGTCGCCGGATTGCTGTTGACCAAAATAACCTTATAGCCTTCCTCGCGGAGAGCTTTACAGGCCTGTGCACCGGAGTAATCGAACTCACAGGCTTGTCCGATGACAATCGGACCGGCTCCGATGATCAGAACCGATTTAATGTCAGTGCGCTTAGGCATGATTTCTTATTCCTTGGATGGATTGGGTTCAGCCATACCGGCTTCGATCAACTCGATGAGGATGTGGATCACCTTGATGTGCAGTTCCTGCACACGGTCGGCAAAACGACCGGCAGGCGTAACGATGGCCACATCTGCAAGTTCGCAAATCGGAGTATTCGGTTTGCCAGTGAGAGCAACAACTTTGATTCCTTTCGCTTTTGCCGCCTGAGCTGCTTTGACGATGTTCTTGCTGGTGCCGCTTGTCGTAATACCAAGCAAGACGTCCCCTTCTCTACCCACTCCTTCAACAAAGCGGGAGAAAACGTATTCATAGCCGTAATCGTTTGCCACGCACGACATATGAGAGGGATCTGCCAGCGACATTGCCGCGTAGGCAGGACGGTCTTGTCTGAAGCGGCCGGAGAGTTCTTCGGCAAAGTGCATCGCGTCGCATAAAGAGCCGCCGTTGCCGCAGGACATAACTTTGCCGTTCTGCTTCATGGAGGCGACCATGAGGTCAGCCGCTTCGACGACCTTGCGGAGCATTTCCTCGTTGGAAAGCAGGTTGTCTAAACCGCTGCGGGCTTCTTGGAGCGCTGCTCTGACTGTCTGAACTTTATCTGTCATAAAGACTCTTTGTACTTCTGAATATTGGCAATGAAACGATCAAACAGCGGCTGAATGTCGTGCGGACCGGGGCTGGCTTCCGGGTGTCCCTGGAAGCAGAAGACCGGAGCATCTTTCATTTCGAAGCCCTGAAGAGAACCGTCAAACAGCGACTTGTGCGTGACTTGAACATTCTCCGGCAGCTTGCTTCATCAACCATAAAGCCATGGTTCTGACTTGTGATGTAAACACGCTTCGATGCCAAATCCACCACCGGGTGGTTAGCGCCGTGATGACCGAACTTCATCTTGAGGGTCTTTCCGCCGACAGCCAAACCAAGGATCTGATGGCCCAAGCAGATGCCGAAGAGAGGAATCTTGGCATCGATGGCTTTCTTGGCTACTTCAATCGCGAAGTCGCAGGGTTCCGGGTCTCCGGGACCGTTGGAAAGGAAGATACCGTCCGGATGAAGCGCCATGGCTTCTTCAAACGTTGTGCGCGCCGGAACAACATGAACGTGAATACCTCGATCGGCCATTAAGCGAAGGATGTTTTCTTTTACGCCGAAGTCCCAAGCGACCACGCTGTAGGGATAGTCTTCAGGCTGGAACGAACCGGGACGGCCGAGGCCATTGTCCATACGCCAAGTACCTTCGCCCCATTCGTAGCGATATGTCGTGCTGACTTTAGAAGCCAGTTCCTGGCCGACCATTCGAGGTGCTTCTGCAGCAGTTTTAGCCGCAACAGCGATTTCATGATCAGTGAGTTTGCCTTCGGCGGCAGCAACAATGCAGCCCGTCTGGGCGCCTGTTGTACGCAGAATGCGTGTCAGTCGTCGAGTGTCCACTTCGGCCAGTGCGACGATGCCGTTTTGTTTGAGATATTCCGTCAGGCTTCGCTGGCCTCGCCAATTGGAGACCACGGGAGACTCGCTGCGGATGACGAGGCCTGCCACATGAACATCTGAAGATTCCACATCGTCTTGGTTTACGCCGACATTGCCGATGTGAGGATAGGTAAGAGTAACGATTTGTCCTGTATAGGAAGGATCCGTGAGATCTCTTGATAGCCCGTCATTGCCGTATTAAAAACGACTTCGCCCACGGCCATGCCGGAAACGCCGATAGATCGGCCTTTAAAAACAGCTCCGTCCGCAAGCACTAATGCTGCTTCAGGTCGGGCGTCATTAATTAGATGATTATGCACTATGACTCCGTATCGCCATCGAGACGCCGTTTCGGTCCCGATCGCAGTTAGAAAAAAGCTCGACTAAAGTTGAGTTTGAGACCGAGCGAAATTGATTATATCAACGGGTATTTAGCGGACTTGAAAGATGAAATACTGTTTTTAGATATAGAGGAAAGTTCCTAGATGACGCAATTTTTAGTTTGTTTTTAAGGGAGTTTTTCTATAATTTTGAAGGCACGTTGAAAGGCGAAAAAATTAGGCCTGAACGATCTTCTCTGCGGCCTTAGGCTCAACCCGAGGAAACAAGCCCCAGGGCCCCTTGCTGTGGTCTTACCGGTTGTTTTAATTGCGAGCCCCTATTAATAACTTTGCTTTTCGAACCTGTCTTGGATCTTTGACGCACTCGGCACAAGCCGAGTGCGTTGGAGCCAAGAAGTTACGTTTCACTTTTGTTTTCATAGGCCCACAGGCGTGTCTCAACAAAGCTAGGGCAATTCCCGATTGTGGACAAAATATCCAAACCATCACATCCTCAAGATTTAGAATTGGAAAATTTGAACCAACGCAGCAACAATATGAATCAGCTCGAACAATTAGCATCCCTAACAACCATTGTGGCTGATACCGGGGACATCGCGTCTATTGCAAAAATCCAACCACAGGACGCAACAACCAATCCGTCTCTTATCCTAAAAGCTTCTAAAGATCCCGCTTACCGGGCTTTTTTAACGGAAGCTGTTGAAAATTCCGTCTCCTTAGAAGACGCTGCAGACCGCGTTCTGGTGAACTTCGGTGCTGAGATTCTTAAACACGTCAAGGGCCGTGTCTCTACCGAAGTTGATGCCCGCCTCTCCTTTGATGTGGAAAAAACGATCGCCAAAGCACGTCGTTTAATCGAACTTTATGAAGAAAAAGGCATCGACAGAGAACGGGTTTTGATCAAAATCGCCGCAACATGGGAAGGCGTTCAAGCCGCTCGCGTGTTGGAAAAAGAAAACATTCACTGCAACCTGACGCTTATCTTCTCCGTTGCTCAGGCAGAAATCGCAGCAAATGCCGGTGTTACTCTGATCTCTCCTTTCGTCGGCAGAATCTATGACTGGTTCAAGAAAAAAGCCGGCGCCGATTGGAATGAAGAAGCAAACGCCGGAGAAAACGATCCCGGTGTCCAGTCTGTCAGAAAGATCTTCGAACGTCTCAAAGGTTTGGGCGCAAAGACCCAGATCATGGGCGCAAGTTTCCGCAATAAAGGCCAAATCGTGGCACTTGCCGGATGCGACCTTCTGACAATTTCTCCTAAACTGATCGAAGAACTCTCGAACGCCGAAGAAAAATTCGAACAGAAACTCGACGTTGCTAAGGTCACTCCGATTCGCGCTGAACCTCTGACGGAAGCTCAATGGAGATTCGCAATGTGCGAGGACGAGATGGCTTCTTATAAGTTAGACGAAGGTATTAGAGCATTCGTAAAAGATACACTCACGCTCAAGGAGACACTACGCCAAATGCGTACCGAGACAGGTAAGATTTGGCCGCAGGATTAATTGCGGAACTTATTTTTAAAAGAGTTGCTAAATGACAAACCAATCTTTTAAACCGAGAAATGCAGGCTCGCTCTTTTTGGTATCCGCTCCGAGCGGCGCCGGAAAGTCTTCGCTGGTCAATGCACTCCTTGCAAAAATTCCGGGCATCGCACTTTCTATCTCTACGACAACCCGCGCCCCCCGTCCGAGTGAAGTCAACGGACGGAGTACCACTTCACAACAGTTGATGAATTCATCGCTGCCCGCGAAAGAGGTGAGTTCTTAGAATCCGCAGAAGTTCACGGAAACTACTACGGAACCTCCAAGAAGTGGATTGAGGACACAATGGCCAAAGGCGGTGATGTTCTTCTTGAAATTGACTGGCAGGGTGCCCGTCAAGTGAGAGAACATTTCCCCGAAGCTGTAAGCATTTTTATCCTGCCCCCTTCCATTCAAGCTTAGAAGACAGGCTTCATAAACGCGGACAAGATCGGAGCAGACCATTACGAGACGTCTTTTGGGCGCCGGAGCCGAAATGGCTCATGCAAGCGAATTTGACTTCGTTATAATTAATTCAGTTTTTGAAAATGCGCTGGATGAATTCTGCGCAATCGTGACCGCAAGCCGTCTCCGTTTTGATAAACAGGCGGCTCGTTGTCGTGACATTTTTATTCAGCTCGGAATCCCGAACTGAATTTGATAGGTTAGATCAATGGCACGTATTACAGTTGAAGATTGTTTAAAAAAGATCCGAACCGTTTCCAGATGGTTCTCGTAGCATCTGTCCGCGCTCGTCAGCTTTCTCAGGGTCATACCCCAAAAATTGAGTGTAAAGATAAAGCGACAGTCGCCGCTCTCCGTGAAATTGCTGAGGGCGTTACAGGCTTAGAAATGCTCAACGGTATAAGATAATAGAAGTTATCTGCACAGTCGGGGTTCGGCTCGCAGCCGGACTCCTTTTTGTTTTTTGTTGAAGCGCAGAAGAAAACAAAGAATAAGACCTCAGCTAGGAGAGCAACCATGGCCCCGAATACCGCACCTGCAGGAAAAAGCTACGCACAAAAAGCCGCAGACTTATTCATGTCAGCCGTCGGCATGAAATCGGCGCCTAAGCCGGAACCCAAAGAAGACGTCTTTGCTCAGGAAAAACTTAATCCTGTTGCATCTGCCAATCTCCTAGCAGAACGCTGCCGCCAATATCTTTCAAACAGTGATGTCCAAAAGATTCGTGAAGCATTCCGGTATGCAGACCAGGCGCATTTAGGTCAATTCCGTAATTCCGGCGCTCCCTACATTACTCATCCGATAGCAGTTGCTGAAATCCTCGCCTCTTGGCACATGGACGCAGAAACCATTGAGGCCGGTCTCATGCACGATGTCTTAGAAGACACGGGCATTACCAAGATCGAAATGAGCGAAAAATTCGGAGTGAAAGTAGCTGAGCTTGTCGACGGCGTATCAAAGCTGGACAAGCTCAAATTTTCTTCCAATGAAGAAGCTCAGGCGGAAAGCTTCCACAAGATGCTGCTTGCAATGTCCCGCGATGTTCGCGTCATCCTAATCAAGCTTGCCGACCGCCTGCATAACATGCGCACCTTAGGTGCCGTCAAGCCGCACAAAAAATTCCATATTGCTAAAGAGACCATGGATATTTACGCTCCGATTGCGAGCCGCCTCGGTCTCTTTTCTGTTTACAGAGAGCTCTCTGACATGAGCTTCTCTTACATGTACCCGATTCGCTACCGAGTTCTTGAAAAGAAAGTCGCCGAATCTCGTATGCGTAAGAAAAACGCTTTGGATCAGATTTATCACGAGACTTCAGATCGTCTGGCCGCCCGCAAAATCCGCGGGGACGTCCAGGGCAAAAACAAGTCGCTCTGGCGCATCTACTCAAAGATGAAAGAGCGCAAAATCCGTTTCAGCGAAGTGCTCGACGTTCACAGCTTCCGTGTTTTAGTGCCGACGAGAGACGACTGCTACCGAGCTTTGGGCATCATCCATGAGCTCTACAAGCCGGTTCCGGGTCGCTTCAAAGACTTCGTGGCGATTCCGAAAGCGAACGGTTATCAGAGCCTGCATACGACCGTCATCGGTCCCGGCGGCCTCATGGTCGAGTTCCAGATTCGTACCGAAGAAATGCACCACATCTGTGAGGACGGTATTACAGCGCACTGGCTTTACCGCGACCGCAACACATCCGACCAGCTGCAGCGCAATACGATGGACTGGCTCAACGGCCTGCTGGAAATTCAGAAACAGAGCGGTACTTCTCTCGAGTTCATGGAAAATATCAAGGTCGATATCTTCCCGGACCGCGTTTACGTCTTCTCCCCGCGCGGCAGAATTATTCAGCTGCCCAAGGGCTCCACTGCCGTGGACTTTGCTTATCAGATCCATACCGACCTCGGCAACTGCACTATCGGCTGCGAGATCAACGGTGAACCGGCGCCGCTCACGCGCGAACTGAGGAACGGTGAGATGATCAACATCATCAAAGGCGATAAACCGACACCTAATCCTTCTTGGCTTGCCAGCGTTCGTACCGGTAAAGCCAGAGCAGAAATCCGTCAGTATATGCGCTCCCTCTCCGAGGAAGGTAAGATCGAACTCGGCGCCAAACTGCTGGAACGCTCCTCTAAGAGCCACCATCTGCCCTACTCCAAAGTCACAGACGAAGACTGGAGCCGCGTCTGCAAATCCAACGGTTTTGCAGATAAAAACGCCGTATTGGACGCGATCGGCGCGGGCCAAAAAGACTCTCTCCTTCTCCTGCATCAGCTCACGGCTCCCTACACACTTAAGGGCAATGAAGAAATCACCGTCGCTGAGAAAGTTCAGGAACCCGTTTTAGACCTTAAAGGTCAGACTTGCAAACTTGCTCCCTGCTGCACGCCGGCAATGGACGATGTCATCATCGGCCATTACATCGCAGGCACCAATACGCTTCATGTCCACCGTAAAGACTGCAGCCACGTCCAGCGCGGAATGCGAGTTGATCCTGAGACCTGGCGCGACCTGCAGTGGAATCCCAAGTACAAAGGCGGCTATCCGGTCAAACTCGATATCGAACTAACCAATACTCATGCCACACTTGAAAGGCTGACCAGCATGATCGCTCAGCAGCACTCGAGCGTCACCGGCTTTGCCATGAGCCAGCAAAACGGCGTGGATAAAGTTGAGCTCACAATCCTGGTGAGTGACACGAAACATCTGCAGAAGATCATCAACGCCATTCGTACTATTGATACCGTCCGACTCGTCAGCCGTCACTTAGAAAGCACGCCGGCGATGAAACCTGTAGACGTAGAAGTCGACGAATAATTTTTGTACTTCTCAACGGCAAAACCCGAGGATTGCCCGGGTTTTGCCGTCTCTGAAAAGGCTATCGCCTCTTTAACTTGTCGGCTTAGTACTGATCAAAAATCTTCTGGATTTCTTTAGGATCTTTGGTCTGAGTCAGAGCCAGCATAAGAAGAACGCGGGCTTTCTGAGGATTGAGAGAACCGGAAGAAACAAAACCGTACTTAGCGTCATCAACTTCTGCGTCCTTGGTTGTAGAACCGGTCGGAACACGAGAGGAGCGGACGATTGCAATACCGTCTTTTGCTGCTTTCTCAATGATCGGGAAAGTGGATTTATGCAGGTTGCCGTTACCCACGCCGGCAGTAACGATACCGTCGTATTTAGCGTCAACCAATGCCTGAGCCTGGATACCTTCAACTCCGGCGTGCTGATAGACCACACCGACCTCGGCAGCTTGTCTAAACCGTCAACCTTGAACGGTGTCTGAGTTGTGTGTTTGGTCACAGGAGCGGCATCCCACAGAACTTTTCCGTTGTGGATCGTTGCCAGCTGACCGGCGTTCGGGCTTTGGAAGGTTTCAACGCCGGTTGTGTTTGTCTTAGTAACATCACGAGCACCGAGGACACGGTCATTCATCACAACCATAACACCTTTGCCGGCAGCAGAAGGATCACCGGCAACAGCGACGGCGTTGTAAAGATTGGCGGGACCGTCGGCAGAAAGTGCATTCGACGGGCGCATCGCACCGACCAGAACGATCGGCTTATTGCACTTTGCCGTGAGGTTCAGGAAGTAAGCGGTTTCTTCCATCGTGTCGGTTCCGTGAGTGATCACAAAACCGTCTTTCTTGCCGCATTCAGCGTTGATCTTCTTAGCAAGTGTCAGCCAAACAGCATCGCTCATATCTTGAGAGCCGATCTGTGCAACCTGGTCGCTGGTGACATTGGCAATATTTGCAAGTTCAGGAACTGCCTGCACTAATTTGTCGACACCGACTTTGGCAGCAGAGTAATTGGTTTTGTCAGACGCCGCGGATTACCCGGCAATCGTGCCGCCGGTCGCGTAAACTGCAACGTTCGGTAATGCGGCAAAAGCAGCACCGCATGCAGCGGCAAGAACAGTTCCTAAAACAGCCTTACGAATCATTCGTCTCCTCCTCAAATTAAGAAAGTAAGTATCACTATGTGGTCTTGACGCTTACCTTTGAATGATTCGAAGATTCTATTAACCACGTTGCTATCTAAAAATCGCTTGTTTGTGGTCATTGACTTTTCAGGGACTTAATTTATTTCCATCCAATTCTCTAATTGTCCCTATAAATCAATCAGTTATCTAATTCTTTAAAACTTTATCTTGACCAAAGCATTGAAAACTCATTTATTAATTGTCGTGGTTTCCACTAATGAATACGGATGATGGGTAACATGAATTTTCTATGCCGTAAATTTCAATTCGCAAGAGATTGTTGCACATGAAGGACAGACTCAAGAAAAATGTTTCAAATCTTTTCCTCCCGACGACAGCTACAAAAATGGGCGCCGAAGCGCCCACTGTTAACAAATTCTGAGGTTAGAGTTTTTCGCTCCTGCCGCCCTTCGGCTGCCACTTCATGAAATGATGTTCAGCCAGAGACACCATCCAGTCCAGCACCAGCGCAAATGCAGTCAGAACCAAAATACCAGCCATAACCGTGTTGATATCAAACGTACTTTCAGCCTGCAGAATCAGATAACCGACACCGCTTGCAGAACCTAAGTATTCGCCGACGACCGCACCGACGAAGGCCATACCGACAGAAGAATGCAGTGAGGAGAATACCCAGCTCATCGCGCTCGGAAGATAAACAAATCGGAGCAGCTGTGTCTTGTTGGCGCCCAGCATACGTGCGCTTGCCAGAACGTTCGGGCTGACTTCACGAACGCCTTGGTAAACGTTGAAGAACACAATGAAGAACACCAGCGTGATACCGAGAGCGACTTTAGAGCCGATGCCTAAGCCGAACCAAACACCGAAGATCGGCGCCAGGAT
>ERZ860009.257-NODE-257-length-27535-cov-1.791266_pt1 | contig 27535 bp, 27 predicted proteins | sample MGYA00510114_ERZ860009 | MGnify/ENA primary metagenome ERZ860009 (study PRJEB30046, sample SAMN00715177) | human gut metagenome | study: EMG produced TPA metagenomics assembly of the A metagenome-wide association study of gut microbiota in type 2... | reverse complement strand
CTGGACAAGGATTATCGAAAGCTGCTGAAAACAGCGGCTCTGCTGCATGATATCGGTATCACAATCAACTTCTACAGCCACGCCCGGCACAGTGCGTATATGATCCAAAACGCTCAGATTTTTGGGCTTTCACATCGTGAACAGCTGATAACTTCCGCTATCGCCGGCTGGCATAACGGAATCTCCAAAAATTATTTTCGGGATCGAAACTACAAAGAATTGTTAAACGAAAATCACTGGCAGGCTATCAATAAATTAGCTTTATTGCTGGCGCTGGCAGAAAGCCTTGATTATTCACAAACCAATCAGATACGCGGCATTCAGCCACGTATCGAAAAAAAACATGCTGTACTGACATTACATGCCGAAGGTATACCCAGCATCGAAATGCATCAGATCAAACAGCATATCCGTTGGTTTGCCAAAGTTTTCGGTGTCGAGCTCAGCGTGCAGCTGGGATAAAAAAATACCTGTTATTTAAACATAATCAACGTTTAGATAACAGGTATTTTTATTTTTTATTTTGCCGCAGCCTGCAGAATTCCGTAAACCATCAGCACACTGTTATAAAGATCTTCTTCCAGTATAAATTCATCGACCGTATGCACTTCACTCATACCAGTGCCTAAAATGACACAGGGCACACCATAAGCATTAATAAAGTTTGCATCACTGCCGCCGCCAGTCACCGTAACATCCGGTATAAAACCGTTTGCCTTGCAGGACTCCAGTGCCAGCGTTACAACGTCAGAATCATGCCTAAGGTCAAAAGGCTGATACTTATGAATGATCTCCACATCCACCTTACCGCCATTAGCAACAACACCTGCAGTGACAGTATTAACCAGATAATCACGCTGAGCAGCCAGTTTATCCAGATTACGGCTGCGAACGTCGCTTTGGATCTCTACCAGATCAGGAACAATATTAGTAGCTAACCCGCCATGGATAACGCCGATATTACAAGTCGTTTCTTCATCAATCCTGGCATATTTTTCAACACCGGCTAAAGCTTTAGCTGCAACCAGAATCGCATTGATGCCTTTTTCAGGAGCAAGTCCGCCGTGGGCAGTTTTACCGTGCACTTTAAAATGTACCCTGTCCTGTCCCGGAGCAGCCGTAACGATTTCTCCCGGATGGCCCTCACTGTCCAGAGCATAGCCAACATCAGCATGCAGCAGGCTCTTGTCCATACAGCGCGATCCGTTAACACCGCCTTCTTCAGCAATCGTAAACAAAACCTGGATATCACCGTGTTCAGCCTTTGTTTCCTGCAGCATCCGCACTGCTTCCAGAATAGCCACTACACCGGATTTATCATCACTGCCTAAAATAGTAGTCCCATCTGACAGGATCTTACCATCTTTTTTAACGACCTTGATGCCTTCGCATGGTTCCACGCAATCCATATGCGCGGTCAGCAGCACACGTTTCGCTCCGACTTTGTTCCCCGGCAACCATCCCCATAAATTGCCGCATTCGCCGCCTAATTCTTTACCTGCATCATCTTCCTGTGTCACAAAACCCAGATCTTTCAGCTTCTGCTGCAGAAGTTCAAAAACCTGCCTTTCTTTCAGAGTATGACAGGGAACAGAAACCAATTCCACAAATTCATCAAAAATTCTTTCTTTGTTTGCTTCTGCCATTGTCAACACTACCTTTCAAAATTATAAATTACAGCCAGCCGGTATGTTCCAAAAGAATCTTCGTCCCAATAATGATAAGGACACAGCCGCCCACTAACGTAGCTCTGCTGCCGATCCTCTCTCCTAACCTGAAGCCAGCCAAACCACCTACCATAGAAAAAATAAAAGTTACCAGACCAATCAGCCCGGCCGCAGTCCAGATATCCACATCTAAAAAAGCAAAACTCACACCAACCGCTAAAGCATCGATGCTGGTAGCTACAGCCAATGTCAGCATTTCCCTGATATTATAATGCTGCTTTAAATTACAGCTGTCAGCAGCATCGGCCTCACGCAGCATGTTGATTCCCAAATAGATCAAAAGAATGAAAGCTATCCAATGATCATAGGTTTCAATATAAGATCTGAACCTTATTGCGCAGAAAAAACCAACAACAGGCATCAGTGCCTGAAAAAATCCAAACCAGATGCCAAAACGCAAGGCTCCACTAAAACGCGAAGCCGGAGCTAAAGCCAAGCTACCGCAGATAGAAACTGCAAAAGCATCCATCGCCAGACCTACGGCTAAAAGCAATAACTCTAGTAAACCCAAATCTAACCCTCCACAACAAGTTTAGTCTAATTCACTGGCAGCATCAGTCCCAAAAATATCTTCAATAAAATGCTTAGATTTTTCTTTAACTTCTGCATCCACATATCCCTGAACCTGCAATAAAGCATAAGTAATAGCCACAAAATCATCACTATAACCTAAAACAGGCGTCAAATCGGGAATAAAATCCAAGGGCGCAATCAAATAGCCGATAGCTCCCGTAATAAGTGCTTTCTGTTTCAACGGCACATCAGGTTTCTGTAAAACATACCACAGCTGCAGCACTTTATAAACTGCCCCTACACCAATTATTTTGGCATATTTCCGCAGTTTTTCCTTAAAACTGTACTCGCTGTAATCCTGTTTATATTTCTGCAGTTCCTGTGTATTGATTTTAGAACTGTCAAAGCTTTTCTCATCCTGCTTTTTATCTGTCATCTTCTATCGCCTCAGCAAACGTCCTTACCATGATACTTGATTAAAAATCTTCTGTCTTTCCTGATCTTCAGAACACGAAATAAACTGGAAACCAGCATCACACCAACGGCTATAGCGCACGAATCGGTTATTGCCGTCAGCAGAATCGACATACCGCCATTATAATCATTATTGATTACGGCAAACATCCCTTTATAGATACCTAACCCAGGAACCAACGGAATAATACCGGGAATGACAAAAACAGTTGCCGGCTGTTTAAAAATCCGTGCTGAAAGCTCACTCAAAAGCGCCAAAGCAAGCGTCCCGAAAAAGTTGGCATAAAACGAACTGTAACCCATCTGATCACGCAGACTTATAAAAACCACCCAGCCAACAGCTCCAATCAAACCATCTGTAAGCAAGATTTTTTTAGGTGACTGAAATAATACCGCAAAAGCCATTGTTGCAATAAATGCAAAAATAAAGGAAGTGATTATTTCCATAAATCCCACCCCCACAATACCCAGGCACGCAGCGCGAAGGCGATACCAATAGCAATAGATGCAGCAAAGAGCGAGCCTCTGCTATCCTCGCATTGCCAGAAAGCAAATCTCCTGCCATATAATCACGCAGCCCATTAGTAAAAGCCACACCAGGTACAAACGGCATCAAAGCACCAACAATGATTTTTTCCATCGTGCATTGCACGCTTACAGCACAGCAAATGAGCGCTACGACACCAATTGCCACACCAGCCAGCGCATTCTCCCAAAACGCACTTGGGCGATAGCCTGCAATCTGTTTCAAAACCAGCATGGCAATACCGCCAGTTATAAAAGCAGCAATAAAATCATGGCTGTTGCCGCCCAGCATCGCCGAAAAAGAAGCTGATGCTATAGCAGAAGCCAGACAAACCTTCCATTTGCCATAAGGCACCTGTGCTTTCAGTTTTTCTTCCAGCCAGGCCATCGTTCCACGATAGCTCATTGGCCAGCGCTCAAATTTATAAGACATATCATTCATTTCACTGATCATGCCTAAATTGGTGGTACGATAACGAATTCGGCTGACACAGTTAAAACTGTCAACCTGTTCGTTACCCAAAATTATTACCGTCGGGGTTACAAAAATATCAACTTCATAGCCATTAGCAATACAAAAGCGGTTAATAGTATCCTCTACACGATACGTTTCCGCACCGCTTTTGAGTAAAATTTTACCTACCATCAATGCTACTTTTAAGGTTTCGTCACGCGTCATTTTATTTTCATGCGCTTGTTCCATAATCATTCCCCGTTAGTAAACAGCTGTGCAACTGCAGCCTTAAAACGATTGGCGCCTCCCATGGATGGATGCGGAACGCAAGCTACGCATTCAACTCCATAACGCTGCAGTGTCCCTGCTGATTTTTGACCAATAGCAACTATTTTTAAAGTTGGCACTAAAGCCAACAGCATTTTTGCATATTCTATACCCGCATCCAGCTCCTCATTCGTAGGAGTTCGATTAGTAAGCAGATCATCTTTTTTATGCGGATGAAAGGGAAAAATATTCCATAAAATGGTATCAAAAGCTGACAATTCATGTCTTGCCAAAGTATTCCACATTACTGTCGCCGTAGGCTCATTAAAACCGCTTTGTTTTTGTGTACTTTTAAGCAGTTCACTTTCAGGATTACTGGTTCTGCGGTAATCCCATTCACCTAAAACTGCCTCAGGCTTTATATCAGGATGCAGGCCCAGTAAAATCCGTTCGGAAGTCATCGCCATTCCCGAGAAATGTCCGCCCTGATAACCAAGACCTTCCGCAATAAATAAATAATGCGCCTTTTGACGCAGCTGCAAATATCTGGTCAAATTAGCCGCACGGATAACAGGAGCATCACTGCTTATATCACATTTGGGGTCGTAATCACGCCAAGGATTGAAAACCAAAGGGCTTTGATATTCTTTTAATGCCTGCATGAAATTCTCAATTTTCACATTATCCCTCCGACGTTTATTATATCACAAAAAAATGTTAAGCATAGTGCTGCAGAACGCAGATTTTTTGCAAAATACAGTATTGTAAATAAATAAATAGAAAAACGCCCGCAGCAAAAGCGGGCGTTCCTTGCTAAAATCAGAACAGCAGAATGACCATGCCTGCCAGCAAGGCCAGAGTAATACCCAAAGCATTACGTTTGCAAACTTCCATCGGATCGACACCGGCAATACCGGCGCAGATAATGGTCGCACCTGCAATCGGAGACATTGTCCGTCCCAAGGTTCCACCCAAAGCAGCCATGGAACCCATATCAATAGCCTGCAATCCAAACTGTGCCGCATGCGGAGTAACAGCTTCGTTAAAAGCTACAGTTGCAGCATCGCCGGAACCGGAGATCATTGCCAGAATAAACGGACCAAAGGTTGCAGCGATCTTAACGATGCCGGTAGATTCAAGCATCCAGTTGATCAGGGCTTTGACCAGCCCCAGAGACTGCATTCCGGAAACGAAAACGCCAACAGAAATGATGATACCAATAATATTGGCATAAGCATCCCCCATGCCATCAAAGAAAGATTTCGTCAGCTTAGTAGGGTTACTGCGAGTCACAGCCAAGCTCAGCAAAGCGCCGATCAACATAGCCTGAGGCACACCCATTTTCAGAATCGGTGCCATACCTGTAGAACCAACCAGTAAAATAATTACCGGCAGCAGCGGCATCAGAGCATACAGCGGATTAATCTTTAAATCCTCAGCCACCGCATCGTTACCGCCTTCCGGCAGATAACCTTTATTTTCTTTCAGGAAAATAGCAAGGATAGTCAATGTGGTTGCAGCGATAATAACACCAACGATATCAGCCATCATATGGTGAGTAATAACTTCGGTGATTTCAACATTAGACAATTTGGCAATAACGCCGTTATGTACCAGGCCGGGATTCAGCATACTCCCATAAGTACTGATTTTACGGCAGCTGCTGCCATCGCCGGGTGGATACCGGCAGACATCAGAATAGGAATAAAAATAACACCGACAGCAGCACTGCAGCCTGCCGCGCTTGGAATTGCTATATTAATGATAAAAGTCGCAATAGTAGCACCAGGTATGAGCATAAAGCCCATTTTTTTCAGCACTTTACCAATAGCGACAACCAAATGTTTATCACAGCCGGTATATTCATAACCATAGCAAAACCCATGCAGGAACATACGGAAGTAATAAGTCCGGCATTTGTCATACTTTTAGCAAATGCATCCAATGCTGCCATAGGTTTACCAGCGATAACAGCCATTAAAATACCTGCAGCAATCAACACCATTCTTGATTCATGTCTTTTCAACAGCAGATAAATGACGCCGATAACAATAATTGCACCAATAATTACCATCATAAATAACCCCTCCAAAAAAATTAATACAAGGTATTATAGCATTGCTGCAATGTAAAATTCCAGTATTTACGTATATGTATACAAAATACATTCACTATGTGCTGAATATTTTTATTGATTTTTAAGCTGACGTTCGGAATATTCATGAATTATATAATTTGTCAGCGCATCTTCATATTCTGTAGCCGGCGAAGGATTATCCATCTGATCTTCAAAAGACAGGTCAGCAGAATAATAGAATGCCTTTCCGCCAAAATATCCTAAAGCAAACGGCGTTTCGACACTTTCCAGCAAATTACGTCCCATAAAATCTTCCGGAGCCTTAAGACCAGCCAGATATAGTAAGGTCGGAGCCAAATCGATCTGAGAAGCATAATCTTTCGTCATTAAATTATTCAACGGCTGTAAATTTTTAGATACGAAAAGCAACGGGATAGGGGCAATACTTTTCCTGTCATTTTCATTAGTTACGATTTTTGTATATTCTCCACCTGAATGAGGATTATGATCAGCTGTAATTATAAAGAGAGTCTTGTCATCCATCAAACCTTTGGCTTCAGCTTCCTCAAAAAAGTTTTTCAGTGTCTGATCGACCCAATACATGCCTCGAATCGTCACCAGCTCGTGATCGCGTACTGCCGGCGGCATATTCACCCAGCTGATACCATAGTAAGGATATGGCTGATGCATATCCAGAGTTTTGGTTACCAGCAGCATTTTATCTTTACGTCCGGCTTCTAAAAGCCGCAGCGTTTCCTTATACAACACATCATTATGATAACCCCAGCCGCTGGCGCCGCTGTATCCCAGATCCTGCAGGTATTCTTTGGCATAATACTCCTGCATGCCAAACTGCTGCGGATATTCGCGCACTTCATTACTATAATACTGACTGGCCGCATTCATAAAAATCCCGCGCCAGCCTGCTTCCTGTACAGATCTGAACAGGGACCCCTGCTTTGCACCGTTTATCTCTTCATCAAAAATCAGATGTGAACGAAAAGTCGCATTCAAGCCTTGCGTTGTCGGGATCGCTGAAGAATAGTAATTATCCAGACGAGGATATTTTGCCAGCAAGCTGTCTAAAAACGGCGTCGTTTCCTGCGGAATATTTTTATTATAAAAACCGATATAATCACGATGTACTGATTCCAAAACCAGCAATACAATTTTATCATATTGCGCTTCCAACGGCTGCAGCACCTGCTGAGTCCTTAAAATCCCCAGTTCTTTCAGCACACGTTCGTCTTTTGCTGTCAGAGGGCGCTGCTCAATATGTTTACGTCTGGCGATCTTATCCGTATCAAACAACATTTTGCTGGCAAAATTAATATTGACAGGCGTCGTCAATAAATTACGATAATCACTGCGGATCATTTCACTGGTTTCATCGCCCCAAACACAAACATATTCCGTCAAAATATATTTATTGACCTGCACCATTGACCAATATGAAAGATTCAAGCCCAGAAAAAATACGGATACGCACAACAGCGACCAGGCAAAATTAGGTTTACGTTTTTGAGGCTTCGTCACCCGGAACAACAATAAAACAGCAGCAACAGCAAAACCTATCCCTGCAAGCTGTATCGCCGTCATACCTGATAAAACACCCTGAACAGCATAAATATTTAAATTTTTGAACAAAACACTTTCGACATGCATCGAAGTCTGCCAAAAATAAAACGCATCAAAAATCATTGTCAGCGCAGTTATAAAATACACAGCAAAATAAACTGACTTCATTAGCATAGAAGGCCATTTATGGTAACACATTGCCGCCAAAAGTACTAAAACAATATTATTGTTTAAACCTGTAAGGACAGCTAATACCGTTAAAAACCCTTTATCAAGGCTCAGTGATTGACCATAAAGCCAGCAATCAGCAAATACAGCACACCGATAACAACCACCGGGAAATAACGTTTCGTACGATCAGCAAGACGATTTCTCCTGAAATACAATAAGCCCGCTACACCAGCTAAAAGCAGGTCCCGCAGGCAATTATTAACGACCGTCATCCACCATTCGTCTTCAGGAAACGGTACTATTTCAATATAAAATTGACGCGCAAAAAATGCTTCAGCCGCAAAAAGCAGCAAAAGAATTACCAAGATAATACTGCGCCTATACATATTTTCACATCCGCTTACTTATGCTAAAAAGTTGATTGGAACAGGATGCAGCTCTATCTGCAGCGGTGCTGAAGTAATAGCATCCCCATCAAGCTCAGCAGCGAAATCTTCCACATTACAACGAATCTCTATTTTCTGCGCGTGCCTGATGATGATACTTTTATCAAGCTGCAGCGCTTCCATCGCAATGACTGCTGCATAACGCATAAAGTCAGCCCTGGTATCACCGGTAAAAATAGCTACATGCAGCTGCGGCACACATAATGAAGCCCCATTGAACAAGCTGTAACGTCCTGCATAATAACGGCTTTTGCCAACGATTACAGAGGAAGCCTCATACCATTCTTCCTCATCATCTAACCGCACCTGAAACTTATAGCGCCAGTTACTATAGACAAATTCTTTCCGCATCATCTCTGTTCCCTGCCAAACATAAGCCAGCTTTGACAGCAATTTCTTCTCCAGTTCAGATACGTTATCGACTACCAGCGAATCGAACCCGATCCCTGCTACCGTTAAAAAAATATGACCGTTAGCCTTACCAAGCTGCACAGGCGAAACAATTCCTTTGCTAACGCGTTTGACCCATTTTCCTGGATCATTGCTCATTAAAAGTTCTTTTGCTACCAAATTAACTGTCCCGGCAGGAAAAACACTGACATACGGCATATGTTCATGTTTGGCAAAAACATCGATTATTGCACGCAAAGTACCATCACCGCCTGCAACAATTATCCAGTCATATTTTTCCTGACAAATACGAGCTGCCAGACCTGCAACCTGCTCGAAAGACTTAATTTCAACAATTTCCAAACTTTTCGGATCAATAACCTGTTTCAATCTTTTTTTTACTTCATTTACTCTTGCCAGCATACTTGCAAACAACTGCTTGCCAGAGTTCCGATTATAAACGATCATTACTTTTTGAAAAGCTGCAATGTCGACACGATTCGGCATATTCTAATCTCCTATTTCATCAATCCAGCAAATACAACTGGCCTTACTTCATCGATATAGCACAATCTACCCGATATTACCGGCAATACGCGCTGTCAAAAAATCCACTTTTTACGGGCTAGATAATTCCAAATGACTACAATGCAGCTGGCCAATACTTTGGCAAACATCGGCTGCAATAACATCATTCCTACAAAAATATACATTAAAATCAAATTAAAAGCAAGCCCCATAATACTAACGGCAAAAACTAAAGAAAGTTCTTTACCCTTTTCATATCTGGCACCGCTGGTAAAAACCAAAATATTACCCAGGAAATAATGATACAGCGTTGCCAGACAGAACGCTGCAGCCGTCGCCAGCATATACTCCATACCTATCCCCTGGTTAAAGCCGTAAAAAAACGCCCACTCTACCAGCGCCGCCGTACCGCCGACAAACAAATATAAAATTATCTTGATCCATTCTTTGTCAGTATAATCGACGCCGAACAACGTTTTTTTAGACATAATTACTCCATCTTAAAGGCATTTCTCCAATTCAATTTTTCCATGCGAAACTTTTAGTGTTTTCTTATCACCATTATATTTATCAGATGTTATATCTTGCTTATCATTATATCCGCTATTAAAAACTCCCATCAATCCCAGCATAGTATCATAAACCATATCATTGGTAAAGTATTTTGTTTTATTATATTCTATATTTTCAACAATCTGATCATGTTCCTTTTTATATTGAGCTGACAACGCTATATAAACAGGAATTCTGTACATAGACGGTTCAAATTTATCAACAGTATGCCCAAACATATATGTTACTTCTTCCCCATGATCAGCAAAATACAACATCGCTTTGGGAATATTTTTATTAGAAAATAACACTTCGTATATCTGTGATATTATATAGTCATTATATAACACACTATTATTATAAGAATCAAGCTGAATTTGAACTTCTGACGTTTTCTGATGACTAAATTTAGAATATTCTTTCGGGAATCGATCATCATAATCTTGATGACTACCCATAAGATGTATAACTATCAATTTTTTCTCTTCATTTATTAGTATTTCTTTTTTTAAAGCATCTATTATTTTTTCATCGTAATTTGAAGAATTGATTTTTTGACCAAGATATTGATTAACCCAGTATTTTCTATCCGAAATATCCGCAATAATCCCTGTCGGAAAATCATATTTCTGTTGATTGCTAATCCATGAAACTTTGTATCCATTCTTTTTGGCAGCTTCAACTATAGTTGTCGCCTTAGAAACATCAACATCATTATACTGACTTTTTTCTGTCAGTGCATAATTAAGCGCCCCTATAGTAGATGCCCAACAAGAAAATGGATTCTTCAGCAAAATCAAATTCCCATCTTTACTTGTACTTTTGGCCCAAGGTGTAGTATTAACACTATACCCATATGAACTCATATTATCTCTGGTTAAAGATTCTCCTATTATCAATACATATGTCCCAGTATAACCAGCATTTATTGTGTAATCAAAATTTTCTTTTTTATTTAAAGCTATTGCCTTAAACTGCTCTTGTTTTTTTAAAATATATTTATAGTCAGCAAATGTTTTAGCAATATACAATCTATGACCATAATCATATATTCCTACAATCAATACTAAAATGATAAAAGAATATAGTATCTTTTCATTATATAATGCAGTTCTAGAAAAAACATACTTCCCCCCCATAAAAACTGCAGCCAGAAACACTGAAAATACGGCGAGACTACTTACATTAAGATATGATTTGCCAAATTCTAAAACTTCATTAATATTGGTATTAGAAATAGATATAAGAGTATTCCCAGAAATAATAGATTTGAACTTTAAAAAATATCCTACATTAACCACTATTCCAACAAAATAACTAAACAAAATAATATATAGGAATGATTTTAATCCAAATTTCAATTTATCATTATTTAGTCTTTTAACTAATAATATACACTCACCAAGCATAATGGTAAAACATATTTCCCTGATAATTAACTTTGGTTCAAAAACAAATACACCTGTTTCATTTGCTAAAAAAGGTGTAATAATTCCAGTTAACATAAGAGAAAATAAAAAAACAACATCACTGATTTTAGTCTTTTTATCATTCAATAAGCTAACAAATAATACTATTATCAACAAATCAAAAATACCAAAAATATCTAATACTATTTTATTATCATAAAAGCCAGCATTAGATATTTTTATGATAATAACAGATAAAAAACTTATAACTAAAATCGACAAACCAAAAATTTTACCGATTTTTGTATAATTCCAGTGATTATTTTTCATCAACAACCTCATCCCTTATGATATTGCAACAAGCTACTCCGTATAAAAGCCAATACATCATAGCATATGGCCGTGTTGTAATAAGTGTATCTACCATTCCATGTATTACCATCCCCAACACGCTAACAAGACCTGCTACAATCCATATAGATTGGCTAAAATCATTTTTTATGTTTTTAACTAATACATAAATTTGTGTAATTATCAATATAATAAACGAACTGCCACCTAAAATACCTAAATTTACAAAGTAATGCAAAAAAATATTATGAGGAGAAGTCAAGCGTGGTTCTACTGCTAAGGGACTAATATAACCATTAACATAAACATTATTAAAATTACCTAAACCAACTCCAGTCCAAGGATAATCTGTTATCATATTTATTGCAGATATCCATAAAAACTTTCTCTCAGAATCACTACTATGAATAAAAAAGTCTGGCTTTAAATAATAAAATGCAAAACCTACAACTAGAATAAATGAAACTACTTTCAGAAAAGTCTTTATGTATTTCCTTTTCTCAGAAAAGCCTTTTGCCAGTAAGATGACAGACATTATACAAATAGAACTGATAAATCCTATCATAGCCCCTCTACTTCCAGATATAATGAGCGCAACAAATACCAACATACTGCTTAACGATCCAAAAATAAAAAGTTTCTTTTTACTATAATATTCGTAAAGTCCGGCTAAAAGAAATGGTAAAATTAATATTAAATATCCACCAAGTTTATTCGGATTTCCCAATAAATTAGAATTTGGTCGCCATTTGTCTAACATAAAAAAGCTATAAATATTATCTAAACTTAGTACTAAAGATGCGCAACAAATACCTACCCATATCGCTTCAAAAAATTTTTTTTTGTCCGCCAAAGTACAAAAATATATCCCTACAATAAAAAACATTATCATCCTTTGAATATATGCGAAAGTTTGATTATCGCCATTATTGAAAATTGAAACTATAAACATACAAACCATCCAGATAGACATTGCCATATAACTATATTTCACAAATCTGTTGTCAATGAATTTGTGAAATTCTATTTCCAAACTATATTTGAATTTATAAAATAAAAACATTACCAACGAAACTACAATAAAACTACTTGATAATCCGATGCACCCAAGTGGCAAAAAAAATGCAACAAATCCTCTACCCATTAATCTCTCATCTCCAATATTTCATGATATGCCCAAATTAAAAAAATATCTCACTTTCCAATACACATATAAAACATAATTTTTTATAACATCCATCCAAACATGCTCTTTTAAGGATACTCTAGCGGCCTTATGAAAATACTTGTATGTTTGTTTTTTTATTGAACTAGGGCTAGCCAAAGAAATATCCTCCCAGCAAGAACCTTTTTTTACATTTACCCAAAGTTGCGCAACAGGGCAACACTGTACCCAAGTATGCCATGGCTTGCTTGCTCCAATATAGTGCAAAACAGTTACTTTATTTTTATCAATAACAACTTCACTTGGTTTATCAGCATCATCAATCAGCCTAGATAGACTGCATTCATAATTATATCTTTTTTCAACAATAATAAATTTTTTATCTAGAATCAAATTAAGTACATCTTGATCTAAAAAAGGCCACACTTTCTCACACGCTTTTTCTATACATTTTGATGTCAAATCTAATTCATTCCATTGATTTACATCAACAAATATAACACCAGAGTTAAAATACCTATCAACATTTAACCTAATTTCTGACGATTCTCCTGATTTATCACGTATAACAATAGCAATTTTATCTAAAAGATCAACTTTCCAAAAGTCATTTATTTTGTCATCTAAGACGCAAATATCAGAGTCTAAATATAATACTTTATCTACAATTTTGTATAATGCACCAAAAGTATAAATCTAAAATATGCTGCTACTGAAATATGATCGTTACCATGCATATCCTTAGAAAATTGCTTGATAACATCAGAATTAATGAAATAAATATTTATTGAAACAGAGAATCTTTCCGCTGTCAGCTTTAATCTTGACAAATCTTCTTCCAGTATACTATCAATAAAAATATGAAATTCAAAATCACATCCTTTATTCGCTAGTAAAATAGACGTCAGTGTAATCCCGATATATTTTACATAGTTCTTATCTCCACATAACAATATATGTTTAAGATTTTCTTCCTCAATATTTTTTTGTTTTAAATTTACAACTTTATCGACATATTTATTCACTTTTTCTTCACTTCTATCTACAAATTTATCTAAATTCAAATCTATGTTCCCTTTGTCTATATTTTTAATAATTCAACATATTCTTCAACTGTTTCTGGTATATAAACATTACCAGGATACCTTTTTTGTAACCGTTCAAAAAATTCGTTATCTTCTCTATAATCATCTCCAGAATATACCATTTTATATAAAAAAATAAGCTTTACATCGTCTGTTTTATTTTTAAAGGACATTAATAGCGAACACAACGCTGTTGAACTAACTGTTACCCAAATATTATTGTTAAATGTATAATTATCTTCAAATACTTCCCATGGAACTCTGACATTTGCAGCCATTTCGCATTTACTTTGCAAATAATCGGCAGCAAAACTATCCCCACTACGCGGATGAAGTTTAACAATTATTTCTTTCTTATCAGATATACTATTAGCTAATATTCTAAAAAGCTCCATTTTTTTATCATATAAGCGACTTTCTTTTTGATGTTTTCTATAAGGATTATTTAAAATAATTTTCTTCAGCCCTGAAAGATTTTTTAAATAGTCTGGCATAGAATCCCAATTTTGGTCAAAAAAAACAACTTTATTATTATAATCCTCGCCTTTATTTTCAAAATCAAATATTTCATTAATGATATTCCTAAATTCATTATCATGCCAATCAATAGCAGGTAACTGCTTTAACTTCTCGCCCATTGTCTCACTATAATAATTAGCCAGTTCAGGTTGATAAAGCCATATATTCTTTACTGGTATATCTTTAGTTATACTATTTCGCCAGTATGTAGAAGTACCATCTTCGATAAAATTGATTTCTGCTTGTGGATTTTCCTTTAAAATAAGCTTCATTACATCTTCAACCAGGTCTTTGGTAATAATACCAAAGACTTGGTCATAAATTTTAAAGTCGATACATTTATTGAAATATAATTTGTTATTTATCTTAAATTTCTTCCCCAGCAATTTCGAACCTACTTTATACCTTGCTTCCTTTACAGAATTCAAAAAAGCTTTAAAGCATCCAATTGTCTTGGTACTTTCTGTTTTATTACGAAAATATTTATGCAAACCATTGATATTCTCGTACTGATGCAGATAAACATTATCGAATATAGCTAATTTCCTTAATCGTTCGGCTAACTGTCGATTTCCTTCTTTATTATCGAAAAATAAAATATCTGCTTGTTTATCTTTCAATAAATGTATTTTGATATTTAACGCATTTAACAATTGATAATCAGTCAAGCAGATAAATAAAGTTTTCATCCCCAACTCACTCCATCAACTAAATAATTTTGCCCAAAAATCAGCCAATCGCAATCTAAAAATTTGCCTGTTAATAGATCTGTTTTTGCGACGTTTATCAAATTGTGGCATTATAGAATCTCTAAATTCCGTCATGGCTAAATATTTGTAATACTCTTCATTGAATCCCTTATACACCTTATATTCCCATGGTTTATATCCTCCAGCATAATGAAAAATAGCAGGATTTAATTTAGCTTCAATAGCTTTATTTCGCAAGTCTGGCTTAGTTAAGATTTTTGTAAACAAATTAAATACAGGCGGAATAACATCCCATTTCAAAGGAATTTCCTGCCAATTATACATAAAAAACTTATTTAACGCATCCTGGTCATGATTGGAAAATTGATTCTCACTGGCCAATTTAATAATATCTGCCGCATAATTCCCCTCTCGCCATTTTTTCAGTCCATCATCAGCACACCGGCATTAAAATACGGCGCATCAAAGGAAAGCCCTATCTGCTTATGCTTTTGTTTTCTGATTCTACCTGATGCCATTATACCTAAATCACAAGTAGCCGCTACAGGTTTGCCCTGCATATCAATATTCCACATTTCAGCAATGTCGGCATAAACAAGAAGATCACAATCCAAATAAATTATCCGCTCAACAGACTCCGATAAAATGTTGGCTATATCCAGTCTAAAATAGCTGGCCCTGCTCAGCTCCCCGCTAACATAACAATTAGCCAGATCGTTATTTTTGATTTTTACAAACTCAATATTACCTTGCAACTTCTGGACAGTTTCAGTTATTTTTATTTTATTTGCTAATTTTATTTCATCATCAATAAGATAGAAACAGACTTTTTGAGGAACTTTAGTATTAAGTAATACCGACGCCATAGCAACAGCGGTATGCTGCGCTAATTATCATCTGAAGCAAAAACAATATTTATAGCATCCATCAATAACTCCTTACTTTCGCCTTTATAATTTGCCATCAGATTTATACAGATAATATAATTTTGTATACTTCATCATAGTATACATGTAATGATTCATAGAAAAAATAAAGCCCAGCTTACCATCTAAAAATCCTAAATTTAAAATATATATTTTTAAAAAAGCCCAAATGGGACGCAACACAATATCTTTGACAAAACTCACCGATTTTCCATCTTTTCTATACTTTTCGGCCGCAAGCGTTGTATAGCGATTTACTTTATAGCCGTATTGATCCCAATTATCATATGTATGATGTAGTATATATTCCTCAATATACTTATCTTCATAAGGGTATTTAAAAGCTGGATGTACCAATCCTACGACTATTGTATCTATTTGCGGCATAAGCCGGCAAACTGCATCAGGTCTGAAAATACCGTGTGTTGCTTTATAATGCCTAAATTGATTATGCCTTTTTATCCAAAAAGCATATTTCTTATTTTCTGCGACTATCCTTTCTATTGCCTTTACTAAAGATGGAGTAACACGCTCGTCAGCATCTAAAAAAAATATCCATTCATTTTTCGCTTGTTGAATGGCAAATGTCTGCTGAGCGCCCCAATCGCCATTCATACTTCGTTGAATAACTTTTGCTCCCATAGCTTCAGATATTTCTTTTGTTTTATCAGTACTAAAATCATCTATAACTATTATCTCATCAGCAAAATCCACTGTTTCCAGGCATTCTTTCATATTATGTTCTTCATTTTTTGCCAAAATCAAAACTGTTACATTAACCATAATCATATCTCCCAATTTCTGATTATATAAATTTTATAACTTTTCATAGTATATTATATTCTATAATCAAACAAAGCTCAACATCGTATATCGCAACATATTCTTTTGCGTAACATTTAACCCTTTTATGGTATAATATTTGATATATAAGGAGGCCGTTAAAATTGCTACTATGGTTAAATAACTCATTCACAATTTCTACTATATTACTCTACATATTTATTTTTATTTTTTATGCCAAGTTTTCAAAAGGACTGGGAAATAAAGCATTTTATCTACAAATGCGACGATTTTTACCCTGTATCATCGCTGTTACCCTACCTCCTTTTTTATCTTCTCAGGAACTTTTATCTATTTCTTTTGCTGCACCATTATTGACAGGTATCGCTTGGATATTCACTTATCCAACTTTATATTTTTTGACTTATAAAAACAATTCTGTTTCTTTCAGCTATCATTTCGATATAGTTGTCGGGCTATATATAACATCTTTGTTTATAACATTATATATTTTATGTAGCCATTTTAATATTTTTACATTGCCATTAATAATCTTATTTACATCTTTGGAATTTTGTTTACTGCTTTTCCCTGTTTTTCAATTGGCTTATTACAATATTTACCAAGAATGTATTTCTGAATCTGGCATGATGCAGTACAACAAACAGATAAAAACGAAGCCTTAGAATTCTTATTTGCACTGCCGATAAAAACAAAACTACTCTGTACTATGGCTATTATTTTGCTTGCAACTGTTCTTCTATGTTCCAATATGTCGGCAGCCAAAGATCTATCTGATATTAAATTAAATCTTCAGACAACTGTTATTTTATCGGCTTTAGCCATTTTTCTCGCTTGCTACCTGTCCCGCCCAAACAAAGAAAAGGGAGTTTTTTTGCGCACTGGTTTTATGGAACTTATATTGATATCCGTGAATATTTTAAAGCTTCAGGGCAGTATACAGCTTACCACGAAGAAAATTTTAAGAATCTTGAAGTAACTGTTAATAAAACTCAATTTTCTTCCCCCCAAACTTTCATCCTGGTAATTGGTGAATCAGCTTCTCGCGACCATATGAAGATATTTTCTAATTATGAACGAGATACTACTCCCTGGCTATCAAAAAATCAAACCTCTTCTGAATTTTTCTTTTTCAAAAATTCCTATGCCTGTTGGTATCAAACAGTCCCCGCACTAGAGCGGGCATTAACTGAAGTTAACCAATATAACGATAAAACATTTAACAAATCTTTTTCTATTTTAGATATTGCAAAAAAAGCTGGCTATGAAACTTATTGGTCAGCAATCAGGGCTATGTTGGTTCAGTTGATACTCCGATAACTTTAATAGCAAATACTGCTGATCATGCAATATGGACAAAACAGGAACTGAATAAAAAGCAATATGATGGTACACTTTTAGACTATTTAGCCACTGTTGATCCCAATAAAACAACTTTATTATTTTTCATTTTATGGGCAGTCACGATAATTTTCAAACCCGTTACCCAGAGAAATTTACTATATGGGGTACACCTGGTAAATATGATTTAATTGATAATTACGACAACTCATTAGCTTATACTGATCATCTGCTGAAAGAAATATATACTTATGCGACAGAACATTTAAATTTACAGTCTTTAGTATATTTTTCTGATCACTCAACCATCCCTGATAAACGACGTCAGCCCAACTTTACAGATTTTCTAACAGTTCGTATTCCAATGTTCATCTATCTGTCAGATAATTATCAAAAAAAATATCCAGATATCAGCATAGCTTTAAGACAACACGAGCAATATTTTTGGACAAATGATCTTATTTATGATTTGATGTGTGGTATTATGAATGTTGAATCGCCTAATTATGATATAACTCAAAGTCTAACATCTATAAAATATAGATTCTCCCGAGATAATTTAACAACACTTCTAGGACAATTGCCTTTAAGTGCTGATAAAACTGATTTATAATATTTTAACTTTGAACAGAGGTTTAAAAAATGGAATCATTAATATTAATAATAACGGTTTCAATTTTGGTCTTTCTTTTTTATCGAATATATAATTCATCATATCGTGGTCCATTCTTAAACAGCCTTTGGTCTGAAAAAGAATGGAAAAATAAAACCGTTATGGTTATAATTCCGCATCAGGATGATGAGATAAATCTTGCGGGCGCTACAATAAAAAATTTAACAGACAACCACATACATGTTATTGTTGTTTTTGCTACAACAAGCGATTATCATGATTCTGGTATCGACAGACTTCACGAAGCTCTGGCAGCTTCCAAAATACTGGGAGTCCCAGAAGAAGATATCGTCTTTCTTGGTTATTGTAATATGCCAATGGTTAATGAAACACAGCATTTTTATAACGCTGATGAAGATCTTATTATAACATCAGATCAAGGATTACAAGAAACATACGCACTACCTGAAAAACCAGAATTCTGTTTTAATACTACGGGCAAACACAAAAATTATACAAAAAAAAATCTACGTACAGACATACAAGAAGTAATAATGAATTATAAACCAGAAATTATTTTTGCGGTAGACTTTGATCGGCATATAGACCACCGTGCAATTTCTTTAATTTTTGAAGAAGCTATTTCAAATATCTTAAGCAAAAAAAACAATTCTTATTTTCCTGAAATATATAAAGGTTTCTGCTATAACGGTTCTTACCTTGGGAAAAAAGATTTTTATGATTTAAATCTAGCCGGTGAAGCTAAAGCGGAAGGCGAGTTCATTAATAATCCAGACTTCGATACGGATTTTCCCCCTTATCTATGGCAAGAACGGCTGCGCCTGCCTGTAGCACGAACAACATTAAGCCGTACTTTAAACAGTAATCTTATTTATTCAGCTTTACGCGCTCATTTTTCACAGGGAATTATCCATAATGCTAAAAGAATAATCAATAGCGACCAGATTTTTTGGCGGCGCTTAACGACATCATTAAGTTATCAATCGCATATAACTGTCACTTCTGGCAATGGTCAATGTTTAAATGATTTTAAGCTTGCAGACTGCAACAACATATATGAACTCCCTGCCAGTTTTTCTGGCACTTGGATTCCGACTAATAACGATATCGAAAAAAAAGCATTTTTTTCTTTTGATACTCCACAGACTATAAATCAGATTATATTGTATGGCAACAGTAATCTCGACAGTCGAGTATTAGAAGGTACTATAACTTTAAATAACGGCTTTAAAACAAAATTTGGACCACTCAAAGAAGGAAGTAAAGCAACTATAGTCGATTTCATCTCTCAGCATAATATTTCATCACTGACCATTAGTCTGGATAAACTCCAAGGTGATCAAGCAGGTTTAAACGAAGTTGAAATTTATTCGTCAGATAAACATCCGTCATTGCTAAATTTTGTCAAAATTATGCTAAATGACACTTTCGCTTATGAATATCTAATTACTGGAAAAATAAAATATCTACCTTTAGAGCTTTATTCTCACGGAAAGATAGGCACTTGTAAAATTTTTCCTGTAAATAATGATGATTTTCAATTATCTGATAATGAAATAACTTTTGGCACGTCTTTTAAAACTGCTATAATACGTGCAGAAGCAGAAAGCAATAAAAATATTTATGATCAAATAATTATCCGTAAAATTACCGCACTTCAATTACTTATATTAAAATCATCACAAATAATTGATATGATACTTCATCGAATCGAGCATATTATAAAACACAAATATCAAATGTGGATAAAAGGTTATCCCTATGAATAAAAAATGACCCCTTAGGGGTCATTTTTTATATTTTTTTTGTTTTAAGTTATCAAAATATAAGCTTATATTTCCTAAAGTCTTACATAAAGGCCGCATATTTTTTAAAGTCCACAACTGCATTCTATGCTTCAGCGACAAATTCACAATTTGCTTTGCTCGCATTTGTAAATATGACTCTACATCATTTCTTTCTTCTTCAGATAAATATCCCGTAGCTTCATTGATAACAAGCAAGCTAATAGCAGCCTTATGTGCACGCATTCTGCTGTACATTAGGGGGGGGCATTTATATTTTTCACAAACCCTTTCATGTTCACGCCACGCAATAAACAATCCATATTTACGTCGTATTTTTTGCATCGTATTAGCAAAACTAGCATGTATACGATAACAATAAAATGGTTCTTCTAAATAAAAGTTTTTAAAACTTTTTGCAAACAACTCCGCACAAATATATAAATCTTCAAATGTTATATTTCCCGGACAAACTAAACCATTAAATAACTTTTTCTTAAAAATTTTATTACACAAAAAATTAGGATAGTGATCTAATAAAAATTCATCCCTAAACTTTTCAGCAGACCATGTGTTATCTAATCCTTGATTATGTACTACACCAACCCTTCTTCGGCTCCATTAAATGTTTTATAATCACAAATCACAATATCTGCATTATTACTCTCAGCGCAGTTAACCATTTTGCCAAACATATCTTTTTCAATCCAATCATCTGGATCTACAAAACCAATATATGTGCCCTGAGATAGTAATATTCCCCGCTGCCGTGCTATAACTACACCACAATTTTCCTGATGAATAACTTTGACCCTTTTATCCTTGGCAGCATATTCATCACAAATTTTAGGACAATTATCTGGTGATCCATCATCAACAAGTATAACTTCCAAATTTTTATACGTTTGTTCTAAAATAGAATTTACTGCTTTATGTATATACTTCTCGACCTTATAAACCGGTACTATTATAGATATTAATTTTTCCATTTGCTCCATCCCCATGAAACTAATTTATTATACATTAACAATAATTATACCATTTGCATAATAAAATACAACTTTATAAACATAATTATATTAAAATTTCTCCTTTAACGTATAGATTTTAATATATTCAGTCACTCGCAGCATCTCAAAATACATAGCACACTCGAAAAGTTCTTCGTCAATCTCGCCATGAAAAATACTGCAATTATAATGTTCACTTATATCAACTAAAACTATAAATAGAACTAAAAATATTAAATCCCACATTGGTATTTTTACGGTTTTCAAAAACCGTAAAAATCTGCCGCGCCAAAATAAAAACAGCAATAAAGCTATCAATAGCCCAATTAGTGGATGAGCAATATCTCCCCAAATCCCCAACTCTCTCCATTTCGGCATGGTTCCATCAGACTGCATTAAAAGCGCACGCCCCCAACTTAATTCACGTCCAAACACCAATATATAAAACAACATTCCTGCCTGCCAAATATATTTATCCATTGAAACACGTGTTTTCTTCATGGCCTGCCAACATAAATAAATCCCAACAGCTAGCAAAACTAACTGAAAATTTTCAATAGGCCCGTTTTCACGAGCTGCATTTTGCGGCAAAAACTCTTTAACAATAAATACAAAAGGGATATAAATAATCAGCAACCATAGATGCGGATAAAATCTTTTGTCAAACACTCTATTCCTTCTTCCTTAAAATTAGTACCTGATTAGATATTATAACATCTTTATTCTGCTTTAATCTATAGTAATTGAATCAATATTATTTCAACTGCCAGATAAAGATTATTGGATATCATTTCCTTTTAAAACTCTCCACGCAGTTAATTGACGGGCAGCTTTTATTTTATTTGCCAAAGCATTTGGTATCTCGCTGTTTATTTTATATATTTTTTCAGTATCTGTCCATAAACGATGATTGAAAACAATACCATTATAATCAAACAAACTGGGCCAAATACTGCTGTAAGTGTCACCCTTTTGGCCTACCATTTCTGCCAGAGTGGATATGATCTGCAAATGACAGCCAACTTTATTATCCGCTAGTAAATCTTTATCTACATTCTTGCCATAAAAGATACAGGGAACTGCCGATAATGTCTTTAAATCTACCTCTTTGGAAAAGTCAAACCGTTCAGCATGGTCGCCTGTTATTACGAACAGTGTATCCGGTTTATCTGCTTCAACTTTTTCAATAAAATTGCCCATACTTTGATCAGCATACCAGATATGTCCCATTTCATTTAAAGTTTCTTCATCAGAACCCAAACTATCCGGCAATTTTTGTTTTATTTCTTCTTTAGGAAAGCCTTTGGCTACAACGTCTATATTATAAGGCGGATGATTACTTGTCGTTAAAATAATATGGAATGTTCTTTCGTCTTTTTCTTCAGCTATATATTTTTCTACATATTTGAACAATATTTCATCAGGGCATCCCCATGAATTTCCGCCTTCATACTGAAAATCGCCTGCGCAATGAAACTCATCAAAATTTTGGGATAAAGTAAACTGTTTTATATCCTGCCAAGCTTCAAACCCGCCATACCAAAAAACTGTTCTATATCCTAAAGCTTTCATAACACTACCGATTCCTGTGCCATATTTTGTTTTATAACTTTCCGGCTGGCTGTTAGGATAAATTCCAGCATCTGCCAGTCCAGTCACGAAACCATTGATCGTAGGCATCGTTCCCGTCCCCTGAGCTAACATAAAATTGGTTTTAAAACAGTTAGGCGTATTGATCAAATTTTGTTCCTTTGTTACTAATCCCAAATCTTTATATTCTGGTAAAAATGGCCATAAAGCATGGCTTTCGCCGATTATAAGCACCACATTCCCCGGCGGCTGCTGCAATTTTGGAACAGCAACAACTTTTTTAAAGGCTTCATCAATATTGCCGGCTGAAGGATTCCCTCCTAATAATTCTATTTTTTGCCGAAGTGCATCCGCACTAATTTCTACATTATTAATTTTTTTAATTTTTCCAGCATACTTTTAACTCTGTATAATGACTGTCCGTCATCCAATATAGCTTCATTAAGTAAATTGGATTTAAGCCGTTCGGCATTTTCCCAATTTACTGATTTGGCATAACTAAATGCCCCCCCATAACGAACAAATATCCAAAATATTGTCAAAAATATTATTATACCAAAACTATATAACCATCTTTTATTTTTGCTGATAAACTTGATCTTATATGTTCTTGTATCTAAAAATTTACATAATATCCATGCTAAAATAATCCCGCATATAATTGCTGCCGGCAAACGCCATAACAGCTGATATTCATTAACAGCAGTATCTATGATAGCACTGATATCATCATACATACCATTAATAAGCATGATATTGAATCCTGAATTAAAAATTTTATAATAAGGCACTCTTGCAAAAAATAAAACTGTAAATAACACTACTGATAATGAAGAAATTACTTTTCTCAACAAATCAGACGGCCATTTTGTAAATAACAGCTGCGGCAGCGTTGCAAAAACAGCTGATATCAATACTATTATCCCTGTGGTTTTAAGGCTCAACCTCAATCCATACCACAAACAGAGTATAACTTCCCTATAACTGCCATCTTCAAGCTGATAACTATATATGCTGATAAAAACAATTCTAAACAACGTAAATAAAGTTGTAAAAAACAAAAGCAGCTTTAATTCCTGCTGTAAATTTCTAAAGAACAAACTGAATTTTTCCAACTCGAACCAACTCTCTTAATAATAAACCAGAAAAAGCGGATATCATATCCGCTTTTTTATTATTTATCCAACATTGTATCAGCTGCTGCCACAACCTGTTCTACCGTCATCCTGGACATACACTGCAGATCATCGCAGCTGTGCTTCATTCCGTCTGCACATCCCTGACAAGGCGGTTGTGCCGTAACTATTACAGCATCCTTTGTATAAGGACCATAAAGCTTCGGATTTGACGGTCCATACATAGCAACGATAGGCACCTTCTGGCTGATAGCCACATGCATAGGACCGCTGTCATTAGTAATAATCAAACAACAACGGCGCATTGCAGCGGCCAGCCCGCCAATAGCAAAATGTCCTGTTGCAATAATCGGCCGCGTTTGCATATAACCTGTTGCTTCCGCAACCATCTCTTCATCCATTGGCCCGCCAAAAAATACTGTTTTATACCCCTTGGCCGCAAAAATATCTGCAACCTCAGCAAAACGTTCCGGCGGCCAGCGTTTAGTCGGTACGGCGCTGCCAATATTAAAGCCAATCAGTTTATCCTGATCAGTAATATTTTGTTCCTGCCAGAAAAGCTCTGCTTCTAAAAAATGTTCTTCCCCCGGAAAAATTTCCAGACCGTTACTACTCAGATCCTGCACACCTAACTGCTGCAATACATCAAGATACATATCAGCAGCATGCATAGACCTATCCAGCGGCGTAAAAACATCCCAAAACCACTTAAATATTTTATGCGTCGTACCTGTACGCAGTTTAACACTTGTCATCGCATCAATAAAAGAACAGCGCTCGTTAGGATGCAAATTAATGAGCACATCAAAATCAAGTTTGCTTAAATGCCTGGAACAGGCCCATAGAGACAAAATACTGTTGTCACGTCCTTTTTTATCTATCGTGACAACTTCATCAAGGTACGGATTAAAAAGCACCACATCTTTTAGTTTTTCATCTACCAGCATAGTAATATGTGCATCAGGTGCAGCTTTACGCAGAGCATGGATAAAAGGCGTCGTTAAAGTCAAATCACCCAAGTGCATTAAAAACGTTACCAGTATCTTCTTGCCATTGAGTTCAACCATTACAGCCTCCTGCTTTTCTCGATATAAACCGCATATACCATCTCAGGTGTGATGTCATACATACAATGCCAGTCGTCACATTCTTTTTTTAAACAACCGGCACATGCAGCCGTACTCAAAATAACCGTCGCGTCATCAGAGCCATACGGGCCGGTCCGATCAGCTTTAGTCGGTCCATACATAGCAATCAAAGGTTTCTTCAACGCTGCTGCAAAATGCAGCGGCCCTGTATCCGCGCTGATAAAAAGCTTACAGCCTTTAATAAGCGCTGCTAATTCGCGCAGACTGGTCTGTCCGATCAAATTTATAAGCTGCATAGGTTTTCCAGCCAACTCCGTAATTTTTTCTCCTTTAGCAATATCATCAGGTCCACCTGCCAAAACAACACTGCAGCCATCAGCAATGATCATTTTGATCAAACTGGCATAATGCTCTGCCGGCCACTCTTTTGTTTTCCACCTTGCCCCGGGAACAACAACTATATATTCACCCTGCAGCTCATTTTTTTGTAATTTTTCCTGCACAGAAACAGTCTCTTTGGACAAATCAGGCAACGGGAAAACAATTTGCTCTGCCGAAGCGCCTAAATAACGTGCCACATCAAGATAACGCTCAATAACATGGTCATTACTGTGACTGCCGCAAATCGCTTTACTGACCAACCCGCTGCTTTCACGCATTTCACAATATCCAATGCGATCAGAACAACCGCTGATAGCTGCAAGCACCGCACTTTTAAACAACCCCTGCATATCTATTACCAGATCAAATTTTTTAGAATGCAATAATCGGCGCATTTCCTGGAAATACGCCAATTTAGCCAGTAAATTCATTTTATTGAACTTTACCTTATCAAAATAAATTATCTCATCAATAACAGGCGGATCAGGTACAAAACCGGCAAACTGCGGATGCACCAGCCATGTTATTTTCGCTTTGGGAAAACGCTGCCGCAAAGCTGCCGCAAAAGGCAACGTGTGCAAAATATCACCCAATGAACTCATTTTGATCAGTAAAATATTTTTATATTCCATGTATGCCTCTAATAACACTTATTTAAGGAATTATCAGCTTGATAAAGTCCAATAAATTTCCCTTTTCAAACAAATACCCTTTGATCCCGGCGGCCTCTGCCGCTTCTACATCACGTCTCTTATCACCAATCAGAAAAGATTTATCCTGATCGATATCATATTCTGCCATAGCCTGTAAAATAAGTCCCGGTTTCGGTTTGCGGCACTCGCAGTCAACAGCATACTCAGCAACGCTGCCAGACGGTAGATGCGGACAATAATAAAACTTTTCTATCTTCCCGCCGCTGTTAAAAACAATATCTGACATATACTGATGTAGTTTTTCCATTTCAGCGACCGTATAATAACCTCGTGCTATCCCGCTTTGATTAGTCACGACAAAAACAAGGTACCCGGACTGTGTTAAATAGGTTATTGCCTCCAGCGCGCCTTCTATCCACTCCAGTTCATCGATCTTATATAAATAAGCTTTATCGATATTCAGCACACCGTCGCGGTCAAAAAAGACTGCCTTATGCGCCATGAGTATAATAACCGCCGCTCTTGTCCAGGATAGCGCAGTATTCAGCAACAGCTTCATTCACGTCAGTAAAACCTCCGTCATACCCTGCCGCCAAAAGATTCGTCGCATCTGCCTGAGTATAGCTCTGATATTTACCCTTTAATACTTCTGGGAACGGCACATATTCCAATTCGCCGCTGCCAAAATGTTTCAGTACACCTTTGGCCAAAGTATTAAAAGTATGGGCATGCCCTGTTCCGCAGTTAAAGACCCCGCTGATTTCAGGATGATCCCAGAAGAAGAAATTAACTTTAACAACGTCTTTTACATAAATAAAATCTCTTGTCTGTTCACCGGCACCATAATCTCCGTAAGCATCAAATAATTTAACCTTTTTCTCTGCCAGCCATTGATTATACATCTGGAAAACCATAGATGCCATTTTACCCTTATGATTTTCCTGCGGACCATAAACATTGAAATAGCGCAGGCCGACTAACTGACTGTTGGTCTTGCCAAAATAACGACGGGCATAATTATCAAAAAACAATTTGGAAAACGCATAAACATTTAAAGCTTCCTCACAGGCAGGCTCTTCACGAAATCCGTTTGTACCGCTGCCGTAAGTGGAAGCCGACGACGCATAAATCATTTGTATCTTACGGTCAACTGCAAAATGCATCAGATTTTTCGTATATTCAAAGTTATTCTGCATCATATATTTGCCATTATATTCCATCGTATCAGAGCAGGCGCCTTCGTGGAA
>ERZ860009.256-NODE-256-length-27568-cov-1.533021_pt1 | contig 27568 bp, 38 predicted proteins | sample MGYA00510114_ERZ860009 | MGnify/ENA primary metagenome ERZ860009 (study PRJEB30046, sample SAMN00715177) | human gut metagenome | study: EMG produced TPA metagenomics assembly of the A metagenome-wide association study of gut microbiota in type 2... | reverse complement strand
AATGTGCTTATTTTCTGGGCAAGAAGCAGGCAGAACGGATCTCCCAGAGTGTGGTAAGCCACAACACAATTCCTGCCAGTATCTGTGCCGGAATCGGGATTGCCTGCCTCATCTTCAGATTCCCCACAGATTCCAGCAGCATCTGCCCCATCATGGAAAACAGCGTAAGTCCAGCAACTGCAACCGCCGACATCTTTATTCCGACAAGGATTTTTGCGTCCCAGATCTGTTCCATGCCGCAGGGCAGTGACCATATCGTGTAATTCTTTTTTTGTTTGTCCTTTTTCCCGATGATGCTGCACAAAATGCCCAGAACCCCGGATACAGCCCGATGTACCACCAGTTGTACACATCAATGGAAAAATAGGAAGAGGTCAGCCAGAATGCAGCAACGCCGTAAACACCGGCATGCCGAGCGTAATTGCTGCCACGGAGGTATGACGGTATTTTAACTGTTCCGCCTGAAAATAATGTTTCATGATTCATTCCCTCCTTTTGCGACAACCTTCATAAACAATGCCTCCAGATCCTGCTGTTCCTGCAGTTTTCCTTCAAATCCCACCGTTCCCTTTGCAATGATCCCGATGTAATCGGCAGTCTGCTGGATTTCACTTAAAATGTGGCTTGAAATGATCACCGTAATGCCTTTTTGCGGGAAACTCCGGATCAGTGCGCGCAGCTCCTGAATTCCAAGTGGATCTAACCCGTTACTGGTTCGTCAAGTACCAGCAGTTTCGGATCATTCAAAAGTGCCAGACCGATGCCAAGCCGCTGCTTCATTCCGAGGGAAAAAGCCCCTGCTTTTTTCTTTCCCGTATCCGTCAGGTCGACGGTTTTAAGTACTTTCTGAATTTTTTCATCCGGAATTCCGAGAAGAAGCGCACGCACTTTCATGTTCTCCCACGCCGTCAGGTTTTCATAAATGGGCGGTGTCTCGATCAGCGCGCCAATATCCGCCAGATCTGCCCGCGTCCACTTATGCCCCTCAAAATAAATTTCACCGGACGTAGGGTTTAACAATCCGGTGATTGTTTTCAACAGCGTGGATTTTCCCGCGCCGTTTGCCCCCAAAAGCCCGTATACACAGTTTTTGGGGATTTCCATTGTAATGTTTTTCAGAACGCTTTGTCCTTTAAATTCTTTTGACAGATTTCTGATTGTGATCATATTCTGTTCCATGTTTCATCCTCCTCTTGATTTGTAAAATCAGTATAAAGGAGAATTCTAAGGAATTTATAAGGATCTTTTTATTTTATCTGCAGCTTTAAAAATGCCTGCTTCTGCGACGGATCTTCCGGGCTTTCCACCGGTTCATCCGTCTGTGTTCCCAGTTCTTCGTAGGTCATGACCGCACCGCCAATGCCGATCTGCCGCTTCTGGCTTGTGCCGTCATTAAACGTTACCGTACAGGTGATCACGGTGTCTTTGAACACCTTGTCATAGAGTTTTGCAAGTTCCCCTGGATCTGTGGTACTGCTGTGCATTGCAGTAATTTCGTCCTGTGATAACTCCTGCGTTCCGCATATATTGATCGTGGTATTCTCGCTGCTTTGTCTGTCATATGCCACCGTGTAGGAAGAAAGTGCCTGCTCTTTTGCGCCCGATGGTACTTCTTTTACCATATAATCATCTGCATGTTTCTGGTAAATATCCAGCGTTGCTTCCGTTTCCCCACGCTCTGTGATCCCTCTTCTGCTGTATCCCCTTCATAGGCTTCGGAATCAACGATCATATCGTCCGTTTCTCCAGTATCTGTCACCTGAAAAAATCCATTTTCCATATGATAGCTGATGGTTTTAATGTCATCGCCCTTGACAGAGAGCGGCATTTCCATAACAAATCCCATCTTTCCGGTTTTACCATCATCCCATGCCGCATATCCAAATGTATTGCTCACCGATTCTCTGATGTAAACCGGTTTATCCTTTGTCAGTTCCGCCGCCTGTGCACAGATGACAAACGGATTTTTGGAAACGCTGACTGCTCCCGGTTCCTTTTGTACCGTCTGGTGTCCTGCTGCGATAGTTCCTGCCACAAGAAGTGCAGTACATGCAACTGCTGCAACTCCTATTTTCCATATTTTTTCATATAATAATTCCTCCCTGCCTGTTTCACTGCAATCTCTGTATCTGCAATTTCCGGTGCAAGGGCCTGTTTTAAGATCTGATCCAGTCGTTCATCCGTCATATCCGATCGCCTCCAATTGTTCTTTTAACAATGCTTTTGCTTTGCGCATCCGGGTTTTTACGGTACTTAACGGGATATGTAAGCATACCGCAATCTCCTGCATGGTCATTCCGGCGGAAAAATTCAGGTAAACCGGCATCCGGTACTTCTCCGGAAGTGCTGCCACAACTGCCTGAACTTCCTCGATTTCCGCCTGATTTAACATCTGCTGCTCGGGCGTTTTTTCATCCTCACACGCGCCGGACAAACCGCCCTGTTCCATGTATTCTTCAAGACTGCTCTCCGGAAGAATGCGGTTTCGCACGGCGTATTTTTTCTTTTTGTTTTTCCACAGCAGGATTGCTGTCTGCATGGCATAACTTTTTATATTCTGCGCCACATCAAGCTTTTTTTGCTTTTCCAACAGCTTTACTATGGTGTCCTGATACAGTTCGTTTCCACGCTCTGTACTCCCGGCATTCATCCTGCAGAACCGCAGAATGTCTTTTCCATGTTCGGTGACAAACTGCTCAAATTCGTGCTTATCCATCCCTGATCCTTTTTCTCTCTTAAATCGATTTAAGGGGTTTGCCCTTACACTTTTATATTGTCCTGAACTGGTAAAAAGGTTTTATTTATACTATAATAATATCCTGAATTATCAAAAATGTCTCCGTTTTATTTTTCAAACATACTTAATTAACGACAAATAGAAATTTCCATAATAGAACTTGCAGTTAAGAGGCGCCTGGAAAGGATATGCGAATCCCATAAACTGAAATAAACATAAAAACACCCGGTTAAATCACTTGATGATAAGGACTGGTATCTATAGATAAAAATATTTTCTCCAGCCAACAGGAAGAAGGGGAACATTTCTTTCGGAAGAACAAATTTACAACTTGCTCTGGCACTCACAACCCACAGCGAATTGCGTAAACCGAACAACTTTACTCCACGTACCTGAAACCAACGCCAGAGCTAACTTGTAAATTTTTCTGTAGAAAGAGAATGTCCCCTTTTTCCGTCACATCGAGAAACCTTATATTTAGAACAGTCTCCCCCGCAAATCCATCCCTCTGAACAGACCACGCAGTTAAACAGCAATTTCAAATATCACTATTTTTTCCCGTACATTGTTTCCGTCAAACAGATCTCTGCAATCAATTTCATCGGAAAACAACAATTCCTCTACGGTCATCAGATAAGCTATGTATTCATCGGATGGATAATAGAAAAACAACTTTACTGTTCTCCTGTTTTCATAATAAGAATTCAAAATCCGGGCAATTACTTTTTTCAGCAGTTCCAGCGAAAAAGGATTAAAAAAATAAATCCGGTCCACCGTTTCCGGAACTGTATACCGCTCCGCATTTGCAAGTGCAAATAATACCCTGCCGGAAGCCACGGCAGACTCTTTGTTATTCATAGCCTTTTCATAAATTCGCTCGTTATATTCGACACCGATAGACTGACATCTGGTTTGATATGACATAAAAAAATCAACTCTTCCTTTTCCGCAGCCGTAGTCGAGCAATGTGTTTTCCTTTCGAATCAGTCCGCTGTTTGCCAGACGTTCCAAAACTGAATAAGGCGTAGGTTCATAAGGATAACGATACTGATCCGCATTTGTATCGTCTCTGCCAGTGGTGCGAACCGCAAGAAGCCTGTCCCATCTTGTCTCGTTCTTTTCCTCGTTCATCGTTTTCCTTTCGTGATTAAATAATAATTCCGTTGCAATGATCAATTTCATGCTGGATGATCTGCGCCGTCCAGCCGGAATATTTTCCGTGCTGTGGTTTAAAATTCTGATCCAGATAATCTACTTCGATCTCCTTATATCTGGTGCAGTTTCTGGCTCCGTCGAGTGACAGGCAGCTTTCCTCGGTCTGATACTCCCCGGATTTCTTTGTTATCACGGGATTTACCATTGCAAACTGAAACGGTCCGGCCGCTACAACGATAATTGCTTTGTTTACGCCAATCATATTTGCGGCCATGCCGACACAGATTTCCCGGTTGGCACGCAAAGTGTCTAAGAGATCGGTTATTATCTGCCTGTCGGCTTCTGTAGCAGGGGTTGCTTTTTTTGAAAAAATCTGTTTGCCTTTTACGATGTTTTTAATCATAATGTTATCTCCACTTTTCTTTTTACAGCATACAGCAGTGTATCATTTATCAGATCCGTAATTCGATGAAGTTTTTTTCATACAAAGACATCAAAAAACTGATGGCTGATTTGAAAGCTGTAAGACGGTTGATTTATTCCACCAATGCAATGGAAGGATTCGACCGTCAGCTCCGGAAAGTGACCAAAAGCAAAACGGTTTTACCGTCGGATGACAGCCTTTTAAAAATGCTTATCTGGCAGCCATGGATATCACGAAAAAATGGATTGACCACAGGCAGGACTGGGGTCAGATCCATTCCCAGCCGGAACTTTATTTTGAAGAACGTCTACCGGGCTCCTATTTTTGTAATCTCTTCGGTAACCAGCTTCATCTGGTTTTCACCATAGATGACTTTCACTTGCTTTATTGAAACAGATTTTGTTTCCCCATATACCTTTTTAATAAAAAAGTACAAAAATACGGAAACGTGACTATATTCTCACTGATTCCCACATTCCCCGCCATGAGTTTAATGCCATGCTTAATATCTGTATAAGTATCACTTTTTATTAGTTGGCGCATAGATTTGGCACGATTCGTATTTGCTTTTACTTCTACTGGAATCAGTTCATTTGCGCTTCGAATAAAAAAATCTTCTTCTAATGTCGAATTATCCTTCGAATAATAATAAAGCCCATATCCCTGCTTTACCAATGCCTCTGCCACAAAATTTTCATAAAGCGCACCTTTATAAATGCCAAGATTTTTATTTGCACGCAAGTCAATTTGTGATTCATCGTCCAGACTTGCCACCAATAATCCGGTATCCGAAATATATACTTTATATTTGCTTTCATCCACATTTCCTTTTAATGGCAATTCCGGAAATTGCAAACATTCACATACATTAATAAGCCCGGCATCTTTCAACCACTCTACACATCCCATATAATCCTTAGATCTTCCGCCCTTAGAGACTTTCGAATATTGAAATTTTTTATTTTCTTTAGCAAGCTGTGCTGGAATTGACCGGTATACACTCAGAATTTTCGCCTTATCCAGCCCTTGTGCATACTTTACAATATCATTTTCATAATCTACCAATAATTGATGCTGCAAATCCAGCGAACCCTCAAAAGTTTCTCTTTCAATATAACTTGATACAATCGCAGGCATGCCCCCTAAGATACAGTATTCCAAAAAAAGGTTTGAAAAAATCACTTGCTCTGCTTCGGAAAAAGCAACTCCTTCAAGCATATGACAAAGCATATCCGATATTGCTTCTTCCGAATACCCTTTTGCCCACAAAAACTCTTCAAAATCCATGGAGTACATCTGATAATCTGTTTTATACCCCACACTGATACTTGCAATTCGCTGATACTGCACCCCAAGTAATGATCCAGAACATATAACGTCGTATTTTCCATTTTCTTTAAAAAATTTAAGCGCGGTTGCAATCTCCGGGAAATCCTGAATTTCATCAAAAAAAATCAGTGTTTCGTTTTCTTCAAAATGTTTCGTCGGATCAATCCTGCTGATCAGCTTGATAATATGTTCTGCTGAAAACCCTTCCTCAACAATAACTTTATAAGATGGCTCTGTAATAAAGTTGATCTCAATTACATTTTTATAATTTTCCCGCGCAAATGTTCTGATCGTCTCTGTTTTTCCGACCTGTCTTGCGCCCTTTATTATCAGAGGTTTTCGATCTGGATTTTTCTTCCACTCCCTCAAAAATGCGTCTGCTTTTCGAACTAAATATCCCATATTGTGTACCTCCACAGTTTAAGTGTATCTATTATACACCTTTTCATGCAAACTTTTATAAAAATTTACATTTTTATGGGCGATTTTTTCTTCAATATTACATTTTTATGGGCTAATTATATTTATTTTTTACATTTTTATGAGGAAATTTACTTTTTTCAAGAGTCTATCTTGATCGTTTCTATCAATTTTTCTGTTGTTTAATTAGGCAAATGTTAATTTTTTACCAACCGTAACGCATACCTGCATAAAAATTGATGGCTTAGAATACATTGTTCCAAGCCATCGTAAAAAGCTTACTATTCTGTCGATTCTGCCGTATCCGACTTCACATGATTTTCTTTGATATCCCATGTGATCGTATACTCTTTTCCTAACATCGTACCCATATTTTTTACATATCCTCTAACATAGACTGCACCCTTTGTTGTGCCTGTGCTAATAAAACAATATCATTTGCTGCTGTCTTCTCCATTTCTTTCTCTGCCTTTTTATAGGCTTTCGTCTGATCATCTGCATCCGCTATTGCTGAATTTTTTGCATAATAATAGGAATCCTTGGTAATGCTGTCGGGATTTGGTTTTGAACTTAATACCTTTGCTTCTGGAATATGTATTTTTACATTTTCACCATCTACTTTTACATCTAACTTTGAACTATCAATGCCAAGTGTAACTATCCCATCATAACTGATCCAAAAATTTTTATCTTTTTTCCATAATAAATAACCAGAAGCATTTTTTTGGTAGTATTCCGCTACGTTGTGATAATAACATTTCATCGTTGCCAGTTCACTAATTGTTTTCATCTGTGAAAGCTGTGGCTCCATCTGCATGGTATCAGCAGCTTCCTGTTCTGCCCCACAGCTGCAAAACAGCCCTATCATTGCAACAATAACCAGCACTTCTATTGTTTTTTTCATTTTGCATTCTCCTCTGCTGTTATAATTTTTACTTTATAGTGATCTTCTGATGTCTCTGCATTTCTTACAAACGGTTCAACCAAACCCTTAATCGTATTTTCTGCATTCTGTTGTGCTGTTTTATAAATCATCGTTTCGGACTTACTTTTTTCCTTGATATCCTGAATACATGCTTTATATGCTTCTCCTGAAACCGTACCATCATTTGCTTTTTTCTCTTGAAACATATATTTTAAAGAATCAATATCAACCTCCGGATCGTCTAGTGTTACCTTAGGCAAAGTCACCGTAATCAAATGCTCTCCCGATTCCTGTTCTTCCATTTTAATATCAACTTTTGTAAAATCTATCCCCGCTTTTACTCTGCCTTTATATTTACAATAATAAGCTACTTTCGAAGAATCATCTTCATCCATAACAGTACAAATATCATTATATACACATTCATATGTAGATAACTGACTTACTTCAATAATCTTGTGCAGATTCGATTCTGTAACAATCTGTACGTCCTCTGTTTGATCAAATATTCCGCTTATAGACAGTATACCAAGCACAATAACCACTACAACAATGGCAATTATGGCTTTTTTTAACTTTTTCATTTGTATTTTCTATCTCCCCTCTTTTGTTGTGATATCTTTTTTCAGATTATAATATATTTGTGTTAAAATCAACCTGTTTTATTGCAAATGAACTGCATTTATATATTACAATTGTAAAACACCTGCCACCAAACTATTCTTTGGATCGAATAGAGGCCAGCACCTTCCAATACGCATCCTCATAAGTATCCTCTTTTATATCTCCAAACTCCATTAAATATATAATAAACCACCGGTTATCCTCTGGCGAAGGAAAACAGTAAAACCACCCTTTACCATCCACCCGTCCAATATCCGTATCCATCCAATGGTTGTATAGGTAGACAATTCCCTTTACTCCATAATCTGACACTACTTCCTTTTCTCCTGTCACTTTACAATGATCAATAGATTCTTCTAACATATCAATCATATTGTCATTATCTTCATAAAGGGCCTTTAAACTTACCTGATCCTCATCATCCAATGAATAACTTACACCAAAATAACTGAGCTTTCCTGCTTTCTCATCGGAGCAAACAATAAATTGCTGACTGTCCTCTGTTGTACTATCTACTTCCCATTCATTTGGAATATCCATAAGATAATTTTTATATGTATATGTGCTGTATGTTCCTTCTGCAAAAGCATTCTTCCTTACATCTTCCGCATCCACAGATAAAAGCATTGTTGCGCTATCTTTTTCATAAGTCACGATCAGTTTGTAGCCCTCCACATCGTGTGCCTTGAATGTTTTACTTTTTTTCGAATCATTAACAATAAATCCCTGCTTCCTGCAATCCCTTACATACGCATTATATTCTCCATAGGAAGTCCTATAAATTTTCAGTTTTGTTTTTTGATCATCTGCTGTAAAACCGCTCCGTTTTTAGACTTTGGCTCTGGTATTTTTTCAGTCAGATCATTTTTAGGCCATACATACGTGACTGCATATTGTTCTTTTTCTGTATCTTCCACAATGGCCTCCTTATCTTTTCTTTGTCCATTCCTTATAACAATAAAAATCATCGCTCCTAAAAACAATAGTACACAAATGGTAATAATCCCTATTTTCTTTCTTTTCATTTTTCTTTTCCTCATAAATTATTGTTTATGACAAAGAAAAGGACCTTTCGATCCTTTTCTTCATCCCACCATCATAAAGCAGATCCTATTGGATTTCTGCAAGCTTTTTCACAATACGTGCCTGCACTTTTGTATAGTAGGCGGCATCCGCAGTCGACAGATTATCCGTATCTACGTCATTTAACTTCTGCATGTAATCGGCATATTTCGTCATATAATCCGCATAATCATTTAACATTCCCGCCACATCATCAGAATTTCATACTTTTTCATAAACTCGATATATTCATCAAAGAAATCTTCATAACTATCCATCATCTTCTTAAAATCCGCATCAACTGCCCCATCTTTCTTTTTAGAACTAGTTTTCTTTTTCTCCTTCTTATCAGTCTTTGAGGAATCTTTGGATGTATCTTTTGCGTTTTCCGAGTCATCTGTTTCTTCCGGCTCCTCTGTTTCTTCCGGCTCCTGCGTATCCTCCGTATCATCGTCCAGGTCATAGATATCTATATTCATTGTCTTTTTCCTTTTATCATAACTCAGCGAGAGCGTATATCCATCTTTATTCTCTGCATCATATGAATCTTCGGTTCCATAATAATCCACGTTAAATCCGTTTTCCTTACATGCATTTATATAATCTGCAAACTGTGATTTCGACGTATTAAAAACGTCAATTTCAAAAGAATCTTCTGCATCCAATACAATTTCTCCGTATTTCGATTCCGGAACAGGCAACGATTTTACCAGCGTACTTGTCGGCCAATGATACTCTGTTTCTTTCGTCTTCATAGCATTACAACCACTAAGATTTCCCAAAATCATTATTCCACAACACATTACCATCATTAATCTTTTTTTCATTTCTCTTTGTCCTCCCTTTTTTGATCCTGCTTCATTTTTCTCAACACTGCTATATGATCCATATAGGTCTTTTCCACAGTGTTTTCCTCTGTCGGAACCGGTAACATTCCATTTTGCTGCACATATGAAATAAATTCCATCTGTCCGTTAAGCTGTCTGATCTGTTGCCTGAGCCCTCGAATTTTCTTTTCCAGATACTGATTTTTTTGTTTCTCCGAAAGCGTCAGAAGATCTTTGATTTCCTTCAGATCAAGCCCCATTGCCCGATACACCAGAATCTCCCAAAGACGTTCCAGTGCAGCGTCATCGTACAGTCGATAATTGTCTTTCGACCGCTGGGCAGGCAATAGTCCTTCATCATCATAAAACTGCAAAGTTCTCTTGCTCACTCCTGCCAGCCGGCTCACTTCGTTTACTTTTTTCATTACGGCCTTTACCTTTCCCCGTACTTTTCAGCATAAACTATCACGCATACGTGACCGCAATACTGATTTCCAGAAATGCCATTTCTTGGGTTTCATAAAGGCCTTTGAAAATTTTGCGAGGTAATATTTCCGGAAATAAAAAAGCTCTGGAAAACATCTGTTTCCCAGAACTTTTTATCCTTTATTATTCATTTTTCTTACAAACCTGCCGGATCAGCTGAATCAGTGCCACCACTGCCAATGCTATATACCCGTAATCATCACAAGAAAACCCGTCTTTCTTCTTAAAAGCCCAGATTTTCATCCACCAGAATAATCTGAAACCGTCCTTTGACCCTGCTGAATCGGGTTGTCAGAATCTGACAGCAGATGCACTGTGGACTTTTACAGTCAAAACAGCTTCCGTTTTTGGAACATGGTGTGTCAATGCCAAATCGCTGTGCATTAATCGGTGCCGCCTCATTCCGCGCACGGTGCAGGGCGTCTTCCTCGGATTTTACGACTTTGTTCATACCCACAATCAGCAGAACATGCTTTGGTCCATAGGCATACGCAGCCACACGATTGGCATTTCCGTCAATATTGATAAACACGCCATCCTCGCTCATGGCATTGACACTGCCCAAAAAATAATCCGAGCTGAATGCTTTCCGCGCATCTCCTCTTTTTCCTCCGGGGTTTTTACTTTATCCCGGTCATAAAATTCATAATCACCGTTGGAAACGGCATCGTAGAGACCACACTCCTTTACAGAAGTTGCACCGCCCATGTTGATACTGCTGCCCTTCGGGATCAATTCGAGTGCTTTCTTTACGGCCTCTTCTTTTGTCTCTACATAATATGCTTCCATGTTGCGGGAATTAAGTGCCTCCACAACACGCGCTCCCAGCTTCTCATTTCTCATTTTTCTTACGTCCATTGTGTAAACCTCTTTTCCAAATAGCTACGCTATGATTTCATACTGCATCAGCTCATATTTGAGTCTGCTTCCCTCCATAATTTCCGGTGGAAGCAGTGCCCGTGCCACAAGTTTCAGATCATCACTTTCGATATCTGTCCGCTTCAAATTTGCATAATCTCCATCAATACTGACAACTTCATAATACCATGTTTCCATATGTCACCTCCATTTTTAATCTCACAGGCTGCTTAACGGTGCTACATGGATATGATGTTTTACATATTTGTTGATCCCCTGTACCAGTCCGTCCGCAAGTTTTTGCAATTTCCTGTCACTATGATCCGAACACTGGTTGCCCAGTTCAATATCAACGGAAGGAATTGTACTGTACGAAGTCTGCGTCAGATCAATCTCCGTAGCACCGGTTCCGTTTATTTTAATCTTTTGGGAACGCAGCCCTTTGATCAGTGATTTCCCCAATGCGTCATGTTCTTCCCAGTAAGATGCAACCGGACGCATTTTTTTGAGTTTTTCGGGAACAGAAGCATAAAAGCATCCTTTGTCGTAAGAAAGTCCATCGCTGTCCCAATGCAGCGCAATATGACAATCCGCTACATTGTTACATATGACGGTACGCGCCACGTTATCCAATTGTACATCCTTTCCATCCCGGACCATGAGCACATCATACCCCTCTGCCAGCAGTTTCTTTTTCAGAATCCGTGCCATACGAAGCGTCACATCACGTTCTGCCGTTCCGTCCCGAAATGCCATTCCATCTGAAACCACCACTGCTTTCACAGAGCCTGCCGCTGTCGTTCCTCCGGTCACCTTTGCAGAGCCATCCGGATGACACAGCGTTTTGACCGATGAACCGCCTTTCGTTCCATGTCCCGCATTGACTGCAATCACAATGTCCTTCCGGTTCTTTTTCGCCTTGTACATAACAGCATAGCCCGATGTAATTCTGGCATGATCCGCATATTTCCAGGAAGAGTCCAGATAAATTTTCTCCTTCCCCTTCGCATATCCGCATATCGGGAAACTGATGACCATCAAAAATACAATTAGAAATACTATCCCCTTTTTCATATACACTCCTCTTTCTAAACATTCGACAGTTTTTATCCCCCTGTAGGAGCAAAATATCTTTTCACTGTCTTTACTCTACCTCATTTTTTATGGTAACACAAGATAAAATCCCCGTGTCGTTGCATTTCAGTGCCTTTAAGAGTATCATTACCATGATACGAATTTTAGGAGGATAAATTTATGAAATTAAAAACAAGACAAATCACTGTTACAGCAATTTTACTCGCAATCTGCATTGTAAGCCAGTTTTTCAAAAATGTGAGTGTATACCTTACAGGTCCGATCATCAACGCTGCCCTGATTCTGACCACTGTCTATGCCGGGCTGGCATGCGGCATTATCTTAAGTATCATCACCCCGATCACATCCTTTTTCATCACCGGAAGCCCGATTATGGCAGCCATTCCGGCAATGTTTCCATGCATTATAATCGGAAATGCAATTCTCGTCCTTGTTGTTGCCCTGCTCCACAAAAAATTCGGGGAAAAAGCAGGACTTCCGGTATCTGTTGTGATCGGTGCTGTATTAAAGGCTCTGTTTATGGGAATTCTTATTTCTCTTATTATCTTACCAAATATGTTGCCTGTGAAAATGCAGCCAATGTTACATGTTCTGCAGCTGCAGTTTTCTGTCACGCAGCTGATTACTGCCCTGATCGGCGGGGTGTATGCAATCATTATTCTTGCAATATTGCAAAATACCACTCTCGGTGAGCAACGGTAAAAACATGAATGGATGCCATATAAAAAGAGAACCCCCCGGTAGCCGCCGCTACTGAGGGGTCGTTTTGTGCGCATCACTTTCAGCCACACATTTATAAAATTTTATTCCATATTTTTAAGTGCCTGATCCATCGGAATCTTCTTGATTCTCTGGAAATCAAATACCATAACAATCAGATATCCGATCAGCACAAATCCAAACATTTTTGCATAACCAATCGGTGTTACGCGAAAAGCGAACCAGCCGCTGTAGGAAAAGAGCATCATCCGCCATGCCGCGGCCATAACAAGTGTTCCAAGAATCACACTGATGAGATCCGCGATTACAACCACAATACTCGTCGAAAGCAGATACAGACTCGCGATCTCTTTGTTTTCGTACCCAAGGATTTTTGTCATGGAAATTGCATTCTCATTCTTTTCAATGATCAGCTTTGTCAGAAGATAGATCATAACGGCTGCCAGAAGGATACACAGTACCTGAAAATACGTCATGTAGGACCCCATGGAGTGATCTAACTGGTCTGCCATCTTTGTGATATCACGGATCGTGATGGTCGTTGCAATATTTTCCTCATCAATATCGGTGATCCTGCTGTCGGATAAAAATCCGCTGAACTCATTTTCCTTTAAGTCAAATACTTTTCCGTAATTGTCAATGGACATAAAAACTGCAAGGCTCTGGGATTTTTGATACAGTCCCGCAACTTTAAAGGTATAAGTTTTATTCTCATACTTTTCATCCAGCGATATTTTATCTCCCACCGCAAGCCCGTATTTATCGGCAAATGAAGCAGAAATATATACTTCATTTTTCTTAAGGGAACTTAACTTTTTGATCTTTACATAGTGACTGTCATCCGCGATTCCGTATACGGAAATTTCCTCATCGATCGCATCACTCTTTTTTACAAGTGAAGTCATATCAAACTTCTCTGCGTCTTTGTTTTCCGTTGTGATCAGTTTGTTGTCATCATCCTCGTAGGATTTGAGCACATACTGGTATTTTGCAAACATCATGCCGTCGGTGTTGTTCTTGTAATAAGCAAGTGTATCCGGCATACCTACCGCCATGGCAAGCATGACCATGATAAAGAAAATACCGACAAATAAAATCAGGTAATTTGTGACATTCTGGAACATGATCCGCAGGCGGAACCGGCCAAAAAAGCTCCATCCCGGCAGACGCATGGCTTTTTTATTCTTTGTCTTTTTCAGGTCATGACGCAGAAACTGCAGTGGTGTATGCTGCATCATGCGCACGATCACGATCAGGTTGACAACCAGCATCAGGATCACCGGAACCACCGTGGTCTTAAAGAATGCATCCGGATTCCAGATCGTGTAATACGTTGGCAGACTGTAACTGTTGTAATACATCGACACAACAATATTTTTAAACACCGTATAGCCGAGTATATTTCCGACAATCGCAGCCAGCAGTGTTACAATAACCGGCATGGACAGATGTGCTGCACCAGCTCTCTTTTCGTGTAACCGGACGCGCGCAGTGTTCCGATCGCGGAGGACTCTTTTGCAATCGTATTGCTGATCGTCACGGCAAAGATAAATGCGATGATTACCACAAGGATATCCAGCAGCACACCGCCCATGGCTTTGTCCGATCCCATATCATCGGTTGCAAAATTGATCGCCGGATTTCCGTATTTCGGTGTGTAATCTTCGAGCTCATTGTCCGCAACAACCACCTGTGTGAGCAATGCACGCATAAAATTATCAGAGCGTGTTTTTTCCCCGGCCTCATCCGCAGGCTCCGTTTCATATTTCCATGCATAAGTATAGTGAATCTCTTGTGCAGCCGGTCGAAACCGTCCTGTGTCACCATTGCCACATCAAATTTAGTGCATCAAACATCAGATCTGTGTCTTTTCATGTAAGGTGGAGTAATTGACATACGCAAGCAGTCCCACAACTTTATAAGTCTCTCCGGAAACTGTGACGGTATCTCCCACCTTTATTCCGACGTTGTCGGCGTGCATACGGTCAATGGCAATTTCATCCGCCTTCTGTGGAAAACTTCCCTGCAGCATACATGCCAGGTTGATATCCTTTGTCTTTGCAAATACGCGGATCGTGCCATCCTTTTTCCCGTCGTTATTATAATCTTCTTCCTCATTTCGGAAAAAGTTTTCATACAATGTTGTCTTTGTTGCCTTAAAATCCGGATCGTTTAATTTATATTTTTCTTCCGCATCCGCATATTTGTCTTCGATCTTGTCCTGTGCCTTTTTCCAGGCTTTGTCGTAGGCTTTTTTGTAGGCCTTATCATACGCCTTTTTGTAGGCTTTTTTATATGCCTTGTCGTAGGCCTCATCATACGCCTTGTCATACGCTTCGCTGTAGGCTTTGTCATGTGCCTCGTTATATGCACTGCTGTATGCACTGTCATACGCTTTTTTATATGCCGGAGCATAAGCCTTACTGTATGCACTGTCGTAAGCTTTTTTGTAGCTTCCGTCTTTTTTTGCCTGTGCTACCGCAGTATCCAGCATCTGCCCCGCTGTCTGTGCATCCATCCCCTGTGCCAGCAGGGATTGTTTTACCTGCGCTGCAAACTGTGCATCAAACTGTTTGACAAATGTTGCATCGAAACTCTGTTTAAATTTCGGATCAAACTCCTTCTTAAAAGATGACGCAAATTTTGCCGGAAACGATTGCTCAAACTGCTTTTTAAATTCTTTGTCAAAGGATTTCTTAAACTGTTCCGGAAATTTTTTATCGAATTCTTTCTTAAATTTATCCGGAAACTTTTCATCGAATTTTTCCTTAAATTTTTTCGGCAGTTTTTTATCCAGTTTCTTTTTTGCTTCATCCAGATAATACTGTTTGACATCCGCTTTTTCACCGGTCTCAATTGCCGAAAGCAAGGTGGCATCTGCCTGTTTTTTTAACTCAAAATGACCGTCTTCCTGTTTGTATTTTGTCACGCCTTCGCTTGCCGAAGTAATCATACTCTCGTTTGCCACATACATACCGGACACAAAGCCGATCGTGAGCACAAGAAACAGGAATACAACCAGATATTTTTTCCAGTCCCCGATCAGTTCTTTCGGTATTCTCCTGATCAGGGGATTTTTGATTTTTTTCATAGCAGCCCCCTTACCATTCCAGATCTTCCGCGGATACCTTGTTTGTATTGATGTCGTTGTGGCGCACCGCACCGTCACGGAGCTTGATCACATGGTCTGCCATATTTTTGATCGCCTCGTTATGTGTAACCATAATGATGGTATTTCCGTATTTTTTGTTGACCTCCTCAATCAGCTTTAAGATCTCCTTGGAGGTATTGTAGTCAAGTGCTCCCGTTGGCTCATCGCAGAGCAGAATATCCGGATTTTTTACAATCGCACGGCCGATGGAAACACGCTGCTGCTGGCCTCCGGACAACTGGTTCGGCAGTTTGTAGCGGTGCTCGTAAAGTCCGAGCGTATGTAACAGATCGTCAATATCAAGCGCATTGTCTGACAGATACGCTCCCACTTCGATGTTTTCCTTCACGTTTAGATTTCCAATCAGATTGTACATCTGGAATACATAGCCGAGATGCTTTCTGCGGTACTGTGTCAGCTTTTTCTCACTCATATCCTCTAACTTATCGCCGTTGATATTGATGTAACCGGAATCGGCGTTATCAATGCCTCCGATGATATTGAGCAGTGTGGATTTTCCGGAACCGGATGGTCCTAACAACACACAGAACTCCCCTTTTGCAACGGAAAAATTCATGCCGCGCAGGACTTCCTGACGCGTCTGTCCGCTTCCGAATCCTTTCTTTAAATCTACAATTTCCAAAAACTTCTTTTCTTCTTCTGACATAGAAACTCCCTTTCCTTTTGGTTTTACTTTTCATACTAATATTAGTTTTATCTAACCTCCGGTTCTTTTTTTAGGTCCCCCGCAAAAAGCGAAAGACCTGTGCTTCTTTTCTGAACCTTTTGTCCAAACGCGGACGATCTGTGCTTCTTTTCCCGACCTTCCGTCAAAACATGCGGACGGCCTACGGTCTGACAAGTCCGTCCAGCCTGCCAGCAGATATTTACACCTTTTTCCGCAAACCGCAGTGCTTCTTCCTCGTCATCCATGTGCGTTACCATAAATATAAACATATCGATCTGTGAATGGGACATCCAGTGTACAACGCTTTGTTCCACCATCGGCACATGGTAAGCTTTGCACATCGCTTCACAGATAAATGCATTGTGCTCATCCATCTGATCGACCAGCCGGTCCGGCATATGTTCCATGCTTGATCCCTGCGCTTTTGTCAGCACTAAAAGCACTTCATCCCGGTAGGTGTACAGTTCATGGACAACCTGTGCGACTGCTTCAAAATCGCTGCTGTCATCATGCTCTTTTGCTTTGCCGCTCTCCATCTCCCTGACTTCAAAAGAAAAATGCTCCCGCAGAATTTCATTAGCCGATCCATAAAATTTCCTACCACCTCACAGAACAGATCGTCCTTGTCCTGAAAGAAAAAATACAGTGCCCCTGTGGTCACACCCGCCTTCTGGCAGATTCCTCGGAGGGATGCCCCCGCAAACCCTTTCTCCATAAATTCTTTTTTGGCACATTGGATCAGGTGTATCTTCGTCTCGCTGTCATGTATTTTCTTTCCTGCCATGGTACGCTCCCTGTAAATAAAAATGTAACATAACGTTGTTATGTTAGATAACACTGTTATGTTACATCATTCCCATGTCTATGTCAATAGAAAAACTTATGCATTTTTCTGTTTGTGTTTATCATAAGCTGCAAACATGCCGGCAAGCAATGTTCCGGAAATAGAATGCCAGGTGCAGGAAACTGCGCAGATGATCGCAGACTCCGGTGTTGCGGAAAACTGTGCGGTCGTTGTGGCAAGGTTTGTTGCCAGTCCCGCATTCTGCATGCCAACTTCGATGGCAATGGTTCTCTTTTTGGCGGTATTCATGCCAACAAGTTTTCCTGCTCCATAACCAAGCAGATAACCAAGTCCATTGTGAAGAAAAACAGCTACAAAGATTACAGCTCCGGACTGGAAGAACTTCGCGCCCTGGGAAGATACCACACCACCGACAACACACGCCAGCCCCAGTACTGCCACACCCGGCATAATTTTCTGTAACTCACTGAACATTTTCTTTTTCCCCAGCAGATAGTTTAAAAGGAAGCCCAGTGCTACCGGAAGAATAACCGTTTCCACAATGGAAACAAGCATTGGCAGTGCCTTGATGGAAATATTGGTTCCGCTTGCCAGAAGAGAAACCATAAGTGGTGTCATGATCGGGGAAAGAATCGTGGATAGGTTGTCATTCCCACGGAAAATGCCACATCTCCACCACAGAGATACGACATGATATTGGATGACACACCACCCGGACAACACCCCACCAGAATGAGTCCCAGTGCAATGCCGGCAGGAAGATGCAGCACTTTCGTCAGTGCGAATGCCAGAAACGGCATAATCAGATACTGTGCCAATGCACCAACACAGATATCGAATGGTCTCTGTGCCAGAATCTTAAAATCCTGCGTTGTCAGTGTCAGACCCATACTGAACATAATAATACCGATGATGATCGACTGACTTGTAAACTTATTGGAAACCGGATCGGTAAATAACTGATGGTTTACCCATCCCATCATTCCCGGAACGATAAATGTTACTACCGCAATTGCAATTACCACAATTGATGTGTAGTCCGATAACCATTTGCTGAGTTTTTGTAGTGCTTTCATAAACTTTTCCTCCTTGGTCTGTTCACTGAAAAACGAATTCAGACATTAAAAAAGCCCCTTCCCAGATACTACTCTGGAAAGGGACGAATAAAATCCGCGTTACCACCCTGATTCCACAGAAAAACTCTGTGACACTTCACATACCAACATATGCTATCCCATAACGGAGGAAACCGGCGAAGTTTACTCACAGTTGTCTGCTTTCAGCCCGCTTCTTAGAGAGGATCATCCATATCCGGCTACTACCTGTTCGCACCACCCACAGGCTCTCTGAAAATAACGATAAGATACGATGCTGTTCTCGTCAACGAATTTCGGTGAACAATATTTTCTTTTCGATGATTATTATATTCCCCTGTACAGATATGTCAAGGAAAAATTTTTCCACCAACGCTTTTCTGATTGACCTCTCCGTTTGCTCTTATGGGACATACATTACATCTTTTTCTCTATATGTCCCCACAACTTTCCATCAGTCTTTTTCAAAATGCTGATAATCCTTCGAATGTGTCCAGTCCCCACCCCAGGTAAATCCATATCGGGTAAAAAGCTTGTAACACAGATCATCGTGATCGATCTTGTGCGGAAAATCCCCACTCCGGTCAACATACGCTTTTGCATTTGCAGGCTCAATCGACAGCTTTCCGTTGACGGTTTTTACATAGGGGTTATAAAGTGTATTGATGTCGACTGCCATGCCCAGACCGTGTTTTGAGATTTTTGTCGTGTGGGAAATGAAACGGAAATTAAACGCAGAAGAATTGTTATCGCTCATGGATGCCTCATCATCCGCATCGTATTCATCCACCAGCCGGACTTTTTCAATGGGATATTCTGCCTCATACAACTGCCTGAAAATGGCAAGTACATCCTCTGCAATGGCTTTATTTACCACAAGTTCTCCCTCTTTTGTCTGACCGTCAAACCCCATGTGGAGCACATGAAGATAGCGGAGATCTTCCCGCGGTACGGTACAATCTGCCTTGTATGATTTTCCCTGCATCTTCTCAAAAATATCGTCCGGGATTTTGGAAATATAGAACGCTTCCTCTGTGATACTTTTGTTCATGTTTTGTTTTTTCTCACTCAGTTCTGTCCCTGAAGTCCTGTGATCCTGTTCTTTTTCACTGTTCTCCTGATCCGCAACCTCAGACTTTTTTGTGTTTGATTTTTCCGGATGCCGGATCAGACGGCTTCCGGTTACGACTGCGGCAGCTGCAAGTAACACGGCCGCAGTGATGATCATTCCTTTTTGTTTTTTCACCAGTTTCTCCTTACTGACACGTTTCCCTTTTCTGCAAACATAAAAATTCATCCGCTTCAACATGATAACACCGCTAAGCCTACGCTATCGAAAAAAGTGTCATGTGAAAGCCCGAAGGCCGCATTTCTGCACGGATGAATTGTGTATATTTTAGCACTGATTTTTGGAATTTGCTATATTTTCATAACAAAAAATGCATTTTTCTTTTAATGCACCCTCGAAAAATAATCCATCAGAATTCCCTTAATATGATTATACCTTCTGGCATAAGAATTCTCCACCCGTATAATCTCCATATTGTGTGCCTGACAGATGGCATTTTTCTTCCGGTCGCGCTCCTGCACCACCGCATCTTCAAAATGCTCTTTCCCGTCAAGTTCGATTGCCAGAACCGGCAGTTCCTTTTTTCCCTGTTTTTCGTACACAACAAAATCAAAGCGCCCCATATAAAACAGATCATCATATGTCATATTGTCCTGAAACACCTGCGATATGGCAACTTCTTTGTGGATCACATACTTACTCTGGGAAAGCCAGATATTTTCGAGCGCATGCGTCAGGTTTTCGAGAAACGCATTTTCGGTAGCGGTAGAAAACGGCTGGATGCCAAGTGCACGGGAACTGATATGTTTTTCCGTAATCTCTGACTTCCCGTTGGTTTTGATGTACTGCGCAAGTTCATAAAGATCATCGTCTGCCTGTCCTGCATGCAGACGCTCCAGTTCTTTGCTGTCTGCGAGCAGAACAAGTTTGTCTTTCGCCCGTGAGGTTGCAACATTGATCAGTTCCTTATTGTTTTTCAGCCACTGATAGGTACCGACATTGGTGCGGTCGGACAGTGCCGTGGAAAAAAGCACCACATCCTTTTCATCTCCCTGAAAAGCATGCACCGTTCCACAGACTAAATTTTCGAGGTGGTTTTCTTTGATCGCCTGCTCGATCAGTGCCCGCTGGTTTACAAACGGTGTGATCACCGCGATACTTTTGTCCGTGTTCTGCTTCGCGTATGCAATAACCTCGTCTGCTTCCGCCGGAGATGTATTTTTGATCTCGGCACGGTCACTTTTTACATCTACATAGACAAGTGGCTCCGGCTCTTTGCTTTTTGAACAGATCTGCAGTTTGGAATTGTAATATTTTTTATTGTTAAATCCAATAATTTCTCTGTTGCAGCGGTAATGGCTGCGCAAAAGCACTTCATCACTCACTGCATCACATGCCAGATACGTTTTGTAAATCGAATTCTTTCTGTAATCATATTCCTCTGCCACATGATACCGCCGTCGCAGCTTGCGGTTGATCAGTTCTCCGAGCAGAATAACCGGATTCAGCTGCTGCGGATCTCCCACAAGCATCAGTTTCTCTCCACGGATAATCGGGACAAGAGAGATCGCAACATTGCACTGGCTGGCCTCGTCCATAATGGTCATGTCAAACAGCGGCTCTGGTTCCCCAATCTTATGTGCCGATATGCAGGTAGTGATAATGATTGGAAAAACACGCTGCAGCTTTTTTACATTTTCGGATTTCTGCATGTATTTGTTGAATGCCCGCGCCTGTGTCTCTGGATTTTCTCCGGAATCTAAAATCTCCCGCAGTTCCTGATATTTGGGTTCTTCGAGTGTCTTGATATAACGCGCAGACGTATAAAATAAATACTGATAAAATTCTTCTTCGTTGCGGTCGAGAAGCTGCAGGGCATCCGAATCAGAAATTTCGCCAATCTGATGGATTCTCTGATCGAGCTTCTGCATCTGGTATCCCTGCAGATCCATCTGAAACGGGAGCAGATTCATGGCATTTTTAATATGTTCCTGATATTCCATGAGATGCGAAAGTGTCTCTTTCCGCTCCTTTAAATCCAGAATTTCCTCATACTCTTTCAGTCTCGCAGAAAGACGTTTTGCACGGTCAACCCGGTCATCCTTGCGCTTATCGAGCGTGGATGTATATATTTTTACGGTCTGCACCTGATTGCGCAGGCGTTGATGTAGCTGATTGCAGCTTTAACTTTGTCTATATTCCCAAGCCGCAGTACCGGAAACGGAATGGTCTGTCCATGGTACTCAAGATGTGTCAGTTTTTCAAATACATTGTCGATTGGAACGTTATTGTAGGACGCAAATAAAACGGTCGTATTGTTAAAAAACGCCGTTACTATTGTGTTAATAATCGTATTTGTTTTTCCCGTGCCCGGTGGCCCCTGTATGTAGGCAAGCGGATATTTCATGGCGTTGTTGATTGCCAGCAGCTGATCCAGATTGATGTTCTGATTGATCAGTGCAATCGGATACGCCTTGGTGCGGCGCGGCCGTTCTAGCAATTCCCCGAAGAAGGCTTTGACTGGATAAGTAACCTGCTGCCTTTCAAACATATCAAGTATGGCTTTGTACTCGTCATGCAGATTCAGCACTACATCCATCCCAAGCCCCAGCACATACGGCATATCATCTACGACCGGCTTTTGCCCGCCATGACCGGTAATCGCATCTTTGATTTTTTCCAGATTGTTTTCAAAATCTTCCAGCAGTTCGTACTCGTCCGCATCCAAAAATTTACGCGCATTTTCCGTCTGTCCGTCAATACCAAACTGTGTGCAGACTGTGATATCTTCATCCGGCTGAAACACTCTGTTTTTCACATCAAGGTTCAGGTTCCGGTATGCCAGAACATACAGTCCCTTCGCCATATGAATACTCAATACATTGAGTGCCAGTTTCTTAATTCTTAAATTGGTGCTCTTTTTCTTTTCGTGAGACAGGGAATACTGGAAATTTGACACGACCTCCTGAAACTGCTGATCGTTAAGTGCATACCGTCCGTTTTTCACACGATCCCCATCGATATAATGGATCAGATCATAATCGGTGATGTAAGGTGTCGTATCCATGCGGTTACATAGTTCCAGATAATTTAGTATTTTCAGATTTGCAGAGCTGGAAAAAATAGTTTTATAACGCTCCGGATGCATCTCGATATCTTCGATCAGCTGCCTGTTTTCCGGACAGTACGTTCCTTCAATGACTTCCGTGGACAGAATGGAATCCACAAAAATTTTGTCATATTCCCCCAGTGTATACATTCCGAGGTGCAGACCATCTACTTTGAGGGTACGTTTTGCCGGATCAAGATCACGGATTCCAATCCAGTATTTTGTAATCTGATCCGCTTTGTTCCGATATTCGATTTTCAGCCACTTTCCCTCATGAATCGCCCGGAAAATGTCCCTGCAAATCTGATTCATACTATGCTCCGTCCTGTTTTACATGATATCTCTATCATTCATTATGATGTTCGGACAGAACCTTTGTCAAGCAAATCCTCAATTCCCTTTGCTGCTCAAAGGATTACTTCTCGTTTCAAAAAACTGGTTGTTATCTATGCGTGCGCGGTTTTTGTCGTTGTACATACTGCTCTGCCGGATTTCTGCATTTTCTTTTTCCTGTTCCGGTGTGTTCTCCGCAAAATATTTTGGTCCTGCGGTAACCGGATCTGCATCCGTTCCTACAAGCATCGCTGATTTATCCGTATAATTTTTGGGTTTCATGACATACCTCCAACTTTTTTGTTAGTATGTCCGTTCTTTATCCTCTCCACTCTCGTAAGTAAAAGTTTGTAAAAACTTCCGTAACCGGTCTGTCTTCGGATTCTCGAAAAATTCTTTCTTAAATCTTCTTCTAATGGAATATCGTACTCTTTCTCAATTCGTCCGACATCGTTTCCAGATGACTTTTTACTGTTCTTGCAATGATTTCATCATCTTCCACGATAAAAATGCGATACATCGATTTAGTATCTGCCACGCAACCGCTGCTGTTCGCCTTCTTCTCCTGATACAGAAAAAGATAATCAGCACAGCAATAATCACCAAATAACTTCCCATTGCCTGTCCTCCTGCGTTTCCATCATGAAATCTTAGTTCCTGCCTTTGAATACTTTAACGCTTCCTTGCAATATACAGACTGATTTACAATCCAAATCAGGCACACTACAAGAGAAGGTAAGAATCCTATGCCCAAAACAAGTGCACAGACGGCAAGCACAATGGACAGAATCGTACAAACCGTGTTTGTGGAGGCGTAAGCTTTAACCTCAAATCATAATCATCCGGGTGGAGATGCGAAACTGACAGAAGATTTTCTATGCAGGATGAGGCAGAGCAAAAATTGACAGGGAGCAGACAAATGAGCTTGAATATGCCGATGAATCGCAGAAAGAGGAGAACTCAGACAGACAGCCGGTAAGAAATCCTGAGAGGGAGAAGCCGAAGTAGGAGGATAAGGATAAACGTTTCAGTGGTACATGGACTTTGGAACAATATAAAGGACAGTATAGATCCGCTATGTATGCAGCAGTGAAAGCCCACCGGGAACATCACCCAACGGGTCTGTTCCCGACCTCACGGTCAGATACATATGAATAGTTGTGTTTATCCTGCTAACACTAATGGTATATCCATTGACTCCATAACAAAATTTGTGTATAATTTTGTTATGGAATGAGGAGGTGTTTTTATGCCAGCAATCAAATCAAGTGCTGATTTAAGGAATAATTACAATGAAATTTCTACATTTTGTCATAATTATCCTGAACCAGTTTTCATCACAAAGAATGGAAAAGGCGACCTTGCCGTCATGAGCATTGAAACCTACGAAGAACTGACCAGCCGCTTTGAACTTTACAGCCAGATCAAGGAAGGAATGGACGATATTGCCACAGGCAACACCAGACCATTTTCCGAAGCTATGGCTGATATCAGGAGCCGCCGCAACCGATGAGCTATCAGGTTCATATCACTTCCACCGCAGAACACGATATTATGCGTGCTGCGGATTACATCCAATTTACCCTCAGAACTCCCGATGCCGCAGATAATCTGTTAGATGCTGCGACTGAACAGATAGGCTCACTAGCCGACCTGCCACAGAAGTTTTGTCTGGTAGATGATCCTGTACTGGCAAGCTGGGGCATTCGTTTTGCGATAATCAATAATTACCTTGCCTTTTATACCATTGATGAAGAAAAGCAGACTGTAATCATAGTCCGCTTTCTCTATCAGAAAAGTAACTGGACTTCCATTCTTCGACAGGGATTTTCCCTCATTTAAGGAATCTGGTTTTATGCAGGTTCCTTTTTAGTGCATATTATGTAATTGCTCTTGCGCATCTATTACATCTACCTGAATCCGTGAACCTTGTTTCAAAATGAAAAGGCACACAGGAAATGTTTGCCATATTTGTTATCGTACACTAAATTTTGAAAATGCTGCCCATATCGGTCAATGGTTCTTTCCATGATCTCATAAATTGTGCGTATTCCGACAGTTTTCTCCTCGTTATCAGAAAGGGAATATGTCACATCCCGGAAGGTCTGTCCGATATAAACAGCTTTCCCATCACGTGGATGCTGGATATTCTGGCAGCATTCCCTGACGGATCCCAGCCATTCTTCTTTACTTTCCTGTCTGGGATTCCGTTTTATGATGAAAGACACATTGTTGTATTATCTTTCTGGTCTGGTCCATAAACCCAGTACATCCTCATTGCGCCACTGGTTTTATTTTCCAGATATGATTGCCTCACTTTCATTCCATAACGTCTGGATAATGGCTCTATTTCATGGGTTTGAAGACTCGGATAACCCGGATCAGCCGACAACAGCTTTAAAGCCTTTCCCCATTTTTTATACAACTGTTCTTCCTTCTTTTTTATATTACCGGAACGATATTTCTCCTGCAGATCTAACCAAATTTCCTGCATTTCAGGAATTCCCATTCGTATATTAAAATTCATCTCTTATTCCTTTTAAAAATCTGACAGGTCAATAGCCGGGGAAACATCGCCTCTCTTAAAGTTACTTACTGCACGATCCATATCTGCCAGAGTTCTGGCTGAAATGCTCTCTGGCACTGCCAGTTCCCGAGGTTCCAGAATAATGCAGCCATTTCCGTATTCTTTCACATTGTAATACTGATAAGCAGCTCCTCTGAGCGTAATTCTTTTTTTGTTATCCAGATGGGCAACATAATCTTTTATTGCTTCCATTATCAACACCTCCTACGCAAGCATTTGTGTGGGAAATCCCACCTCTTATTATAATACGCTTTTCTATATTATCTGTCAATCTACCTTTACTTACTCCTGATACTTGAAAAATGGTATCGCCCATGCCATCCTCCGCAGTCTTATAAATTACATTGAATGGTTCGATATCTTCCATTGTCTCTATCTTATAGGTCTGAAGATAATTGATGGATTTTGCAAACTCTTGTAAGTTGGAGAGATTCTTCCCTCTCCGTTTCATCTCCGCATAGAAATTTGGGAGCAGTGGTCTGCCCTGCGTTTTCTTATCATAATAATCTTGCAAGCTTTCCAGAAGTGTCGGATTCTGCCTGCGATCCAGTTCGGCTTTCATTTCCTCATACGCTGTCTTCATCCACTGAATGGATTCTTTCAGAGAAATAAACATCTGGTTGAACTGCCGGATAGCTCGGTTCAGTTCCCCAATCACTGTTTTAATTCCCCTTTTCTCCATTGCCCGGACTTCATACCCTTCATGGATCGTCGGAATCAGATCAATTCTCTGCTCTTTGTAAGAGCGGTGATCAATTCTTGCTGCCATGTGACATTCCCAGAATTTTTCGTTCACTTTCTCTGTCCACGCTCTTCTCCATTCCTTTAAAAGTTGTCTGTAAGTTCCTGTACTTTTTGTTTCTCTGTTTGATTATCTGCCATAGATTACCTCCATTTTTGCATGACAAAAGGCAGCCCACAATGGACTGCCCTAATAAAAGAAAAAGTAGCAAATCGTTTAAAACCATAATTTTCATAAAAAGAAAGCAATAGAGGTGCGCAAGACACCCCTATTCCCTAAACCTCTTGCAAAATCTGCAATAGTGGTTTATAATCAGGTTAGAAACCGAAGGATATTAGCGTGTCCAACGGTTGCACAATCGGAAACTTATAAAGCGTTAAGTTTATTAACAGATTACAGGCTATCCTCTATTGCGAGTAGAGGATAGCCTTTCCGTTTATTTGCGGTTATGTTTATTGTCTATGTATGTCAAGGCTGCAAATACAACCAATAAAAGCGTAAGCACTTCTAAAGTATCCATACCGACCTCCTTTCCGTCTCCAGAAAGGACAACCGCAAGACTATCCCTACTTGCTCTAATCTGACTGAAAATATTATATCATTTCGTGTCGAATAATACCAGCACCACTTACGATATTTCCTCTGCCGGTTCCAATACCCCCCGGCAAATTCCTCATCGCTCATGTTCTGGAGCTTTCCTAACACCTGCTCTGCAAGCTCCTCCATATCGCTGTCCTTTATGTGAGGCATTACCCGTCTGATGTCCTCCATCAGCTCTGTCTTGCCCTGCCTGTCAAATACACACATCACCTGCTCTTAATACATCCTCTTTCAATACCTGATATCTTGGACGATTAAAATTCTTTCCAGTCTGCTGGTCAGTAAATATCTTTTCTAGTTCCAGATTGTTCTGCTCACAATAGGCTGTAATCTCCTTGATACCTCTGTCTAAATGCTGTTCTCTTGTACTTGTTCTGTGATAACCATATCTCTTCATTATTATTCGCTCCTTTCCTTAGTCCTGAAATGTACACTTTTTGAAACTACAAAAAAAGGACTGCTAAACAGTCCCGAAATGTATGGACATCCTTTTACGGAACGTCCCAGTATTTATGTATGCTTTTTGAAACCATCTCCTTAAAAATGGATATAAAAAAAGAAGGTGTATTTCAACCTTCCATTAATCGAAATATTTTATTTTGAATTAAGATACTTCTCATATTGGTTCTTAACCATATCAGGAAACATAGTAAATGAATCTCCTGTACTAATCATCATAACATCATAATTCCCAGTTTCCTTATTAGTTATTTCAACCATTCGGTAAT
>ERZ860009.254-NODE-254-length-27820-cov-1.663461_pt1 | contig 27820 bp, 20 predicted proteins | sample MGYA00510114_ERZ860009 | MGnify/ENA primary metagenome ERZ860009 (study PRJEB30046, sample SAMN00715177) | human gut metagenome | study: EMG produced TPA metagenomics assembly of the A metagenome-wide association study of gut microbiota in type 2... | reverse complement strand
CAGCATTTGCGAGCGAAGCTGAAAAGGCTGAATGCTAGATATAATCCAATAGTAGTACGGAGGAAAGTCAGCACATCATTCATTGGATAGTTGTACATCTTCGACTCAAATGTTGTACAAGAATCAAGCAACTCAAGTACTTACAACCATTAAGTCCTATACTTATTGGGGAGTACTCTTTTAGATGTCTGATTCATTTCTTATACAAGAAGTTCATTCATAACCAAAGCAGAAATGCATTAAATGTATTTTTGTCATTCAGACGACCAACGAGAGAAAGAATCTCATTTTTTGTGTACAGGAAAAAAGATTCTTCGTCGTTATACTCCTCTGAATGACAGAGGCTATTATGAACCAGACTTTATCTACTTCTCTACATCTTGAATAAACCGTTCAATATAATCAGTCGGCAGCATCCCGAACTCTTTCTTAAAACATACACTGAAATACTTCGGATCATTAAAACCAACTATATATGCCAATTCTGAAACACGAATATTATTTCCCTTTTCTTCCATGATCCGGCAGGCAGCTTTCAAACGCACATTGCGAATAAAAGCAGAAGTATTCAAACCTGCCAAGGATTTCAATTTCTTATATAGAGTCGATTTACTGGTAATCATTTCTTCGGCAAATTGTGTCTGGTCAAAGCAGCGTCTGCCAAATGATTATTCACACATTCAATGGCACGCTTTATAAAGTCTTCATCCAGACTTGTATAATTCAAATCCTTTACCTCAAACACCAATTGATTCTTGAAGTCGCGTGCCGTGCGTTCCTTATACTTCAGCAGGTTACGGATACGAGCATGTAACACCGTCAGGTTAAAAGGCTTGCTAATAAAAGCCTCCGCACCAGCTTCATACGCTTCTGCACGGTCTTCTTCCTTATTCTTGGCAGTCAATAGAATCACCGGAATATGGCTGATTTCCAAATGACCTTTTACGTACTTACAGAATTCGATGCCATTCATTTCGGGCATCATCACATCCGATACAATCAGGTCAATATCCTCATTCTCCAATACCGTAATTCCCTCTTTCCCATTTTCGGCAGTAAAGACGTTGTAATCACGGTTCAGAAGTTTAGTCATCAATTGCAGCAACTCCTCATTGTCTTCGACCAGTAAGATAGAATTGGCTTTCTCCGTCACTTCTTCTACTTCATTGGTAGCTTCCACTTGCGTGACTTCATAAGTCACCGTCTTCTGTATCGGCAAGATTGCTTCATTATCTATTTGTTCTTCTTCATAATAAGAACGGTCAATAGGAATCCTCACGATGAACTCTGTTCCCTGATCGACTTCACTCTCTACTGAAATGGTTCCTCCGTGTAACTCTACCAAATCTTTAGTCAGCGAAAGTCCAATTCCTGTGCCAATAGTATTGAACTTACGGTAGTCACCTTCATAAAATCGTTTAAAAGATTTTTCTGTTTCTCTTTTGAAATGCCTTTCCCGTTATCCTTCACTTTCAAGAGCACAAAATCTTTATTTTTATCATAAGACAAAGTTACTTGGATAAATCCGCCTTCCTTATTGTATTTAGCAGCGTTAGACAACAGATTATATAATATCTTATCCAATTTATCTGTATCGAAATAGCCGATAATAGCTTCCGGGTCGCAAAGTACAGAGAAATGTATCTTTCGTTTCTTCACCAGCGGTTGAAAACTTTCAGTCTCTCTTTTCACAAAATCCGCAATATCTCCCGGAGAAACACACAATTTAAGATTTCCGGTCTCTGCTTTACGGAATTCAAGAATCTGCTGTAACAATCGTATTAATCGCTGTATATTGCTATTCATCACCGTATATAAATCATTATGACTAGGTGCCTGTGTCTTCAATTCATCCACCGTAGCCGAAATAATAGTCAACGGAGTTAACAACTCATGCGTAATATTAGTAAAGAACTGCAATTTCGCATGATTCAATTCTTCTGCTTTTGCTTTTTCTATTTCACGCAGGCGCAATGCATTCCGAAGCAACATACGGTTCTTTGTTGTACGGTAAATCAAAATTCCTACGACCAACACCCATATTATATATAACAGATATGCCCACCAGGTAGCCCAGAACGGAGGAAGGACTACCACTGTCAATTCACGCACATAGCCACTCCATTCTCCGTTCTCATTGGTTGCTTTCAACTGAAAAGTATATGTCCCGCTCGGCAGATTGTTATAATAAGCAAAGCGACGGTCTGCATCCGTATACTGCCAGTCCCGATCAAAGTTCTGTAGCCGGTAAGCATATCTGTTTAGTTCGGGATTCTTATAGGTAAGGGCGGCAAATTCAATACTAAAATTATTGTATTTATGAGGAAGTTCAATCTTACTGGTATAGGTAGGCATTACCGGTGAAATCTTTTGTTGCAGTTCGACCGGCAATTTACTGAAAGAATGATTGAATATTTTAATATCTGTTATCAGGAAATTGGTTTCCTGAGAAGGTATTTCCATTTTATCAGGAAAAAAACTGTTGTAGCCCTTATGTCCTCCAAAAAACAGTTCTCCATTTCGACTACACGATGAATTGACTATAAAATTATCCTGCAACCCATCGGCAGAAGTATAGATATGGGTCGAGAAATCATTTCCAACAGCAGCTACATAAAGTTTCACTAGTCCGGAAATCGTTCCCAGCCATAAATTACCACTTTTATCTTCTTCTATGCTAACGATAACGTCTCCCGGAATACTATATGCACGCGTTTTTTCCTCAAATTCTCCTTTGTTACGATTATAAAGGTATAATCCTCCTCCCTCAGTCCCTGCCCACAATCGACCAAAACGATCAAGATGTATACAGAGAACTGCATTTGTGATTAGCTTACGATTATGAAAACTATAATTCTCATATTTCAATGTGGAAGGTTGACGGACATCCCCCGTTATATGAATCACACCCAAATTAGAAGTTGCCAGCCAGACACTGTTATCCATATCCTTTATGATATCTCTTACATAGATCCAGCCTGCCGACAAACTATCATTAAAGTTCATCGTTTCAAAGCGATAGTCTGTACCGTCAGCCAATCTGACCCCTATTCCTCCTCGCGTGCCAACCCAGCAATTCCCTTCATAATCTTCATATAAAGCCGACACACAATCAGAAGTAAGGAAACCGCTATTCTTTGTAGTCAAGTGTTTTACCTTTTCACCTTTCCGATATACGTAGATTCCTCCATTATACATACCAAACCAGATTTCACCACTCTTCTTACGCTGGGTAACTGCGAAAAGGGATGGCAAATCTTTTAACCCCGAAAATTCCGGTATGTGCGAATACATCTTTAGCTTTCCTGTTTCATACTCTCTACAGGCTAGTCCGTAAGTTCCTACTCCAATCCATAGGTTTTGATCTGAATCAGCAAATAAGGTACGAACGGAAGTTACCGGAATATCTTCATCTCCAAAGTTAAGTGTATATAAAGCAAATGTAGATTGACGTGTATCAGCCATCAGAACTCCTCCCCCAATAGCCCCTATCCACATATTCCTCTGAGCATCACGCATAATCGAGTTAACCTCGTCAGAAGGAATACGATAATCTGTTTTTCCCGATTTATAATTAATAAATGCGTCCGGTTCATCAAGTTTTAAGATACTCAACCCACTACGTGTACCAACCCACAGGGTGTGAGTATTGATATCTTCTGCTATATCATATACTATATTATCAGACAAACTGGAATCATCACCGTTCTCATGCAGAAAACGCTGATAAGACACACGTTGCATATCTTTAGGATTCTGCAATTTAAAAAGACCATATCCCCAACTCCCTACCCAAATATCTTTATTACTATCTTCATAAATTACATGAGAAGAATATTGGTCATTGATTTTCGGATATATTTCCACTTTATCTGTGGATGGAGAATAACGAAATAAGCCTTGTGCCCAAGTTCCAATCCAGAGATCGCCATCTGAATCTTCTAATAATGATTTTATGGTAACATACCGCAGTCTACTATCTCCAAAGTCATCTCCACAAACTACAAAAGTATCTTTCTCTGCAACATAACGACATAAACCGTTATCCGTCCCCACCCAAACTGTATTATCACGAGTCACACACAGAGCAGACACTACATTGTTAGAAAGATATGGTGCTTTATACTTTTTTATTTCTCCGGTTCTTTTATCCATCACGTTCAGTCCTTCCGATGTACCAATCCAAAGATTATTATTATTATCATCAACCAAACAAGTGATGCTATTGGTAGTCAATAAATCCGGAGAGTAAAGATTGGATTTATAAAGAGTGGTCTCATAGCCATTATACTGGCAAAGTCCATTACGAGTAGCGAACCAGATAAATCCATCTTTATCTTGATACACTTTTTGTACTTCATTTGTCGGCAAGAAATATGGAGCAGAAAGTTGCTTAAATTTGAGGTTGTAGATGACATCCTCTGTCGCCAATAACAAAGCAGACTTCAAAAGCAAAAACAAAATCAAAAAACTCAGCTTATAATAAAGGATAACGATTCGCGTGTTTTTCATATGATCATATTTTGTTCGTTAAATACAAATATAATACTTCACAACTGTATATACGACCAAAATTATGAATAAAAAATTTAATAAACAACGATTAGACAGTTCTAGCTTTACAGATATACTGATAAGTAGAACTTTTTGAAGGAAATTCACCATATAGGCATTTAAGACTCATCACTATACATAAAAAAATACAGTGGAAAAACACTTCCACTGTACATTTCTCATATTTTAAAATTACTCAAATAGAATCGTTTTTATCTCTTTCGTATCCAGACGCACTGTCACTTGTTTCTTATCTTCCGAAATTTCTATCGACCGGACCGGATTCAACTCTTTCTTTGTAAAGCCATTCTTAGCTTCATTCTTCTTCCAAAGTTGAAGTGTCATATAAATCTTGCTACCAGCCAATTTATCAGAAGCCATAATCAAAGCACACTCATCACTGACAGGATGTAACCCTTTCGGATACGATGTATATAGTTTATCCCATCCAGCCAATGGTATCATAGCCAGTTCATACTCTCCGTTATCAATAACCGGAATATCCAGCTTGCCGACCCTCCGGGATGTTTCTTTAAATACACCATTCAAACGAGGCAGTGAATAATGTCCCAAACAGATTTCCGTCGGTTCGGAGACCGAAACTTTATCCACTCTCAAGATTCCGTTCGGTAGCGGAATATCGGCCAGTTGATATCTTACTGTACTGTCTGTTTCAAGTACGGCATCACGGCGATAGATACCGTCTTTAAAACTTTGGAACGTATAAAGCCGTAATACTTCCCACTCGCCTTTCTGATTCTTTGTTCCGTAATTCATGGATATTTCTCCGTTCTTACCATCCGCCATCCACGGGAATTCCGTATTGTAAGCCAATTTGTTATAATTCTCCGTACTACGAAACTTCTGCCAGTCCTTTGCAACAGTTTCATGGCACCATGAGCGCATCTCAGCGCCTCCGCTATTCGGATAATTCGTAATCAACAAATTGGTTCCCGGCTGAAACTTATTATAGACATTCCCTTTTTTCAGTTCTTTATCCCAAGGACCGTTATTTTCGGTAGCAGACCAGAAGTCTGAGTTTTCCGGTAACAGCAAACTCAAAAAAGCTTTTCCGCACCAGTATACACTACCCCGACAACTATAAATCTGCACAGCAGGAGCAAACGGACCATAAAATCCCATCGTTGGAACCCCTTCTTCCAGAAATTTCGGATTTTCCAGAAATTGCAGCAAAGTAGAAGAAGCAATCCTCCTTATCCAGCCATAATTTACATCGCCACTTTTATCATATTCCCATAGAGACAACGGGGCAGTCGCTGCAAAACGATAGCAGATGCTTCGTCCCCACATATTCATCTTACCATCCCGGCTAAACATATATGGATAGTTAGCTACCATATCATGCTGGTTTGCCATGAACTGCTGTGCCAACTGGGGAAATTGCTTCTTGCCAAACATTTCTGCCCAAATGGGACCGTATGTCTGATAAGCCCACGCACTGTAATAATCATAAGCCGGAGCATCATTGTACCAGCCTTCACCCCGATAACGTGCCAGCAGTTTCTTCAAATTCGACTCCAGATAGCTCTCATCCACTGCATAGCCCTGATCTTTCAGAAAACTTAAAATAAAGACATTAAAGAACATCCAGTTAGAGCCGATGGTCGGTCCTTCTCCGTAGCTCAGCATGGTTACAGCAAGCGAATCCTTTTGCGCTTTTGTCAGCGGGTCCCACAAAACAGCCTGAGCCGCTTTCATTGAAATAGCCAAAGACCCTAACTCCAGTAACGTCTGACTAGGTCCTCCTTTACGATGAGGAATAAAACTCGGACTTTTCGGATTAGAGATACCGACTAATTGGTGCCGATAGTAATCTGCTACTCTTATTCCATTCATTACCAGTTCCGGATTATCTTTCAACAGGGGTGCTGCAATAAATAAGGTTCGTGCCAGCCCCTCCAGCTTAGCAACCGGAACTTGGCCGTCATTATTGGGATATGTTTTGTCCAGTTGCTTCGGAAAGTACATCTGGTCATCCAACGTATGGATATAACCGAATGCTCCTTTCAGCAGATACTCACCCGCCTGTATCCAGTGTTGACGTGTCATTCCCGTATAAGGACTCTTTTGAAAGTCAGGCTGCTGTACAGTAAACACACTCTCCTGAGCAATGGCGACTGACAGTTCTGCCAACGGGAGAACAAATAATAAAAGAACTCCTATCACAAAATCTCTTAAAACTTTCCTTCTCATTGTATTTCTATTTTTTGATCCAGCAATCCGTTAATATACACACATAATACTCCCTTCTTATACTCCAGCTCTAACTTGAAACTCCCGTACTTTTGTGGAGTGTACCACTCACCGCCTGTATTGCGCGAAGTTGTTTTCCAGCAATCAGATGTTCCAAGTATATTTGTGCTAGGATATACCTTTCCGTTATATCTAACTTCCGGTTTCATGGTTTGTCCGTTCAGATAATATTGAAGATCGCCCAATTGTAAAAGGCACCCTTGATAATTGTCCGCATCCAGAGTGACCGTTTGTTCCAATACAAAAGCCACCTTCGGGTTGAACTTAAAATCCTTCTCCGCTACAACATTTTTCTTTTTCTTCGCACCCGGGAAACCTTTAAAATCACAGGCAATCCCTGTGCAATAACCTTCCGGATACCGTGAACTGACAATCCAATCGTAATAATTGCCATACATCCATGTGAGCCGCAAAGGCGTATTTTTTGAATCAGGTATTATATAAGGACGGACATTATTCTGCTGCGAGTCTTGCGTAACCGCTTCTGTAGAGACCACCTCCCCGGCCTCGTTCAAGATAAATTTCACGATCTCGTAAACCTTCCCTTGCTTTCCTTCCACAGGCAACGAGCAATAAACATGATTCGTATTCGACGGATCTATAGTCATACCGGCACTGTAACATTTCTCCAAGTTTGGTGTCTGGTGAAAATGACCACCGGCGTTGCCAAGGAATGTCTTCTTCCATTCGTGTCCGTTCCACTTCGCATAATAGTAATCATGGGAATTCTTATCACTGCTGATTCGCACCATTGCAATGACCGGATTATCATTCTCATCCAAAGCAACCTGCCATACCCAATCACGTGCGGATGGATTATCTACCAGAGTAGATGGATACTGACGCACATAGTCACCCGTCTTATTCACTTTAAAAGTACCGTCAGCAATAGTCGAAAGAGTATTCCCCTTAACATCCTTCAACTGCAAAGAATGAACATCTATATAATTAAAGTACAAAAAATTAGGATTCTCATTATCCGGATGACCGGTCGTATAAGCAAAATAAATTTTATCTTTCCCATTCGACATATACTTGGCATAAGGACGGGCCCCGGTAGACTGTACTATCTGATACGGTCCCCATTCCACCGCCACCCGATCATTCTGATCGGGCAACGACAGCTTGGCGATAGTAGGGTGCCAGCCAATCCCCCGCCAACATAGATAGATATGTTCCGGATCATCCGATAAAATAAACGGGGATGGATAGGTGGTATTGTCCTTTGTTTTAATCACCTTTTCCTCTCCCAATGTCGTAATATCTCCGGGAATGCGGGAAATACGATAGTAGAAACAAGGCTCATCCGTGTGACGGGAATAAAAGATCATAATCCGTTCATCCGGCAATACCAAAAACGTCGGATTATTGTGATCATCCGGCTGAAAATAAGAACGGATCAGTACCTCGTCCTGTCTTTTATTTTTAAAGTCATACTGCATCGCTTTAATATTGCCGTGTATATCAATATAGCCGATATATGTCTTGTTTATTGTACCTTTTTCATTCTCATAATGCAATGCGCGCGGATCAGCAAACCAACACAAGCTCCTTCGGAAGTTACTTCATACACTTGAGAAGATGCTACATTTTTATCACTGCCGGGATTTACAGTGTCAACTTCGTGTCCCTGCACCGACAGCAAATGACAGAACAAATATAAAATCAGAAAAGGTAAAATCAGCTTTGCTCTCATGGTAACCAACTATTTTTTAGATTCAGCGCAAAAATAATGCTTTAGATACAAAAGGACATCCGAATACCGTTCATTAAAGTCCAAATTTAGATCATCTTCTCTATTATGAATGATAATTACCCTCCTTTGACAGATATGTAACCTTTTTATTTAGGTGGATCCCCTATCTTTGTCGTACTTATAATATAACAAAAATCTAACTGTAAATATCATGAAGCATTTATTTACCAGAATCTTTCTATTCCACTTATTACTCATCGGAGCAGTACAAGTAACGGCACAGAATAAGAAATCCGGTAACCCTATTCTGCCGGGGTTCCATGCCGACCCCGAAGTTCTGTATTCTCATCAGACAAAACGCTATTATATTTACCCCACCAGTGACGGATTTCCAGGATGGGGCGGAAGTTATTTTAAGGTCTTTTCATCGAAGAATTTAAAGACATGGAAAGAAGAGACTGTGATTCTGGAGATGGGCAAAAATGTGTCTTGGGCAAACGGAAACGCATGGGCTCCCTGCATCGAAGAAAAGAAGATAGACGGGAAGTATAAATACTTCTTTTATTATAGTGCCAACCCGACGACCAACAAAGGCAAGCAGATAGGAGTTGCCGTAGCCGACTCCCCCACCGGACCTTTCACAGATCTGGGCAAACCTATCATCACCTCTTCTCCCACAGGACGGGGACAGCAGATTGATGTGGATGTATTCACCGACCCCGTATCCGGCAAAAGCTACCTCTATTGGGGTAACGGTTACATGGCAGGAGCCGAGCTCAACGACGACATGCTGTCCGTCAAAGAAGAGACAACGGTAGTATTAACTCCCAAAGGAGGGACTTTGCAGACTTACGCATACCGTGAAGCTCCTTACGTTATTTATAGAAAAGGAGTTTACTACTTCTTCTGGTCTGTAGACGACACCGGTTCCCCCAACTACCACGTTGTTTATGGTACCGCCCAGTCACCACTCGGTCCGATCGAAGTAGCCAAAGCCCCGATAGTACTCATTCAAAATCCAAAAGAAGAAATCTACGGACCTGCCCACAACTCTATCCTGCAAGTACCGGGAAAAGACAAATGGTATATCGTATACCACCGTATCAACAAGAACCATCTGAATGACGGACCGGGCTGGCACCGCGAAGTATGTATTGACCGGATGGAATTCAATCCGGACGGAACAATCAAACAGGTAATCCCGACACCATAACACCACAACAGAGATTCATACTAAAATAATACCAAGATGAAAAACGTTCTGACTGCGACATTCCTGACCTGCATCTGCATAACAGGCAGCGCGCAAATAAATCATGGATATCCTATAGACCCTGTCCCCTTTACTTCCGTTAAAGTGACGGACAACTTTTGGGGACAGCGCCTTCAAGCAAGCCGTGAAGTAACCATCCCTCTGGCATTCAGCAAATGTGAAGAGACGGGACGTTACGAAAACTTTGTAAAGGCAGCACATCCCAGCGATACCTACAAAGTAGAGGGCTTCTCTTTCGACGATACCGATGTATACAAAACAATAGAAGGAGCCAGTTACTCTCTGCAAACCTATCCGGACAAGAAACTGCAAAAGTACATTGACAGCGTACTCGTCATTGTTGCCGGAGCACAGGAACCGGACGGTTACCTTTATACAGCCCGCACCATGAACCCGAAGCACCCGCACAACTGGGCAGGAAAAGAGCGTTGGGTAGCGGTAGAGAACCTGAGTCATGAGTTCTACAATCTGGGGCACATGATAGAAGGAGCTGTAGCACATTATCAAGCTACCGGAAAACGAAACTTCCTCGATATCGCCATTAAATATGCCGACTGTGTCTGCCGTGAAATCGGCAACGGCCCTCAACAGAAGAAATACGTACCGGGGCATCAGATAGCCGAAATGGCTTTAGTCAAACTATACATGGTGACGGGAGACAAAAAGTATCTTGATCAGGCAAAGTTCTTCCTAGATACCCGTGGATATACCAGCCGGAAAGACGCCTATAGTCAGGCACACAAACCTGTGGTAGAACAGGATGAAGCCGTAGGACATGCCGTACGTGCCGTATATATGTATTCCGGCATGGCAGATGTGGCAGCCATCACCGGAGACAGCAGCTACATCAAAGCGATAGACAAGATTTGGGACAACATCGTTTCTAAAAAAATTTATATAACCGGAGGCATCGGTGCACGCCATGCAGGCGAAGCATTCGGCAACAACTACGAGCTGCCTAACCTGTCCGCTTATTGTGAAACCTGCGCCGCTATCGGCAATGTATACATGAACTACCGTCTTTTCCTGCTGCACGGAGACGCCAAATATTTCGATGTCCTGGAACGCACACTATACAACGGTCTGATATCGGGTGTATCACTGGACGGAGGTTCTTTCTTCTACCCCAACCCGCTGTCTTCTAACGGAAAATACAGCCGTAAACCTTGGTTCGGCTGCGCCTGCTGCCCTTCAAACGTCAGCCGTTTCATTCCGTCATTACCGGGATATGTGTATGCCGTGAAGAACGATCAGGTATACGTGAACCTTTATCTTTCCAACAAAGCCGAGCTAAAGGTAGACAAGAAAAAGATTCTGCTGGAACAAGAAACCGGCTATCCCTGGAATGGGGACATCCGCCTGAAAATAACGCAGGGCAATCAGGACTTCACCATGAAACTCCGTATCCCCGGCTGGGTACGTGGCAATGTACTTCCCGGTGATCTGTATTCTTACGCCGACAATCAGAAACCTGCCTACCAAGTATCCGTAAACGGACAGACAGTAGAAAGCGATGTCAATGATGGCTACCTCAGCATTGCCCGCAAATGGAAAAAGGGAGATGTGGTAGAAGTACATTTCGACATGATCCCCCGAATAGTAAAGGCAAATCCCAAAGTAGAAGCCGATCACGGACGTGTTGCCGTTGAACGCGGCCCCATCGTTTATTGCGCAGAATGGCCGGACAACAGATTCAACGTCCACAGCATACTTCTCAACCAGCATCCGCAATTCAAGGTAACAGACAAACCGGAGTTACTTTACGGCATCCGTCAGATAACGACCGATGCGCAGGCATTAAGTTATGACAAAGCTGGAAAACTGGTAACTAAAGACGTAGAACTCACATTGATACCCTATTATGCCTGGGCACATCGGGGCGAAGGCGACATGGAAGTAGGGCTGCCTATCGATGTAAGCGCCACATCAGCACAGCCACAGGAAGCGGGCAAATGGGAAGATAACGGATTCTTTAAGAATTAATAATAAGCTGAGTCGAAGATAAGAAAGTACAGAGAACTTTTTAGGCACGGATTTCACGGATGAACACGGCTTTTATTCATTAAGACCGTGTAATCCGTGAAATCCGTGCCTAAAATATCAATTAGCCATTATCTTCACATCCGGCGAAGGGGTCCGGAACCAATATTCCGTCACTTTTCTTCCCTGTCCCGGAACCGTAAAAGACAACTTAATCAGATTATCATGCAATCGTTCCACACTGATTTCATTCTTTACTCCTTGTATAAAAACCGGATCAACCGATTTTTCCACCATCTCCACGTAAGTGCCATCCGATGGCAAACGTACTCTCCCTGACAATAGATGATGGCATTTGACCTGCCGTTCATACCGGCTGTCATTATATTCATGAATGTCTGATCAGGCGATATGATCTTTATAACAGGCAATAACAGAATTTTATATCCATGTTCGCCCGGTTGCACAACACAACTCTGCCATACTCCTTGCAAAGACCTGTTTTCTACTTCCTGCCCGATAGGTACTACAAGTTCGGAGAAAGTAGGTCTCTGTGCCTCCGGTCTGGACAGATTAAACATTATCGGAGCTGTAAAACGTACTTTCACTGCCTCGCCTCTATCCATTCCCGGTTTCCATTTCGGCATTAATTTCACTACGCGCAAGGCTTCTTCGTCCAGCAAGGGATCGATTCCTCTTACAACTTTAGCCTGATCCAATGTTCCGTCTTCCATTATGACAAACTGTACGATCACACGACCGGAAACGCCTTTCTTCTGTGCTTCTACAGGATACTTAATATTTGTAGTCAAAAACTTCATCATCGCCTGCATCCCACCCGGAAACTCCGGCATTTGATCGGGCATCAGATAAACTCCATCACTATCTACCTTCTCTACAGGCTTTTGTTGGGCAAGCGAAGGCAGGCATACCAACAATGCGATAAACAAACCGAATAATTTTGTGTTCATGGCTATCATATTTTAAGGTTAAACAATACCGCAATATAGTGTATTTTTATTGAAACACAGCATGATTTGTCTATTTCTTTTTCACAGATGTCTATTTACTTATTATCCTTACTTTATTACTGCCACAAATCCTCCACGAGGAAGACATGACATATCCATTTTATCGTTTGATAACTGGATGTTTTCTTCGATGGCAAAACTCTTATCGTCCACCCCATCCTTAAATACATCCATCGTTTTTCCTTCAACTTGCAGAGGAGCCAATGAAAAAGAAAGAATTTTATTCTCGTTAGTTCCGTTCAATCCTCCAATATACCATACATCTCCCTTACGTCGTGCCAGTACGATGTCAGTACCCGGATAACCACACAACAGTTTTGTATCATCCCAGGCAGTAGGTAATCCCGAAAGGAATTCTCTTACTTTTCGAGGTAATGAACTGTACACCTCCGGCCTATCAGGCATATGCTGCAATGCTGACTCAAACACAACAGACAAAGCTAGTTCATGCCCACAAGTAGTGATATGAGGATGTTGGGAATTAGAGAATGTACCAGGTGTATAATCCATTGAGCCAATGACATTTCTGGTAAATGGCAATGTTACATTATGTTCAGCAGCACGATCTGTAAGTATTGGCTTATTGTTATACCACTCTGCCCCATAAACGGCTTCCATAGTCATCAGATGAGGATAAGTCCTTTGCCATCCACGAGGAATAGTAGCTCCATGAAAATTGACCATTAATTTATATTTAGCTGCATCTTCCAGCAAATCAATATAATAATCCATATTAGACGAATAATCATCAGGAAAAAAATCAATCTTAACCCCTACTACACCTGACTTTTGAAGCCAAGTATATTCCTTTATTCTGTTTTCCTTACTATTCAAGCGGTAAAGAGGACCCGGCCCCATCCAAGCAGTTGACGAATTATACCAAATCATAGGCTTTATATTTCGACTAAGAGAATAGGTTATCAAATCTTCAATATCTCCACCGTTTGACATTTCATTCCATTCCGCATCTATCAGACTATATGGCCACTTCATATCAACAGCCAAGTCAATGTAGTCTTTTACAATCTTGAAATTTTTGGAACCATGATTATGCGCCCAGTATACCCATGATGCAGAGCCCGGCATAATCCAACTTGTATCAGAAATTTTGTTAGGTTCGAGACATCTGTCACTAAAGTAGATTCTACAACATCAGACAAAGAACCTATCATAAGAACTCTCCATGGCGATGTGAATGAATCACCCAAGGCTAATTTATCATCTGTCATCCGCACTTGATATTGATTCATATCATTTCCATTATACAATCTGGAACCACTATGTCCACGAAGTATATTGGCCTCAGTTATCAACACAAACAATGAATCGGCTGGTTCCAAAAGTAATGGATAGCCCCACATATTGTCTTTGCCTCTTTCTGCTCTGGTTTTCAATGGATAGAAACCTTCATAACCAACAGAATAATTCTGTATCCATCTTTTCGTTCCTTCTGGAATATAGTAAGCTGTATGTTCAGATGTCAGACTATCCTTATCTTGAACAGATGGTAAGCTATATCGAAATACAATCCCGTCATCGTAAGCCCTGAAAACGATATCTAAGGTTTCTGCCTTCTCATTCTCAAACCGAAATATCCTTTCATTTCCTCTATTCTGACAATGACTTCTTTTACCGGTAAGCATCACATAATCATCTTCAATTAGTTTAGTACCGGACACAGATTTCAACCTGATGTTATCGGTAAATGACATAAGCTGGGTTTCCAAGCCAATTCGGGTATCAGATAGAACCCTTCTGGAAGTTTTACCATCTTTGTACTCTACATTAAAAAAGACTTTGCCAAAACCGTCTTTTTCAGTATCTTCCTTTATTTCAACAGAAAGACATATCTTCCCATTAGGAGAAATCACACCTGTATCTTTTTGAGAACAAGAACAGAATGGAATACAAATGAGCACATAAAGCAGTAATTCATAACTTAAACAATTAAAGGAATGTTTCATACACTAAACAGTTAATATAAATAAATAAACTCATCCACATCGATATACCCCGCATCCGCTATATTATTAAAACAGTAAATCCCAATGCGGCTTCCCCGGTAATATCCCCATTCAAGTTGATATACCTCTCCGAACGGGGTAAACTTCCTGCCATCTGTACTATATGAAAATTGGCTTTTTCCATCCAGCCCCCATACAGATTTAATCCACACCTTGTTTCCCTTTATCGCAGGACCTGTGATTTTCTCTTTATTGGTCTGAAATTCCAGATTCCGGTCTTTGCCGGACTGGCGTACCCCCACCATGGCATAACTCTTAGAGTAATGACACAGTCCGGCTTTCTGTCCGTCAACCATGCCCTCAATGTTCATTCTTACAATAACCTCATTTTTGTTTGTACAAAAACAACGCTGAGTCAAGGTATTTCCCGCTTTCAGCAAATTATCCGTGACTAATGGACGAAAAGCTTTTAACCGCAAATTGCCTGGTCTTTCCGTTAATGACCACATCTCGTCCCGGGGCTGGTAGTTCCATTCCCATTGAGGAGAAAGTACCGACTTGCTAAAATCATCAGATGATTGTGGAGTCCGAACCGGATACTCATTGGAAGGCTTAGCCGCTTGCCATACCATTGTGCCAATGCCATCCTGCCCAACCTCACCAATAATCGGCCAACCATCGACCCAATATACCGGTAGCAGACTAGCAATCCGACCTGCCCAGTCACCCGTACCATGGTGGGTAAAAAAATACCACTTCCTGTCAGGACCTTCAACAAGTCCGCCTTGATTAGGCTCATTATATTCACGCTGTACATGACTTAATTGTTTCCTTTCAAGATACGGTCCTGTAATTGAAGAAGAACGTTGCATCATGATATATCTACCGCCATTTTTAACTTCACTGAAAAAATGATAATATGTTCCGTTGATTTTATAAAGTTTACTTGCCTCGCGACCATACCCCTCATTAATTAATATTTTAGAGTTTTCGATCAAGGTCTTCCCATCAGGTGTCATCCGGTACAGGTAAGTTTTGTATTTATCAGCAAAATGGGTACCTACAAAATATAGTTGCCCGTCATCGTCAAAGAAAGGACAACAGTCATCCCATCCCTTTTCTGCTTTTACACAGTGCAACGGTTCCCACGGTCCCGCAGGATCGGTAGCTGTCGACATAAAATAACCTTCATCCGGTGTACCGAAATACACATAGAATTTTCCCTGATAATAACGAATTGCCCCTGCCCAAATACCTCGGCCATAACGATTCATACGCGTCCAGTTCATTTCTTCACTGATCTGTCTCAGATCAGAAACCACATGACCTTTAATCGTCCAGTTCACCAAATCCTTGGAATGTATGATCACCATACCTGGGGAATATTGAAAGGTAGAAGAAATAGCATAATAATCATCCCCCACACGAATACAATCAATGTCACTGTAATCGGAAGGAAGGACAGGATTACAATAGGTGCCATCTTCCTGATCGCCCCAAGTTGTCCATTCTCCCCACTTGTAATCATTCTGTGCAAATACATTTACTGTTAATAAAGTAAAAATCAATACTACAATACATGTGTTGGTTTTCATATTCTTTCTTATATTCATACACTGTGTTACAGGATTATCCTGAATTCTTTTTATTCTCAATCTCTTTCAAATAATATACCACAAATGTAGCAAATCAATAGCTTATATTATAGGATTAATACGATTTAGAATAATATAATATCGACATAAACAGCTATAGCGGAATTAATCATAAAACAATATCGACATTTTATTTAAAATTATCGATATCAAAAGAGTAATATCTATTTTTTATTTATCTTTATCTCTACATTAATAAAACCTGTATACTATGGCATCATTCGTCGATAAATTGCACCCGCTTGTATTGAACATAGGTTTGGCTATTCATAATGCCGACTGGAACTGGAAAAATGTCAGTAGCCCTTTCACACGTTTATACTATGTGACAGAAGGTACGGCACAAATCTTAATATCAGGTAAAATCCAGATTTTAAAAGCCAACCACATGTATTTTATTCCAGCGTTTACCAAACATAGCTATATCTGCAACTCTTATTTCTCCCACTATTATCTGCATATCTATGAAGAACACCAGTCAGACAACAACTTACTGGACAATTGGGATTTTCCAATAGAAATACCTGCTACCGAACTAGATTTGGCATTATTTCAGCGGCTCTGCGCTATAAATCCACATATGACCTTACAGAAGTCAGACCCTACTTCTTACGATAACAATTACACACTTATGCAGAATCTGCTAAAAAACAAACAACGAACATTATCCGAAAAAGTAGAGTCAAGAGGTATTGTATACCAATTGCTAGCACGATTTCTACAAAGAGCTCAAATAAAAATGGTATTAAAAGATAACCGGATAGAAGAAGCCATCCACTACATCCGTAAGCACATAAATGAAACTATTGAATTAGGAGTATTAGCAGAGAAATCCGGCTTATCAAAAGACCATTTTATTCGCCTATTCAAAAAAGAGACAGGAGATACACCTTTAAGATATATTATCCGCAAAAAAATAGAGAAAGCTCAGCTCATATTAATAACCGATGATATGTCAATCAAAAATGTTGCATTAAATCTAGCATTTGAAGATTATTCATACTTCAACAGGTTATTCAAAAAAATCACCGGCGTTACTCCCCAAGAATATCGTACCTCTTATCATTCTTAATAAAAAAGGAATAGCGTAGAAGGTGCTATTCCTTTTTTCATTAACAAATAGTAAACGATTACATAGTCTCAACTAATCTTCATAAAGATAAAACATACGTTCCATCAATTTCCATTTCTCCGCAGACGAGTTCAAAGGCGAACATTCTTGAAATCTGGATACATACTTTTCCCAGTCAGCCTGTCGCGGAAGATGAGATAATTTATCCATAGCTATCTCCCAGTCAAAGTCAAGCGGAGTTTCTATAATCATAAAGAGTTGTGATCCCAATATATAAATTTCCATTTCCAAAATGCCTACAGCACGAATTCCCGCTCTAATTTCCGGCCAAGCTTTTTCTTCACTATGTATCTTACGATACTCTTCAATCAGCATCGGATCATTTTTCAAGCTTAAAGTTTGGCAATACCTCTTCGTCGGTATGTCATACTCTTTCATTTTGTATCCCTGAATATGCGGCATGACAGTGCTTTCTATTTTCTAATCTTAAAAACAGGAGCTATATTTTTCAATGACTTATTTGGAATATTGACAATAAGTCCCTTATCTGTACGTGAGAAAGGTACTTTTCCGTAACCAAGCAATTCAACTTTACTTATCTTATTGGGATATAGTTCATTCCCTTCCGCTAAAGATTTAATTAATATTTTCCCATCTTCGGGCCATTCCAAGACTGTAGCATACAGATTTTTCTCTGTCTGTGTAAAACGTATTTCTTTTGCATCGGCTTTACTATAGGCCCCTTCGTTAAATCCCTGTGCTTTAAGTTGAACATTTCCTTCCGCTATAGGTCCCTCTCCAAATACTTTCCAAGGACGTGTATCATAGATTGCTTCTTTATTAATGTTCATCCAAGCACCAAATTCATTCAATATTTTTTCTTCTTTTTCATCAAAAGTTCCATCTGCACGCAACGGAACACTTAAGAGCAAGTTACCATTTTTGCTGACAATATCAACTAATAATTTTACAACGTCAGATGCTGACTTATATTGGTTATTATCATATACAGACGTACTGTAGTGCCATCCGCCAAGGCACGAACATGACTGCCAGGATTCATCTATTATTTTATTTGGAGCTCCACGTTCTACATCCCATACCAAGGCTTTACGTTGATCAGCATCAAGCATCTTACCAAACATTACAGCATTCAATTTACCCTTTTGCGTAGACATATTATGATTATAGAAATGAGCAGCAATCTTTAAACCTGCATCACTTATAGGATAAAAAGGTGCCACTGTTACATCAAAATATAATAAATCCGGATTATAGCGGTTTATTACATCAAGTGTACGGTTATAGAAATTAGTACAATACTCCTGTGTCGGCAAACAAACTCCATTTCCCCATGCCCATTGCCTATGAATTGTACCATTATCCCAACTATCCTGACTTAACGGATGATTCTGAGCATACAAATCCTGAGGATCATATCCTTCCCACCATTTTCCCTTGCCATCAGCTTTCGTTAATTTCCCATCATATGGGACACCTTTTTTAGGTCCTTGAGTATCATGTCTTTGAGCTGTTTCATACCAACTCCAGGCATGATCAGCATGCAGGCTGACGCCAAAATAAAGTCCATGTTTACGCGCTGCTTTCTCCCATCCTTTCAATATATCTTTTCTGGTCCCATATTGACAGAGTTCCATGGTTGGTATTTACTATCCCAAAGGTCCATGTTATCATGATGGTTACCCAAAGCAAAAAAATACTGAGCACCTATTTTTTTATAGAATGCAACCAACTTATCAGGATTCCATTTTTCAGCCTTCCATAACGGAATAATATCTTTAAAGCCAAATTCAGAAGGATGACCGTAATTCGCTACATGATGCCGATATTCTCGTGAATTTTCCATATACAAATGACGAGCCATCCAATCACCGCTTCCTTCCACGCATTGAGGTCCCCAATGAGCCCAAATACCAAACTTTACATTTCTGAACCATTCCGGTACTTTATAATTAGACAATGACTCCCAAGTAGGTTGGAATTTTCCTTGCATCATAGGTTCATCTTGTTCCGAGACAGGAACTTGTAATTTCGAGCAGATAAAGTCCCCGCCACGAACAATAAAGACAGTAACAGTAGTTTTTTTGTTTTCATAAATATTACGATTGAATTATTGATTACAAACTACTGCTTTTTTAGTAGACATTAATAGGATGAATACGATCTACGATAAGACAATATCGACATCTATCGTAATCAGGAAAGCATATAGCTGATTACTGTCCATACAGTTCTCATATTGCCATCTTCCTCTTTGGCTTATTAATAAATATTCCATTCCCAGATACCGGGGACTCCTTTTAGGATTTTAATTCTCAGATAACGGAACCTTTTATTCAAGACATCGGTATGTGGTGAACACATCTTCCTATCTTGATGGACAGCGAACTCTTGCCAGACTTTTCCATCCATCGATGCTTCAATAACATAAGCATGTCCGGCAGTAGGGCGTACAAAATAAATTTCACTGCGTCTGACCTTCTTTACAGTACCCAAATCTGCCACAATCCATGGATTAATACTATCTTCGGCAGCAGCCATCCATCGGGAACCATTTGCCCCGTCCACCGCAAAGGAAGGAACAAAATATTCTGTCCGCAGACATGTCGGGTCTTTCATCGGTTCAATCTTCAACGGCACTTCAATACTAGACGCATAAACTGTATCTATTTTTATTTTTTTATCTGATTTCACCTTCTTCAATGCCCCCACTCCATCCATTGTTAGTTCGACAGGGCGAATCGTACCGTCTTCATTAAATTTCAGTTGATTCACATATGTCTGACGGTTTGTACTTCGCCTGCCAAACTCTAAATATGCGAAATAATAATTATCCGTACCCTCAGGATGAAAGACACAACCATGTCCCGGTCCGAAGATTCCCCGTTCATAATTGGTAGTAGATATTATATCCTGTTCAGGAGCTTCAAAAGGTCCCATAGGGGAAACCCGGCTCATTACATACGCATATTGATATTTCTCATCCCCTCCGATAGTGTACAAATAATAATATATTCCTTTACGTTTGAAAAAGATAGGTCCCTCAGAGTACTCCTTGCGAGGAGTAGAAATTACCTGTACTACAGAATCCACCGTAATCATATCCTCGTTGAGTTTGGCTACATGCCTTCGTCCCCAAAACACATAAGCCTGCCCATCGTCGTCAACAAAGATTTCAGCATCAATCCCGCCCGGATTCTTACTCTGCAATAAAGTAGAAGGAGTAAAAGGCTTATAGAATTCGTCTTTCCCACGTGCCAGTTTAAACGGTCCTTCAGGCTTATCAGCTACAGCAGGATACATATACCCATTGATAGTGGGATATATATAATATTTACCATTAGCAAAAATTGCTTTACTGGGAGCCCAATACTTCTCCTTTGCAGCCGAAGGGAAGTAAGTTCCATCAAAACTCCAGTGTACAAAGTCTTTTGATTTCCATACTACCGGAGGGCCTGATGTTTTAAGTCCCTGCCCATAGCCATCAGTAGTGGCATAGCAATAAAAGACACCATTAATTTCCTGAATACTCGCATCGGCAATCATATCCGGAATCAATGCATTGCCAAAAGGATTATTGTGCTGAGCTTTCACTTTCCCTAACAACATCATTACCAGCACAAAACTAAAAAAGATCTGTTTTTGCATACTATTATCTATTATCCAAAGTTAATGCCTGATTCATACAAAAATTACAGTTGAATAAGACAATGCAAACGTACTTTTTTTCTGGTAAGTTTAATAGGATAAATACGATTTACGATAAGACAATACCGATATTTAAAGTAACAGCATTTACAAATAAACCATATTGACAGGCTACTTTATACAAAGAATACCTCCTTGAGGGCGGATTTCCAACTGCACCTTACCGTTTTCCTTCACTTTCAGTGACGTTAACTCCGGTTCTCCCTTTTTATCATCCTTATAAAGAGCCACCGTCTTTCCGGCAAACATTTCCAAATCCAGTTTTAGTTTCAGCGGTTCTTTGCCGGCATTTACAGCCGCCAGATACCAGGTATCTCCCTGACGACGGGCCAACACCACATACTTCCCCGGATAGCCATCAACAAACCGTGTCTCATCCCACGTTGTGGGCACCCGCTTCATAAAGTCCATGCAAACAGCCGGAACATCTTTCAGATTGTTAGGAGCCAGTGCAAAGTTCTGAACCGGATTCTGAAAGAGAACGGTAGTCGCCAACTGGAACACGTCCGTAGTCCGGCGTGTCGTACCGCCGTCGTTATTACGGTTCAGGCGCTTATTCAGAAAGCAGCCGCCAAACTCCATCGATCCCACCGTATTGCGGATAAACGGATGCAGGCAAGTATTGAACGCTTCCTCATCACAGAAATGCTGATTGAACACCATATTTTCCGAAGCCAGCACTGCTTCACTGCCCACATAATTCGGATACATACGCTCCCATCCGCGAGGTAATGTGCAACCGTGGAAAATCACCATCAATCCGTGATCGTCCGCATCGCTCAGAATATCTTCATACAGCCGCATTGTCTCCTGCTTGTCACCGCCGAAGAAATCAACCTTGATTCCCTTCACACCGAGACTTTGCAGCCATTTCATTTCACGTTTACGAATGATTGCATTATCCATTCGGTTCACCGGTCCCTGTTCAATGTCATTCCAATAGCCGGAAGAACTATACCACAAGAACAACTCGACACCTTTATCGCGTGCATACTCAACCAGCGACTTCATACGCTGATGCCCGATTCTGGTATCCCACCAGTTACGATCAACGCATACTCATATCCCATAGCCGAGGCAAAATCAATGTAACGTACCTGATCATCATAGTTGAACTGTCGTCCTGCCAGAGAATCCAGCTCCACGTGCCACGCCCGAAACGATAATCATGTTTTGTTTCATAAAGCGGGCTTACCACATCCCACGGAACGGTTGTTTCCACAATCGGCTTCAGATGATCTCCCACTGTGATGGTACGCCACGGAGTAGCGCCGGGCAGTGCAAAAGCAGGAGCGACCGTTCCGTTTCCATTATTTTCTTCCGCCATCGGAAAGGCGACCGTATATAAATTCCCTTCACTCACACACTCAAACGTGAACCGCAATAACGACTGTCCACACCCGTCTCGCTGACCAGCACCCAACCGTCATTTCCTATACGAAACAAACAAGGGAACGTATACCCATGTCCGTACTGCGAACGGTCGCTCATCGGCGCATCCGCTTTATATTCTTCTTCATAACTGGGTTTCGTACGTTTCCAGCCAATCATCGCATCGCTCTGCGGACACAAGAAAGTAGTAGTCTGCTCCGGAAAGCGGAAACCTGTTTGTTCTTCCTTCACCGTCACACTCGCTTTTCCTCCCTGATGCGGCAAAGTATAGCGGAAAGCCACATCATTATCACTCACCCGAAAAATAACTCCCAGCTTTTGTCCCTGCTCATTCTCTAAATGACAAGTCAGTTCATTGGCACGGTAATGTACGTTGGAAACTTTGATACGTGTCTGTTGATAAACAGTATCGATCTTGTCGACGGAATGTCCGGTCAGTTTAAGATTCTTCGTAAAATCACCGATATTGGTATTCATGCCTAAAGGAGACTTTTCCAACATCGTCTTTCCGTTGTAACTCACAGAATAACAAGGCTTCGTCTCGTTTTGCACAAATACCGCCAACTGCAACTTTTCGTCCGGTCCTTTTACAACCACATCCTGTGCTGCAAGAGTGCTTATACCAAGAATCGCTGTCAAAGTGCTTACAAGTTTCTTCATAATATTATTTTTCTTTTATGATTAAATGTCCTCATTGTAACAAAAGCAAAAATAGAGAATATAATTATATTCGCATACAAACTTTCATCGTTTGCATGATTTCCCCCCTTTTTTGATTGATATGCAGACATTCCCTCCCGAAACCCTTTACAAAAAGAACAGTTTATCCAAGTATAACCCCGACTTTTTTTATCTTTGCATCATCGAACATCATAATCCTTATCCCAATGGCGGCAAATAACCAGAAAAACACCCGAATACTACTATTCCTCCTCCTGTGTATCAGGATGACACTGACGGTGGACGCCAACGACTTCCTGTTTACATCGATCAACACGGCACAAGGATTGAGCGACAACCAAATACGCTACATACTCCAACTCCCCGACGGAAGAATGGTATTCACCACCAACGGGAATGTCAATCTGTATGACGGCGTACATTTCAGCTACCTTCACCGCACGGCAGAAGACATTTCCCCGCTGAAACAGTATGAAGGATGTTACCGCATCTATCAATGCGGAGATTCACTCCTATGGATTAAAGATTATCATAAACTGATGTGCATCGATCTCCATCAAGAAAAATACATACCTCACCTTGACTCCTATTTCCGGGGAAAAGAGATACACGAACCGGTAGAAGACCTTTTCGTCGACAATTCGGGACGTATCTGGCTACTTACTTCTCAGGAGTTGCGGGAACTGGAAACGGGCATCCGCCTCGCCCTGCCGGAAAATGAGCATCGAAAGCTACAGGACATACATTCGGATGAACTTGCGGTTTACCTATTCTATCATACCGGCGAAGTCGTTTGCTACGACCCGAAAGCCGGAAAGCAGTTGTATGACAGAGCTGCTTATCCCGCCTCGGAACAGGAGGACTTCAACCGTACTTCTCTCGTTGTCAAAAGCCAAAAAGGATTCTACCAGTTACGCAACGGCCGCAAAGGAGGATTCTTCTACTTTAATCCCCAAAACCGGACATGGGAGAAGCTGTTCGAACAGAACTACACGCTCAACACCCTGATCATCACTCCACAGGGCGATAAAGCTTATATCAGTTGTGTTCACGGTTTCTGGATCATCGACCTCCAAAGCAGGGAACAGCAATACATCCCCGTACTGGAAACAAAGAAGGGAAAGCTCGTTTCGACCGAAGTCAGCACCATCTTTCAGGATGCCCAAGGCGGATTATGGGTAGGCACACTCAATCGGGGATTACTCTATCATCATCCTGCCACACACAAACTGATTCACGTCAGCCGCACTGCTTTCCCCGCATCACCGGAAGAGGACATTGCCGTCAAAGCTTTTGCAGAAGATGATAATGGCAATATCTATCTGAAAAGCCATTCCACAATCTATCAGCTAGCTGTCAATCAGGACGGTTCACGGACTCTGCTGCCTGTACCAGCCTTATCGGTCTCTGCAGAATTGGCAAAGGAATTAGATCAAAGAGGTGGAAACAAATATTACAGAAAGCAATCATACACCGCTCTATGCACCGACACACGGGGCTGGACATGGGCAGGGACAGCCGACGGACTGGAACTCTTCACCGATCAAGAGCAAACACCGGATAGCAAACCGACCACACAAACAGCAGATAATCACCCCGCCTCATCCAATACCCAAGCCCACCGCATTTTCTATCGTGAAGACGGACTGAGCAATAACTTCGTACAATCAATCATCGAAGACAGAAACAACTATATCTGGGTAACTACCAGCAATGGCATTTCACGCATCCATATCAATCCGGAGAATCAGGAAATCGGCTTTACCAACTTCAATCAACTGGACGGGGCTTTAGAAGAGGAATATATACAGGGAGCTATCTTTGAATCTTCGGATGGTACACTCTATTTCGGAGGCATCGACGGCTTTACCATTTTCCGTCCCGACCATGAATCCGCCACTCCGGACCTGCCTTACAAACCGGTTTTCACCAACTTACATCTCTACGGTGAAAAAGTAAACACGGGAGAAAAGTACGGAAACCGCATCATCCTGCCACAAGCCGCCCCTTACACAAAGGAGCTAGAACTGGACTATAACCAGAACTTTCTGACCTTCGAATGTTCGGCACTGAACTACGTGAACAGCGAACGCACCTACTACCGCTACCAACTGGAAGGCATCGACCAACAATGGATGAACGCTTTCGCCAGCGGACAAGGGAATGCAACAGTCGGCAACGGCATCCTACAGGCCTCCTATACCAATTTACCGCCGGGAGAATATACATTCAAAGTCGCTGCATCCGACAACCAGTTACAATGGAACGATAACATCACAAAGATACACGTCATCATCCACGCTCCCTGGTGGAAAACGACTACCGCCTACGTTCTGTATACGGTCATCGTGTTACTGATTGTCTTAGCAAGCATCCGCCTCTATATCTATCAGACCAAGAAAAAGATGAAACAGCAACATAAAGAAGAAATCCTGCTGCTCCGCATCCGCAACCTGATAGAGCAATGCAACAGCTATGAAGCCGAACAGAAAGCCCGTTCGGAAAAGAAAAGCCACCCTTCCGTCTGCGACAGGAACGAAACGGCAGATGATAATGAAAAACCAAACGGCATAGAACCGGACAGTGCAGAATCCGCCTTTTTAGTGCAAGCGATAGAACTGGTAGAAAAGAACCTTGACGTCAACGGCTACTCCGTAGAGCAACTAAGCCGTGACCTCTGCATGGAACGCACCGGACTCTACCGCAAACTGGTGACTTTGCTCGACCAGTCCCCCAGCCTCTTTATCCGCAACATCCGCCTCCAACGAGCAGCGCAACTACTTGCCGAAGGCAAACTGAGCGTAACCGAAATAGCGGAGCGTACCGGCTTCAGCAGTTCCAGCTACCTAAGCAAATGTTTTCAAGAAATGTATGGATGCCGTCCCTCGGAATATACAGAGAAAGCGAAGAAATCAACCTGATTGTTGTTTGTTTCAACATAGCTATTGTCCGCAAAACGTCCTTCCATCCTACCTTTGCCGTATCATAAAGCACTTAAAGAAACCATGAAAATGAATCTAAGAAAAACAGGCATCCTGTTGGCATGGGCCATGATCATTGCCGCAAACGGTACGGCACAAAACGTACAACGCACTTCTCAAGGATCAAGTATGCAGCACAAGGGATGAACGTCAGTGTAGAATTTTATTCGCCTTCCATCGTCCGGGTATATAAGACGCCCGGCGAGACAGCTTCCGACAAAGAAAGCCTCGTTGTCATCAAAGCACCGGAACAAACCCCGGTTTCCTTCGGTGAAAACGGGAAAAATGTAACATTGAGCAGTCAGATGATACAAGTGGAAGTGAACCCCGAAACAGGCGGCATCCACTTCTTCGACAAACTAGGGCAACGGCTGCTGACCGACAAAGACTACGGTACACAGTTTACCCCTTTCAATGACGCAGGCGTCCCCTCCTACAATGTCCGTCAGGCTTTCCTGCTGGATAAGGACGAAGTGATCTACGGTCTGGGGCAACAGCAGACCGGCAAAGTGAACCAACGCAATCAGAAACTCTTTCTCCGCAACCAGAACATGAGTATCTGTATCCCCTTCATCCACTCCATCAAAGGCTATGCCCTCTACTGGGACAATTACTCTCCTACCACCTTCCTCGACAATCCGCAGGAAACCTCCTTCGACTCGGAAGTAGGCGACTGTGCCGACTACTACTTCATCTACGGCGGCAACGCCGACGGAGTCATAGCCGGAGTACGCGACCTGACCGGACAAGCCCCGTTGTATCCTCTCTGGACACTGGGCTTCTGGCAATGCCGTGAACGCTACAAAAGTCCGGACGAACTGTGCGAAGTCGTAGACAAATACCGGGAACTGAAAGTTCCTTTGGATGGAATCATCCAAGACTGGCAATACTGGGGCTGCAACGAGAACTGGAACTCCATGAAATTCCAGAATCCACGCTACATCAACAAGATGGGTGACCCGGAATACATGAAATTCCTCCCGAACGGAGAAGACAAGAATGCCGACTACGGCACTCCCCGCATCAAAAGCCCCAAAGAAATGATCGACTACGTGCACAAGCAGAACGCCCACATCATGATCTCCGTATGGGCCTCCTTCGGTCCGTGGACAGAAATGTATCAGAAGATGGACAGTCTGAAAGCACTGCTCCATTTCGAAACGTGGCCGCCCAAAGCCGGAGTCAAACCTTACGACCCGTATAATCCGGCAGCACGGGACATCTACTGGGAAGCAATGAAAAAGAACATCTTCGACCTGGGTATGGATGCCTGGTGGCTCGACTCCACCGAACCGGACCACATGGATATCAAAGACCAGGACTTCAACACGCAGACCTATCTGGGTTCTTTCCGCAGGGTACACAACGCCTTCCCCTTAATGTCCAACAAAGGCGTATACGAACACCAACGCGCCACTACTTCCGACAAGCGCGTATTCCTGCTTACCCGTTCCTCCTTCCTCGGACAGCAACGGTATGCTTCCCATTCATGGAGCGGAGACGTAACTTCCGAATGGTCGTCATGCGCAAGCAACTAG
>ERZ860009.253-NODE-253-length-27880-cov-1.702174_pt1 | contig 27880 bp, 31 predicted proteins | sample MGYA00510114_ERZ860009 | MGnify/ENA primary metagenome ERZ860009 (study PRJEB30046, sample SAMN00715177) | human gut metagenome | study: EMG produced TPA metagenomics assembly of the A metagenome-wide association study of gut microbiota in type 2... | reverse complement strand
TCCGCCCCCCCCCCCGTGAACGCTCCGAAGAGCCGAGTCGTAACGGTCGAACCGCCGACAAGCGAACAGGCCGCCGAAGAAACCAAACTTCAGATTGAACAGGGCTCACGCTTTGTGGTACAGGCCGGAGCCTTCAGCACTCAGGTTGACGCCGAAGCTCGGAGAGCTGAGCTCGGATTCTTAGGTTTCGAGGCTCGGGTAATTCCCAGAACCGACGGGCCAAAAACACTTTATCGCGTTCGTCTCGGACCGTACGGCACGGCCCAAGAAGCCAACGATGTCAAGTCCAAGCTTCAGGCTAACTCCATCACGGCGACTGTCGGACGCATCAAATAACTTTTTATTCACCGGACCGAAGGGAGAGTCTCCCTCCGGTTCTTTCGTATTAGTAGGTCAAAACTTATGCTTCGAAGAATTTTATTGTCCACTTGTCTTTTACTTCCGATCGTCGGATACGCTTCTGCCGAAAATCCGGTCGCAGGACAGGACTACACCGTTTTGAAAACTCCGGTGCAAACGCAGGACCCCAAGAAGATCGAAGTCTTAACTTTCTTCGCCTATACCTGCCCTCACTGCTACACCTATGAGAAAGATGTCCTGCCCTGGAGTGAAAAACTTCCGGACGATGTCGTTTTCCGTCAAATTCCTGTCGCATGGACCCCGAAGAGCTTCCATTTCACAAAGACTTATTACGCCTTAGAAGCCATGCATAAGCTGCATCCTTACCACGAGATGCTTTTTAACGCCGTCATCAAGGAAAGAAAAGAATTCCCCGATCTCAACAGCATTGCGGATTTTTTTGCACAGAACGGCTTGAATAAGGAAGAATTCCTCAAAAACGCCAATTCTTTCTCCACCAAAGTCAAGAATGATCGCGCTTTCAAGACTTGGCAGGCCTATGAGATCGACGGTACGCCCGCAAATGCGGTCAACGGTAAGTACATCACTGCCCCGCACATGGTCGGTACTCGGGAAGGTGCGATTCAGGTCATGAACTACCTTATCGAAAAAGAACGAGCCGCCAAGAAATAAGCGGCTTCGGTTCAAAGGAGGTTCGCCTCCTTTTTCTTTTTCTGCAGCTTCTTGGAGCCGCGGCATTCGCCGCCCGCGATAAGCTGTGTATGATTATCTCCATTAAGAATATCTATTCGCCGGGCACGGAATGCCCGGCCGCGGAGTAGCAAATGAACATTTTCCTGACCGGAGCATCAAGCGGCATCGGACAAGCTTTGGCAAAAGAATTTGCCGCGAACGGCGCGACGCTTGGTCTTGTTGCCAGACGTGAAGACAAGCTCAAAGAACTGATCGCAGAACTTCCTAATCCTGAACTCCATACGGCGATTGTCTGCGACGTAACGGATCGCGATCGTTTAATCGAAGAAGCCCGTAAATTCGATGCGGCCTGCGGCGGCGTCGATATCGCCATTGCCTGCGCAGGTATTTCTGTCGGCGTAAAAACGCAGTATCGCGAAGACCTGGACGTCTTTGACAAAGTTTTCGATACCAATGTCTTTGCAATGGCATCTACTTTCCATGCATTTATCGATCCGATGATCAAACGCAGGCGCGGAACTCTGGTCGGGATTGCAAGCTCGCCGGCATTCGCGGGCTCCCGGGCAGTGAAGCTTACTGCGCCAGCAAATCCGCAGCGATTACATACTGCGAAAGCCTTCGCGTAGAAATGCAGAAATACGACATCAAAGTCGTGACGATCTCTCCAGGATTCGTTCGAACGCCGTTGACTGCCCATAATCCGTACAAGATGCCGTTCATCATGGAACCGGAAGCCTTTGCAAAAGAAGCCGTCAAAGTGATTATGGCGGGCAAGAAATACGCCACGATTCCTTGGGAAATGGGCGTTCTGTCTAAGATCCTTCGTCTTATCCCGAACTGGCTCTTCGATAAAATCTTGGCTTCCCGTAAGCAGAAACCGCGTTCCGGAACAACCGGAACACCGAAAACGGGAAAGCAGCCGGGATCGACACCTGTCGTTGATAAAACAGAAGAAGCAAAATAAGATTGTTTGAATGGACAAAACTGTTGCATGCGCAAGCCGAAATCAAAAGTTTCGGCTTTTTCTCTGTCCCGATCCGTGCGCGGAGAGAAAAACAGGTTCAGACGAGCTCAGGAAGCGGCGGCTTTTATCGGTTAAGAAAAGCCCGTTGTCGGAAGTAAATTCCACCCCAAAGCTTCTTTCAAAAGCAGATAGCGGTAAACCGCACGCAGCTGGCTCTCAGAAAACTCGACCCCGATTTTCCACGTACTGAGTTCTTGGAAATCATGCTGTCGGTTGAACGGCGTTTCGATGCCTTGCAGGATTTCAATCACCTGAGCAGCATTCAAATAGAGCTTCGATTTCTCGTACGACCGCCATACCGTAGAGAGGAACTTTTTTACGGCAGTCGAGGCATCCCAGCTTTTCTCGGTGACGCGACAATTGTCGCACTGACCGCACTTCTCTTTCGATTTTTCTCCGAAGTAAGCCAGAAGAAGGTTTCTGCGGCATTCCGTGCTTTCAGCGTAGCCCTGCATTACGTCCTGCTTCACTTCGGAGAGGTTCTTATACCAGTCCTCGGCTTCACTTTCCGCAATGCGTTTCTTCTGAAAGAATGCATCGCCTCCGCTAAAACAAAGCCATGCTTCCGCCTTTTGACCGTCTCGTCCGGCTCTTCCGATTTCCTGGACGTAGTTCTCAATGCTTTTAGGCAGAGAGGTATGTGCAACGAAACGAACATCCGCCTTGTCAATTCCCATGCCGAAGGCAATTGTCGCCACAATCACGGCGTCCTTTTCATGCAGGAAACGGGTCTGGCTCAGCTCCCTTTGCTCTCGGCTCAGCCCGGCATGATAACAAAGGCAATTAATTCCTTCCGCTGCGAGAAAGGCACATACCGTTTCCGCTTTAGCTCGAGAGCTCGTGTAAACGATGCCGCTTTCTCCGGCATGCTTTTCTTTGATAAAGGCCAGAAGCTGTTCATTGCCCCGCTTTCTGCGGACAACAGTAATTCGGAGATTTTTTCTCTCAAGGCTGGCAGCATGCACATAAGGTTCAACCAAAAGTTTTTCACAGATATCTCGTGAACTAATGGCATCTGCGGTTGCCGTAAGAGCAATTCTCGGGATCGAAGGAAAACGTTCTTTTAAAGCGCTCAAGAGGCGATACTCAGGCCTGAAGTCGTGTCCCCAGCTCGAAACGCAGTGCGCCTCGTCATACGCAAACAAAGAAACGCGGCTGTCCTCCAGAAGTCGGCAAAAAAAAGGATTAGAAAGACGCTCGGGAGAGACATAAAGAATCTTGATCTTCTCGTCTCGTATGAGCTCTACTGTGGAAGAAATTTCATCCCATTCCATGTTCGAGCTAAGATAAGCGGCCGCAACGTTTTTCTTTTTCAGCGCATCCACTTGGTCTTTCATAAGAGAGATCAGCGGCTCAAAGACGACGGCCATGCCGTCCTTAACCAATGCCGGCAGCTGAAAACACAAACTCTTCCCCGCTCCTGTGGGCAGAACGGCCAGCACATCCCTTCCTTCCAGAAGCGCCTCGATAATCGCCTCCTGACCTTCGCGATAATCTTCATGGCCGAAAACCGCCCTCAGCGTCTCTCGGCATTTTTGAATAACTTTTGTTTCCTTCGGCATGGCGCGAGGTTATCACATCCGTTGAGGCTCCGAGAGGTACAAATTTTCCAGAAGTTTTGTCAAAACGGGCAATAATGGTTCTTGCTTAATGGTTTTCCCTATATTTTGTTTTATTATGTTCGCATATAACACAGGGTGTTTTTCTACTATCGAGTTTTCAGATGACAACAGAACTTAGCGCGCTTGCGAGATTATTGGTCTACCCGAGGCATCAAACATTAAACGAGCTGAGCAAAATTGATCATATTTTGCAAAACTCGTGCCATCTGGACCCTCACACGAAGGAAAACCTGAAAACATTCACTGTGGCTTTGTCGGCAGCTCCGATATCTGCCCTTCAGAACGTTTATTTGGCTTCTTTTGAGGAAGATTACAAGACGCTTGATCTGACGCAGCAAAATCATGAATCGGCAGAAGCTCTGAGGCTTCTGGAAAATCTCTACCACGAACATGGACAGGACTTTTCCGAAAAAGACGTTCCGCACTTCTTGCCGGCGATTCTGGAATTTCTTTCTACCGTGTCTTACAACGAAGCATTGTCCTGGATTAAGCAGGCGGAGCCGGCGCTCCGTGCAATCGACCGCAAGCTGTTGGATGTCTCGAGTCCTTGGCTGGCAGTAACAGACTCGCTTCTTTCTTTATCGAAGCGCGTCGCTGCTTGAATTTCCAGCATTAAAAACCTTCCGAAGGAAAACCCGCTCGGAAGGTATTTTGTTATCGACTTAACCGATCGCTAGGCGTGGCTCTGTGATTTGCGGCGATGATGCTCGGAAGCAGCAGCCGTAAAGACAACGTCCGTCGAAGAGTTCAAAGCTGTCTCGGCAGAATCCTGCAGCACACCGATCACAAAACCGACAGCAACCACCTGCATGGCGACGTTCTGGTCAATACCGAACAGTCCGCAGGCGAGCGGAATCAGCAGGAGCGAGCCGCCGGGAACGCCGGAAGCACCGCAGGCGCAAACAGCTGCAACAACGGAAAGAAGCAGTGCCGTCAAAACATCGACCTGAACACCTAATGTGTAAGCAGCAGACAGCGTCAGAACGGTAATCGTCACTGCGGCTCCGCCCATGTTGATGGTGGCGCCGATGGGAATAGACAGCGAATAGAGCTTTTCGTCTAAACCGAGCTTACGGCAGAGGTTCATGTTTACAGGAATGTTCGCAGCAGAGGAACGCGTGAAGAAGGCTGTTACACCGCTTTCTCTCAGGCAGGCCCAAACCAAAGGATAGGGATTCTTGTGGGTGTAGAGGAAGACCAAAAGCGGATTGACGATCAAAGCAATGAAAATCATGCAGCCGATCAGCACGGCCAGAAGGCGGACATAACTCATCATGCCGGCCAAACCGGTTGTGGCAACGACTTCGGCAACCAACCCGAAAACACCGATAGGTGCAAGGCGAATGACGAAGCGAACGACGTATTCAACGCTGGCAGTAAGATCCGTCACAATGCGTTTAGTCTCGTCGGAAGCATAGCGGAGGGCAACGCCCAAGCTGATAGACCAAGCCAAAATACCGATGTAGTTCGCGTTGGCGATTGCTTTGACCGGATTATCAACGATGTTAAAGATCAAATTCTTCACAACTTCGCCGATGCCGCCGGGGGCAGACAATGCATCTTTCGTGTCAATGAGCGCAATCTGCGTCGGAAACAGGAAGCTCGCGAAAACAGCAACTAGAGCTGCCAGGAACGTACCGACCAAATAAAGAACAATAACGTCCTTCATGGCAGTATTCGTGGTGCTCTCCTGATTCGCGATAGAAGCCGCGACCAAAACAAAAACCAGGACCGGAGCCACGGCCTTCAATGCGCTGACAAAGAAAGAGCCCAGCATCCCGCAGCCTTGCGCAAACCCCGGGAAAGCCAGAGCAACCAATATGCCCAAAATCAACCCTGCAATGATCTGCTTGACCAATGATCCTTGTTTAATAAGCGTGATTAAAAAAGGGATAGTTCTTTTCATGAGATTTGTAAGAAGTAATTTCCAATACGGCCTCAGTTTACCGATTTTTTTCAGCTATCTTGAAAACGTGGTAATTTTTTCCACCTGTAACGAAACGATCAAAAACCTTACTTACCCATGAAAAACACCGCGGCAGGAGTGCCGTTTATCCTGATTTGCGTCCTTCTGGACATCCTCGGCATCGGCTTGATCATCCCGGTTCTGCCGCAATTAGTCGGCGATTTAGCAGGTTCGCAGTCTGCGCAGGCATGGTGGCTGGGTGCAATGCTGATTGCCTACGGACTGATGCAGTTTTGCTTTGCTCCTACTTTGGGAGCCCTTTCCGATCGTTACGGACGCAGGCCCGTCCTGCTGCTCGGAATATTCGGTTTGGGAATTATGTTCCTCGTGCCGGCGCTTTCACAGTCGCTTCCCGTCATTCTTTTTTCAAGAATCTTGGGCGGTATGTTCGCCGGAAACATCGCCGTCGCTCAAGCCTACATTTCCGACGTGACTGATAAGGCGCACCGCGCTGCCGCCTTCGGCAAACTCGGAGCCTGTTTCGGCATCGGTTTCATTCTCGGTCCGGCCCTCGGCGGAATACTCGGCGAAAACGACGTCCGTCTGCCGTTTTTTATCGCGGGCATCCTCTCTCTGCTCAATTTTCTCTACGGACTTTTTGTTCTTCCGGAATCTTTAAAAACGAGAGAGCGTCGAACAATTAATTTCAAAACCCTCAACCCGCTTTCCTCGCTTGCCCGTTTAACGAAATTCAAATACATCGGCGCTCTGATCGCAGTCATTGCCCTTAGCGGGTTCGCTCAGTCCATGCTGCATTCGACCTGGACGCTCTTTACCAATTTCCGCTTCAATTGGACGCCGTTTAACATCGGTCTTTCTCTGGTCGTCATGGGTCTTGTTACCGCTGTTGTTCAGGGTTTCCTTCTCAAAAAACTTTTAAAAGTATTCGGAGAACAAAAACTGATCCTCTGCGGACTCGGCTCCGGGGCTTGGCTTTCCTCTGCTTCGGATTGGTCACCTACGGCCCCTGACTTACTTGGTAATGTTTTGCAATTTCCTGTCCGTTGCCGTCCCGCCGACGCTGAATTCCATCGTCTCCCATTCCGTCCCGGCATCCGAACAAGGTGAAGCCATGGGAACGATCGCGTCGGTAAACAGCTTGATGGGCGTCGCCGCGCCTCTGCTCGGAACGCCCCTTTTAGTCCACACGGCGGCGCAGAGCCCGGGTTCGCTGCTTGGAGGTCTTCCTTACTTTATTTGCGCTTTGGTTCTTGCACTGGCTGCGTTCATTGCCTACCGTCACTTTATTTCTGTTACAAGTGCGGATCCTAATAAGGGTAACCGCGGCAAAGAGTCTTAGGCGATTGCATTACAGTGAAATTCTCTTTACAGGAGAAGATCGTGAAAAACAGATTACCCTTTGCTCTCTTGGCTGCCTCTGCTCTGGTGCTTGCCGGCTGCAGTTCGATTAACACGGCGCTGAACACAAGCAAACAGCCCTCCATGGAAAAACTGACGCCTCCGTCCGGACAGCCTTTCCTCACGCTTGAAGGAAAGGGCATTCAGATTTTCCGCTGCGCCGCGGATACCAAAGGCAGCTACTGGCACTTCGAACAGCCTCAGGCCAAGCTTAAGGATAAGAGCGGCGAAGTCGTTGCCGAACTTTCCGGTCCGATGAGCGCTTTCGAATACAAAGACGGCTCACGAATCATTTCCTCCCACATCATCGCTTGGGCCGACCCTGAAAACCCTCAAAAAGACAACAAGTACGCACTGATGAAAGCCGTCTCCGACCCCGGTACAGGAGTTTTTAACGGCGTCAAATATATTCAGCGCCTGAAACCGGAAGGCGGAATGCCCGACAGCAGCGGATGCACCCCGTCTGAAGCGGGCAAGCTGCTGAAAGTTCCGTTCTCTGCAGAATACGTTTTCTGGAAATGAAAAAGTCCTCCTAAGATTGAAAACTTAAGAAACTTCAGGTTATTTAACCCCTAAACACAGGAATCAAAGCCTGTTTTGGGATATAATGATAGTTTGCCTAAGTTTTTGGTTTTTGGAGGAAATTTAATGAGTCCTACCGCAACTACCGTAGGAGGCTATCTCAGAGATTTGCCGGCGGATAGACGTGTCGCTATGGCCCGCGTTTGCAGCATGATTCGTCGCTCTGCGCGTGGCGTCAGAGAGAGCATGCGTTACGGTTTGGCTTTCTATGAACTCCAGGGGCCGCTTTTTGCTCTTGAATCCACCGAAAAGAGAATGATTCTGTTTATCGCAGAACCTTCCGTTCTCGAAAACTATAAGTCTCTTCTCACCGGTGTCCTTGAGGACAGAAGCGCCATTGAGTTCGTCGATCTTAACCGCATTCCGTTGGACAGTCTTGAGAAAATCGTCAGAGACTCTGTTGCAGCAAGAAGAGAAAGACTCAAAACCGGAAAGGCTCCAACCCAGAAAGAACTCTTGGTTCTTTGGAAAATCAACGAAGAAGATGCCAAAGCGCCTCCTCCCGTCGTGCGCATCCCGATGAAAGAAGAAGTCACCGAAGAAGTCGTGGTTGAAGTGGTTCCTGAAGAACCCAAAGAACCCGTTGAAATTCTTCGTGCTCCTACCTTCAAGGATCCGGCAATGACGGCAAGCAGCAGACCGAAAGTCAAAAAAGCCACGGCAGAAGAAAAACCGGTAAAACGTACTCGCGCCAAAGCGTCCAAAGACGATTCTGCAGCCCCGAAAAAAACGACTGTCGGGAAAACGACCGCTAAAAAGTCGTCCGCAAAAGGAGAGTCATCCCCGGCTGAAGAGCCTAAAAGAGCAACTGTAGCAAAAAAGGCGGCTGTAAAGAAAACCGCGGTAAAGAAGGCTCCGGCCAAAAAAAACGCCGCTAAAAAAACAGCGGCTGAATAACTGGATACATATTTTTTCCACTCCGGCTTAAGTCCGGAGTTTTTTTATGGCCTTTTTAGGCAAATACATGAAAAAATACGTTTTCTCAGGCGAGAATACCCGCAAAGCTTTACTTTTGGTGAATCAATGGAACAAAAAGAGAAAAAGAAACTTTGGAAGTGGCTGGTCATTGCCGTGGCTTTCATCTTCTTTGCATTTATGGCAATTCTTCCGTTTGCCTGGGAAGACGGAGACGACGTACCGGCTCCCAATCCCACAATAGAAAATTGATTAATACAAAAATATTCTGCTTGAAATAGTTTCGGACTTTTCTTTGGAAGAAATCTGAAACTACAATTAGTTGCGTTTAGAAACTTACGGAGTTTTCTTCTTCTATGGCAGTTAAAAACTCGGACCGTTCTTCCGAACGGTTAGGGATTAAATTGGCTGTGGTCATCGGGTGCAAAATCGCCTTGATCAGCGTCATTTTTTTCCTTTTCTTCGGCCCAGAAACAAAAACGGACCAAAGTGCTGAGGCTGTCAGCGCAAGGTTTCTCAACACTCCTTCTGTCAATACCGTTCAAGGACAAAAATAATGATCTCAACTGAATTAGTTGACCTGTCGCGGCTCCAGTTTGCTGCTACGGCAATGTATCACTATTTATTCGTGCCTCTCACCCTCGGACTCTCCATGCTTCTCGTGGCAATGGAGGCTTGTTACGTGGTGACAGGTAAGCAGGTTTACAAAGACATGGTGAAATTCTGGGGAAAACTCTTCGGAATTAACTTTGCTTTGGGTGTGACCACCGGTATCACCATGGAGTTCCAGTTTGGAACCAACTGGTCATACTATTCTCACTACGTGGGCGACATCTTCGGCGCCCCGCTGGCGATTGAAGGTCTCATGGCCTTCTTCCTGGAGTCCACCTTCATCGGCCTTTTCTTCTTCGGCTGGTCTCGCCTTAAGAAGGGAACGCACCTTCTCTGCACATTCCTCATGGCTTTGGGCTCCAACCTCTCCGCTTTGTGGATTCTGGTCGCCAACGGCTGGATGCAGAACCCGGTCGGTGCCACCTTTAATTACCAGACCATGCGAATGGAGATGACGAACTTCTTTGACGTCTTCCTCAGCCCATGGGCACAGGCCAAATTCTTCCATACCGTCTCCGCCGGTTACTGCACTGGCGCCGCGTTTGTTCTGGCGATTTCTGCCTGGTACATGCTCAAGGGCCGCGATATGGATTTTGCTAAGCGCAGCTTCCGCATCGCCGCTGTCTTCGGCCTGGTCGCCGCCATCTTCACCGCTCAGCAGGGCGATGAATCCGGTTACCTCGTCGCTCAGGATCAGCCGGCAAAAATCGCTGCAATGGAAGGTCTTTGGGAAACCGAACCTGCACCTGCCTCCATGGCTCTCGTTGCGTTTGCCGACCCCGAGCTTAAGAAGAACACCTTCGAAATCACCATTCCCTGGCTCGCCGGCATCCTGTCAACTCGCTCCTTAGACAAGCAGATCCCCGGTCTGAATCAGATTATTGCCGAAAACAAAGAACGCATCACTCAGGGTGTGGTCGCTGTTAAGGCTTTGGAACAGCTCCGTAAGAATCCCAACGATGCTCAGGCTAAGGCCACGTTCGAAGAACACAAGAAAGATCTCGGTTTCGGTTTGCTGACCAAAAAGTATCAGCCCGACACCGATAAAGTCACGGAGGCACAGATTCAGCAAGCTGCAAATGACTCTATCCCCTACTCCATCAATTCCATGTTCTACGCTTTCCGTATCATGGCCGGAGCCGGTGTCGCCCTTCTGCTGATCTTCGGACTTTCCGTTTACTACTCTCTGCGCAGAGTAGCTGCAGAAAAACGTCTTTGGCTCAAACTCGTGCTCTTTGCAGTTCCGCTCCCCTGGATCGCCTGTGAAGCCGGTTGGTTTGTTGCCGAATACGGCCGTCAGCCTTGGACCATTTGGGAAATCCTCCCGACCCACCTCTCCGTCTCCTCTCTGTCTGTCGGTTCGTTGTGGGGCTCTTTAGGCGCCTTGGTATTCCTCTACACCGGCCTGTTGATTGTGGAAGCCTGGCTCATGGTGCGCTTCGCAAAGATCGGTCCCAGCTCTTTAGGAACCGGTGCCTATCACCACGAACAAGCTGCTAAGTAAAGGACAGTGACTATGTTTATCGATTACGAAATACTTAAACTCATCTGGTGGCTGTTCATCGGTGTTCTGTTAGCCGGTTTCGCCGTCATGGACGGTCAGGATATGGGCGTCGGAACGCTTCTGCCTTTCATCGGTAAGAACGACGACGAACGCCGTGTCATGATCAATTCTGTCGCTCCTCATTGGGACGGCAACCAGGTTTGGTTCATCACCGGCGGCGGTGCCATCTTTGCCGCTTGGCCTTTGATCTACGCAACAGCCTTCTCCGGTTTCTACTGGGCCATGCTGCTGGTACTGTTTGCACTCTTCTTCCGTCCGGTCGGCTTCGACTACAGAAGCAAGATTGCCAATAAGACTTGGAGAAACTCCTGGGACTGGCTCCTCTTCGTCGGCAGCTTTGTTCCGCCGGTTGTCTGCGGTGTTGCATTCGGTAATTTGCTCGAAGGCGTACCGTTCCACTTCGACGATCATCTGAGAAGTTTCTATACCGGTTCCTTCTGGGCCCTTCTCAATCCGTTTGCCATTCTCTGCGGTTTGGTCTCTATCGCTATGATCGTGACCCAGGGCGCAAACTACTTGGTACTGAGATCCGAAGGCGTACTGCAGCAGAGAGCTAAAGCTTGCGGACAAGTCGCTTCCTTAGTGTTCATTGCTTTGTTCCTGATTGCGGGCGTTTGGGTCTACACGGGAATTGACGGCTTCGTGATCACTTCTGCGGTGGACCCCAACATGCTCCCGAATCCGCTGAACAAGACGGTGGAAGTCCAAGCCGGTGCCTGGTTTAAGAACTTCACCGACTATCCCGTCCTCTGGGCTTTCCCTGCACTTGCTGTCGTAGGCGCTTTGGTGTCCTTCTTCAGCGTCAGCAAGCTTAAGGCCGGTGTCGCTATCGTCTTCTCTTCGTTAGCTGAAATCGGAACTGTCTTCACACCGCTCGTTGCGATGTTCCCGTTCCTGATGCCGTCCTCTTCGAACCCGATCTCTTCTTTGACGGTTTGGGACTGCACAAGCTCTCAGCTCACGCTTTTCACCATGCTGATCGTTACCTTGATTTTCCTGCCGCTGGTTCTCATCTATACCGGCTGGGCCTATAAAGTGATGAGCGGAAAACTGACGAATAAGATGATTCAGGAAAACTCGAAGAATCTTTATTAATCCCACAAAACTATGCTGCCCGTGTAAACGGGCGGCCGGAGTAAGCAATGACATATTTAACTTGGATCTGTGCAGTTCTCTTCATGATCTGCCTTTCTGCCCTGGCTACTCTCGGATTCGATTTCCCGAAACAGTCCGATCAAGAGAAATAGAAGCGCATGAGGATTCTTTCTTTCCTGATTGCCTTGTCGGTAGCCGCCTTTGTGATTATTTATCCCCGGGCCATCGCTTCTGATATGACCTCCGTACCGCACGGCTGGCTGGTTCTTCTCCTTTTAGGAATGAGCTTCTGCTTTGTCTACGGAGTAGGCTTCAAAGCCAAAAATCGATTCTTGGCCTTCTTATTTTCTCCGTTGGTCGCATGGACCTGTGTCGGAGTGGCGAGTTTCATGATTTTTTTCAGGCACCCGTAACCTGACAGTTTCTGTCTTAAAAAGCCTCTTGGTCCGTCGGCCTCGAGGCTTTCTTTGTGTTTAAAGAAAATTGAAAAGAGAAGTCATAAGCGGCACCGTGAGCATCGAAAGACAAGTCGTGAGCAGTAAAGCGTTGGCAACCGGACCTTCAATCACTTCAAATTCCTGCGCCATGATATAAACGTTTACCCCGACGGGAAGGCTCGCTAAAAGGCAGGCAGCCTGTCGCTCAATGCCGGTAATTCCGAATAAAAAACACAGAATGAATACCGTTGCCGGCTGTATGAAGAGCTTCAGAAAGATGGAGGCTCCGGTTAAACGTACATGTGAAGAGAGCTTATAGCGGCTTAGTCCCGTTCCGACGGAGAACAGGGCAACCGGAGTTGCAGAAGCAGAAAGAAGAGTCAGGCTCTTTTCAAAAGGCTCGGGAAGACCGATGTCTGCCCATGAACTCAAAAGTCCGAGCAGGATTCCGATAATCACCGGATTCTTGATCGTTCTCCAAAGCCCTTCGAAACAGGTGCCCCAAACAGACGCCTCTCGGCTTCGGGAGAGCTCCACACCTACGGTGACAGAGACCCAGAGTAAAAATACATTCAGGGAAACAATGAAAGCGATGGACGGGACGCAATTTTCGCCGAGCAGGGAAATGGCAAGCGGAATACCGAGCTGAACATTGTTGGAGAAGATCGCGCTCATCCCGAAAACGGTGCTTTCGTCACCTCGCAAATGAAAACTTTTTCGGCCGATAAAAAAGGTGAGCAGAAAAACCAGAGCGCACGAGCCGAAGTAAGCCAATCCGATGCTCCAATTCGGAGGCGGCAGATTCGATGCTCCGCGGATGGTTTGGAAAAGCAGGCAGGGAATAGCAATGTTGAAAGCGAACTTGGCCAGTCCCTTGCCGACATTAAAGTCGATAAGGCTGACTTTCGCGGAAAAGGATCCGAGTCCGACGAGAAAAAATAACGGAAAAGCGAGCAAAAAATTCTGAAGAATCATTCCTCTGCACCTTGTGCGGCAAAGCCTCGGAAGATCGGGGCCGATCAGAGGAAATTCTATTGAACAGTTTGTCTCGCTTTCAATTCAGGATTACATGGGCATCGGACGGCCGTCAGACAATCTCATCCAGCCGTAAACAATTCGGTAGCACACCCAAATGCCGAGTACGACAAAACCCACAATCCAAATAACGAAGCCGATAAGGAATACGGCAAGCGCTAGTCCGAGAATCCAGACAATGACGATCCACAGCAGCGCATACCAAAAGGTGCGAATCTGCCAGGAGAAATGACTGTCTAAGTAGGTTCCTCGCACGTCGCTGCGCTCAACGTAGTTGATGATGACGGCAATAATGGAAGGCCATCCGAAGACAAAGGCCGTAGCAATAGAAGCGCCGGTAAAGACTCCGATCAAAATGGATAGTGCATGCAGTGCATAAACCACGCGAGTAACCGTCACTAAACTCGGGGGAACAGGAGCCCTCGGAACCCCGTTCTCATCCGTTACAATCGGATAATCGTTCATATGCGCCTCCATCCTTTATGGCGTATCGTAATAGCTGATAATCTTTACACCAACTATAGCGGGATAGTCTCGGTACTTGTGCTTTTTGAGTTCTCGAGAATGAAACACTGTGCAAATTTTGGTATCGGAGAATAAGATGAGAATTCTGTTAGTAGAAGACGACGAAATGATCGGAGAAGCCGTTGCTGACGGTCTTAAAGGAGAGGGGTATGCCGTCGACTGGGTGAAAGACGGAAACTCTGCGATTATTGCCCTGGATACCACCCCGTTTTCTTTGGTCATTCTTGACCCGGACTGCCGGGCAAGGACGGACTCGCTGTATTAAAAGAAATTCGTTTCCGCAAAAACCATACGCCGGTTTTGGTCACAACCGCCCGCGATACCGTAAACGACCGCATTGAAGGATTAGATGCCGGTGCCGACGATTACCTTATCAAGCCTTATGACTTGGATGAGCTGAGTGCACGAATCCGTGCACTTCTGCGCCGCTCGGCCGGTAGAAGCGATCCGATCATCCGCAGAGGACGCCTCCCATTAATCCCTCGACACGCGAAGTGCTGTTTAACGGAGAATCCGTGCTCTTGTCGAGCAAGGAATATGCACTTTTATTTGCACTGGCCGAACGCCCGGGAATCGTATTGTCCAGAGCCCAGCTGGAAGAAAAGCTCTATAACTACGAATCCTTGATCGGCTCCAACGCGATTGAAGTTCACATTCATCACCTTCGTAAGAAACTCAGCGAAGACAGCATTAAGACCGTTCGCGGAGTGGGTTACGTTCTCGAAACCTAATGTACTCAATTAAGACCCGGCTCCTCGTTGCTTTAAGCATCGTACTGGCTCTGACAACCATAGCCACGGGAGTCGCTATGTATTATTCGGTCCAGCGGGAGGTCGACCGCCTGCTGGATGATTCTTTGCGCGAGGTCGCCCTTTCTTTTGACAACATTCGCTCTCAGGATGTCGTACAGCTCAAGCGCCGCTTCGGGAACCGCGAGCAAGGTGTTGTCGTGCAAATTTATGATCCGATCAGCGGAACCGTTGCCTTGTCCAGACGGATGGAATCCCTGCCGGTAATGGACCGAGTGGGCTTTTCTGACTTCCAGCTCGACGGCAAGACTTGGCGTGCCTATACGTTCTTAAATCCGTACGGACAAATTGTTGAGGCAGCTCAGCCGAGGTTCATTCGAAGCGAAATCGCGTTTCAAACGGCTAAGCCGGTGCTCCTCCCGCTTTTCGTCATGATCCTGCTGGTAGGACTTGTGGTTTGGGTCATTATCGGACAGGGCTTTCATGCGCTTAACAAAACGACGGGAGCCATTGCCAGAAGATCTCCGACTTCTCTGCAGCCTTTGTCCATGAAGGGCATGCCGCGTGAAATCGTACCTTTGGTAAACGCCTTAAACGACCTTTTAGGTCAGCTCGGAGAAAGCATCAAGGCTCAGCAGCGCTTTGCCTCTGATGCAGCCCATGAACTTCGGACGCCTCTGACTGCGCTCACGCTCCAAATTCAGCTCGCCGAAAGGGCAAAGACGGACGAGGCGAGGGCAAAAGCCTTCGGACGATTAAAAGACGGCGTTAGACGTGCAACTCGACTCGTGACTCAGCTCCTCACCATGGCGCGTCTTGACCCGGATAATCGCTCCCGGCCTTTCCTTCCCGTGGACATGACGCAGCTGGCTCGATCGGTTGCCGAAGATCTCAGTCCTATCGCCGAGCAGAAGCATATTCATTTATGGGCCGTATCCGAGACACCGACGGTCGTGGTTGCCAACGAAGATGCACTTCGGCTGCTGATGACGAACCTGTGCGATAACGCGCTTCGGTACACACCTGAAGGCGGAGAAATACGAATTGAGACCTTGGTCAGGGATACCGAGGCTTCCATTCGTGTCTGCGATAACGGTCCCGGCATCCCGGAAGCCGAGCGCGAAAGAATCTTTGAACGTTTCTACCGAGCGGAAGGAACGAAAACAATTCCGGGCACCGGCCTGGGGCTCGCAATCGTGCGCCGCGTCGCAGAGCTGCACGGAGGCAAGCCGTCTATTTCCGAGGGTATCGAAGGAAAGGGCGTCTGCTTTAGCATCGACTTTCCGATCTGCAAGGCAGCGGTTGAAAATCAGTCCTCTGCCGAAGATGAATAGGAGACATACTTTTTTACCTTAGCTCTTTGAAGATTAAGGCTTAATTAAGTCCAAAATTTAATATAGAAAGCAATCTTTCCGCTCATTTCTTAGGAGAAAAGGAAGCATGTTTTTTAATAAGCTTCTCAAGCCGGCTGTTCTGACCATCGCTTGTGCAGCGGCTTTAACTGCCGGTTCTTTCGGCAATGTGTCCGTCTTCCCCGAGGCTCACGCTCAGACCTCTCAGCTTTCCGGTCTTCCGGACTTTACAAAGTTAGTCGAAGACAACGGGAAGGCGGTTGTCAGCATTTCTACTGTAAGGAAAGCAAAACGCGTCGGCCCTCAGAACGGCATGCCCGACGAGCAGCTTGAAATGCTGCGTCGTTTCGGCTTTCCCTTTCCCTTCGGTGATTTCAACGGCCCGGGTATGACGCCCGAACGCCGCGGCCAGGGCTCCGGCTTCATCATCGATCCGAACGGCATCATCCTCACGAACAACCACGTTGTCGACGGAGCCGATGAAGTCACTGTTCATCTTACCGACAAGCGTGAATTCAAGGCCAAGGTTCTGGGCACAGATCCTAAAACCGATATTGCTGTCATCAAAATTGAAGGGAAAGACCTGCCCGTCGTAAAACTCGGAAAATCGGAAAACGTTAACGTCGGAGAATGGGTTGCCGCCATCGGCGCCCCCTTCGGACTGGACAATACCGTCACGGCAGGAATTGTCTCCGCTAAAAGCCGCAACCTTCCCGACGAGCAGTTTGTTCCCTTCATCCAGACTGACGTTGCCGTCAATCCCGGTAACTCCGGCGGACCGCTCTTCAACATGAAGGGAGAAGTTATCGGCATCAACTCCCAAATTTTCTCTACTTCCGGCGGTTTCATGGGCTTGTCTTTTGCCATTCCGATCGATCTGGCTGTCCAGATCAAAGACGAGCTGATGAAAAACGGCAAGGTCTCCAGAGGCCGACTCGGCATCCTGATGCAGCAGCTCACGCCTGAACTAGCTAAAAGCTTTAATTTGAAAGAAGCTAAAGGCGCCCTGATCGCTCAGATCGAAAAAGACGGTCCTGCCGATAAGGCAGGTCTGCGTGACGGAGACATCGTCATCGAATACAATGGCAAGCCGATTGCCGATATCAGAGAACTGTCCCAGGCGGTTGCTTCTACAAAGCCCGGTGCCAAAGTCAAAGTTAAAGCAATGCGTGAAGGCAACCTGTCAGCCTCGTCATCGTGGTCGGAGAAATGCCGACCGACGGCAAATTGAACTTTAAGAAGCCTGCTGCTTCTCAGAACAATGCCCTCGGCGCCAATGTCAGACCGCTCAACGACAAGGAAAAGAAACGCGTTTCGAACGGATTGTTTGTCGAGTCTGTCTATGGAGCAGCCGCTGAAGCCGGAATGCGCAGAGGTGACATCATCATCAGTGCCGGCGGTAAGAAGATCCGCACCGAAAAAGACTTAAACGAAGTCGTCAGCAAAGCCAAAGGCAGCCTGGCGGTTCTCGTTGACAGAAACGGAAGCCGAGAATTATTCTCGTAAAACTTTCGGACGAAGTGAAGAAGTAAGCGGTAAAAAATGCTTACTCTATGACAAACGGCTCGTTTTCAGAGCCGTTTGTATTATTAGGATTTGTAGTGGAGAGTCCGGAAGTTTATCTCCTTCAGATTGTCGGCATTCCGGTCCGGTTTGCCGGCTTTTGTTTTTGGGAGCTCCTTTACCCAGGCAATGCGCCGAGGGGATTTATAAGAAGCCAGGATTGGCTTAAGTCTTACAGTCAGTTCCGCATCCGAAGGCAGTTTCTGCTCATCTCTCGGAACCAGCAGTGCCGTCACAATGGCTCCCCAAGTCTCGTCAGGAAGACCTAAAACCAAAGCCTCTTTAACCTCGGGAATCGTTTCCAGAGCCTCTTCGACTTCCGCGGGATAGACATTCTCTCCGCCGCTCAGGATAACGTCCTTACGGCGGGCAAAGACGCATACTGAGCCGTCCGAATCAACTTCGCCGATATCTCCGCTGTCAAACCAGGCGCCGGGCACCAGAGGCTTTCTTCCCCAGTAACCGTGCATCAGCATCGGCCCTTTGATAAAAAGATGTCCGTCTTCTGACTTTATCTGAACACCTTTATTAATTTTCCCGCTTCCGCAGGTGCGCCGATATCGTTCGGCAAACGGTGTGGTCACGACATTGCTCGCTGTCTCGGTCATCCCGTAGGTCAAAATAACCGGAATGCCTTTATCCTCAGCTTCTGCTTTCAGTTTTTCCGATGTCGGAGCACCGCCGACCAAAAGCGCTTTCAGGTTTTTTGACGGACGCCATTCGGGTGCTTCATCAAAAATCATGCGCAGCATCGTCGGGACGATAGAAGAGTAGGTGACGCGATCAACCTCCAGACGACGAAGGTACTCTTTCGGCGAGAACTTCGGGCCGAGCGCGATTGCCGATCTAGCAATCAAAGACCTCGTCAGAATGGAGAAACCTCCGATACGCGCGGGCGAAATCGACAGCAGCCAAACATCGCCGGGACTGAGAGGAATATTATCTCGAGAGGCCTCTGCGCTGGCAGCCAATGCTTCTCGAGTAAGAATCACCGGTTTGGGCAGCCCGGTGGTCCCGGAAGTGAACAAGATAACAGCCGTATTTTCCGGAAAATGATGATCCAGCCCTTCAATGCTTGCCAGAAGCGTATTGCGTTCGTGCTCGGTAAGACCGGGATGAAGAAGCAGTATCGGCTGCTTGCGCTCTAAGAGCGCAAACACCTTTATCAGCGTATCAAGATCAGGGCGCGCAATCAGCGGATAGGGCCGCGCATCACCGAGCTGAGACAGGATGTCTCGTACCTTTTCGGCGAGCACTCCGTATGTCAGACAATCACCGTTGCTGCGGACAGCCACAGCATCAGGGGCTTCCTCTGCCGCGGCCAGTACCGAAAGCTTGTGATCTAAATCGATCGACATATTCCCTCTCGGCTTAGGGGAGACGAGGGAACTTCTTAAAGTTAGGACGACGCTTCTCGAGGAATGCCTCTTTGCCTTCTTTGCCTTCTTCGGTCATGTAGTACAAGAGCGTGGCATTGCCTGCCAGTTCCTGCAAACCGGCCTGGCCGTCGCAGTCCGCATTCAAGGCTGCTTTCAGACAGCGAATAGCGATCGGAGAATTGGCAAGGATCTCACGGCACCACTGCACGGTTTCAGCTTCCAGTTCTTCATAAGGGACGACCGTGTTTACTAAGCCCATTTCTAACGCTTCCGTAGCATCGTAGAAACGGCAGAGGAACCAAATCTCACGGGCTTTCTTCTGACCGACAATCGAGCCATGTAGGAAGCACCCCAGCCGCCGTCAAAAGAACCGACGCGGGGACCGGTTTGGCCGAAGCGTGCATTGTCAGCCGCAATCGTAAGATCACACATCATGTGAAGAACGTGTCCTCCGCCGACGCACCATCCGGCTACCATTGCGATGACGGGTTTAGGGCAGGTTCTGATTTGACGCTGAAAATCCAAAACGTTCAGACGCGGAACGCCGTCGCCGCCGACATAGCCTCCGTTGCCTCGGACCTTCTGATCTCCGCCGGAGCAAAAGGCATCTTTCCCTTGACCGGTGAGGATAATGACACCGATGTTTTCATCGTCGCGAGCGTCAGCTAAAGCCGTTTCCATTTCTCTTACGGTCAGCGGACGGAATGCATTACGCACCTGCGGACGATTAATCGTAATTTTGGCAATCCCTTCTTCCGATTTCTCGTAAAGAATATCTTCGAAATCTCCGGCTTTTTTCCATTCCGGAACTCGAGGAAGATGTGACGTATCCAACATCGGCTGCATTTTTAATTCCTCAATACGTAAATAATGGGCAAATTTTAGTGGCTATCTGCTTTGATTTCAGAAACCAGCGCGTTCCATTTCGGTTTTTCTGCAGCGATAAATGCGGCAAACTCATCCGCACCCGAAAATACCGGCTCAGCACCGAGTTTTAAGATTTTTTGCTTGGCATCCTCCGAATTCTTTAACGCTTTAATGGTGTCGGAGAATTTCTTCACAACGGGAGCGGGCGTTCCTTTCGGCAGCACGAATCCGTCCCAAGCGTAAAGTTCATATCCTTCAACACCTGCCTCTTTCATCGTTGGAACTTCCGGTGCAGCCGAGAGGCGCTCCGGCGTCGTAACGGCAAGGGCTTTTAAGGCTCCTTTGCGGATATGAGGAAGGACGTTGCTGCTCACGTCGATCATAAAAGGAATTCGGCCGGCTAATACTTCTACCAGAGCTGCGGCACCGCCCGCGTGCGGAATGTGGGTAAGTTTTGTACCGGTTACCTGGGCAAAATACTGTCCTGCAAGATGGCTGGTTGTTCCTACGCCCGAGGAAGCAAAATTGACCTCTCCGGGATGTTCTTTAGCGTACTTGATCAAGGAAGGTAAATCCGTCACGCCGGGAATCGCCTTCGGATTTAGTACCATGATCAGACCGATCTTAGAAAGCTGGCCGACGGGGATCAGATCTTTCATCGGATCGAAGTTTGTCGTCTTATAAAGGAGCGGATTGACGCAGAAGATACCGTTGGTGACGTAACCGAACGTCTTTCCGTCAGGAGCTGCCTGGACGACGGAGCTTGTTCCGATATTTCCGCCGGCTCCGGGACGATTGGCTATCCATACCGTGCTTCCTAAATTCTTGGATAAGTATTCAACTTCGGATCGAGCCAGATTGTCTCCGCCCCCGCCCGGAGGAAAGGGAACCACCAAACAAACTTCTTTTTTCTCTTGAGCAAAGGCGGGTGCCTGAGTCATTAAAAGTAAAGAGATAAGGCTCAGCCCGAAATCACGTCTTTTCATATTGTTACCCTTAAAATAATGTACCGTATGGTACAGTACATTCAAAGATGCAAAGCAAAGAGTTCTCAAAATGAAGACCGAAATCGTTTCGAAAAGTAACACTCCTAAAACAAAACGAGGTGAAGATCGCCAGAAAAAGCTGCTGAATACGGCGATCAAAGTATTTTTGGAACATGGCTATGAAGGAGCTTCTTTAGAAAAGATCATCTTGGACGCCGGCGGCTCACGATCAACCATCTATTCGTTATACGGATCTAAGAAGGGTCTTTTTCTGGCCTGCCTGAAAAGTTTGGTGGAGGAAGTTTATTTCGCATACGCAGAACATTACGATGAGTCACGTCCGTGGGAGGACGAACTCATTGTTTTTGGCAAGGTCTTTCTGACTTCGATCTTGGACGACCGAGCCGTCAATACTTCCCGACTGATTTTCTCACAGGCAGCCAAAGACCCCGATATCGGGAATTGGTACTACCGCGAGGGCGCGGAGTTAAGTTACCTGTGCTTTGCTAAAGTGCTGGAAAACAAGCTTCCGCTGAGTTTAGAGGAGCTCAAACCGCTGGCTCAGCATTACATTGAAATGCTCAAGTCTGACCTCTATATGAAACGTCTCTGCGGCGTCTCAGTCTCTATGAACGATCAAATCGTCCAAGACGAAGTCCGTCTCTGCGCCGACATTTTTATTAAATATCTCAAAGCTAGGATCGGACAGGCTTAAGCTGCCGAGACTGCAAGGCCCAATTGTCTGCAAACACAAGACCTCTCGAAGATCGATTTCAATTCCTTAGGCGTTATCCCTAGAAAACCGTTTTTTCTTCTGTGAGTCGTCTTATCATTCAGCTTAATTTTTTAGTTACATCAATTTTCGGGTCATGCTCGATTCTTTTTACTTGCAATACCTCTTCGGCGGATTTGTCAGTCTCATCGTTATTACAAATCCGCTCTCCAAGATTCCGCTTTTCATCAGTCTGACGCAAGGTATGTCTTTAGACGTGCGTAAAAAGCAGGCCAACTGGTCTTGTTATTACGCCGCAGCCATCATGCTAGTGAGCCTGGCGGCAGGTAACCTGCTGCTCGTCTTCTTCGGCATCTCTTATGGAGCGCTTCGTATTTCCGGCGGTTTTGTTGTCGGGATCATCGGCTACCAGATGCTTTTCGGCTCCCGTGATCAGGGCGGTGCACCGGTTGTGCGCCGCGACAAGGACGATTATTCCTTCTTCCCCATTGCAATGCCGGGAATCAGCGGCCCCGGTACGATCGCTGTCGTTATCGGTATTGCTTCCGAAATCGCTGAACTTCCCAACGTTATGGACATGGCCGGCGCGTTTTTCATGACCGGCGTCGCCATTGTTTTAACCTGCGCCGTGACCTGGATCGTTTTACGTTCAGCAGATTACATTTCCGGCCGTTTAGGACCTTCGGGTACCGCCGTGCTGACCAAATTGATGGGCTTCCTGCTCATCTGCATCGGTGTACAGTTCATCGGCTCCGGTATCAGAACCTTCATTGCAGGTTCCTAAATCTAAATATCCAGCAAAAAGCCGGCTCACCGCCGGCTTTTGCATTTGGGTTCAAAACGAGACGACTATTCGGTCGTCACGCTCTTAGCGAGGTTTCTCGGTTTGTCCACATCTGTTCCTTTTGCAATGGCCGTGTGATAGGCCAGCAGCTGAAGAGGAATGACATGAAGGATCGGAGAAAGGACGCCGTAATTTTCCGGAAGCTGAATAACATGCATGCCTTCAGACGGCTGAATATTGCATCCTTGGTCCGAGAACACGAACAACTCGCCCTTACGCGCACGAACTTCTTCCATGTTGCCTTTGAGTTTTTCCAACAGCTCATCATTAGGAGCAACGGTAACTACAGGCATTTCGGCATCGACCAGTGCAAGCGGTCCGTGTTTGAGTTCGCCGGCCGGATAGCCCTCGGCATGTAAGTAGCTGATTTCTTTTAGCTTTAGAGCGCCTTCCAAGGCGATCGGGTAATGCATTCCGCGTCCGAGGAATAAAGCGTTGTTCTTCTGCGCAAATACAGAAGCCCACTCTTTGATCTCATTTTCTTTTTCGAGAATTGCACGCATCGCCTCAGGCAGATGGCGCATATCTTGCAGACGAGCCTTTTCTTCCTCCTCTGACAGCAGACCTTTTTCTTTAGCAATGGCAGAGGTCATCAGGAAGAGGGAGGCCAGCTGTGTTGTAAAGGCTTTTGTAGACGCGACACCGATCTCTACGCCCGCGCGGGTAATGTAGTGGGCGCGAGTCCTTTTCACCATTGCGCTCGTTGCGACATTGCAAATCGTCATCGTCATGTCCATGCCCAGACTCTTGGCATGTTCCAGTGCTGCGAGCGTATCAGCAGTTTCTCCGGACTGAGAGATCGTAAGGACTAGTGTATCTTTATCGGGAACGGATTCTCGATAACGATATTCGCTCGCAATCTCTACATCACATGGGACTTTTGCGAGAGCCTCCAGCCAATACTTGGCGACCATTCCCGCGTAATAACTCGTGCCGCAGGCAAGAATCAAAACGCGTTTGAGGCGCTTAAACATAGCAGGAGTTTCGTGCCCGAAGATGGAGCTGGAAATACCGACAACACCTTCCAAGGTATCGGAAATCGCCTGAGGCTGCTCAAAGATTTCCTTCTGCATGTAATGCGTGTAGGGTCCGAGCGCAATATTCTGGCTGAAACCTTGAACAACTGAAACGGGACGGTCAACTCTGACAAACTGATCGCCCTGAAGAGAGTAAATCTCGGCCGACTGCTGCTGAACGTCGGCCACATCACCGTCTTCCAGATAAATGAAATGATCCGTGACGCCGGCTAATGCCATAGGATCAGATGCAGCAAAGTTTTCGTTTTCTCCTAAAGCAATCACAAGAGGCGCTGCGACCCGAGCCGCGACAATACGACCCGGTTCATCTTTACAGGAAATGGCTAACGCGAAAGCGCCGCGAATGCGTCGTAAAACGTTTTCTACAGCTTCCAGTAAGTCGCCTTTGTAATAAAAGTGAACTAAGTGAGCAATCACTTCGGTATCTGTCTGACTGACAAATTCATAGCCCTTGCCGATTAGCTCTTCTTTTAAGGAAGCGTAGTTTTCAATGATCCCGTTGTGAACAACGGCAATCTGATTATTTGAAAAAAGCGGATGTGTGTTGCGAATTTCAGGGGCGCCGTGTGTAGCCCACCTGGTGTGAGCAATTCCGGTAGGCCCCTTAACCTCATCCTCTTCCGTTTGTCTGATCAGATCCTGAACGCGCTTAACCGTTCGGGAACGTTTCAGCTCGCCGTCATCAACAACGGCGACACCGCAAGAGTCGTACCCGCGATACTCCATCCGGCGAAGACCTTCCGTCAGGATGGGAACGATATTTCTATAACTTACGCCGGCAACAATTCCGCACATAGTTTGATATTCCTTATTTCTTCTTTACCGGGCGTTTCCAACCCTTAATTTCTGTTTGTCTCACACGACTGATAACAAGTGTATTGTCATTGACGTCCTTGGTCACTGTCGTTCCTGCGCCTACGGTCGCACCCTTACCAACTTTTACGGGTGCTACCAGCTGGGTATCGCTGCCGATAAAACAGTCGTCCTCAATGACGGTTCTAAATTTGTTGGCGCCGTCGTAGTTGCAGGTAATGGTTCCCGCTCCTATATTGACACCGGAGCCCATCGTTGTATCACCGATATAAGTCAGGTGGTTAACCTTTGAGCCTTTACCGATGTCGCTTTTCTTAATTTCGACAAAATTCCCGATGTGTACTTCATCAGACAATGCGGTTCCGGGACGAAGGCGCGCGAAGGGACCGATTTTGACAATTTCACCGACTAAAGCCTGATCAAAATGTGAATAAGCATCGATGACCGTCCCGCTGCCGATTTTTGTGTTCTTTATGACGCAATACGGACCGACAACAACCTTGTCTCCAAGAACCACATCGCCTTCGAAAACGCAGCCGACATCAATAAAAACGTCTCTACCGCAGGTCAGTGTTCCGCGGATGTCGATGCGGTTCTTATCTGCTAATCGGACCCCTTTCTCCAGGAGTTCTTTCGCCTGACGAAGCTGATATGCGCGCTCCAGACCTTCAAGCTGAACCTTGCTGTTGGCTCCCTCGACTTCCCAGGCATCTTGAGCCATAACGGTTTTAATTTCCCGGCCTTCAGCAGCAGCCATGGCAACCAAATCCGTTAGATAGTATTCCTGCTGCTTATTGTCATTTTTAAGTCTGCCGAGCCAGCGTTTCATTTCTTTAGAAGGAAGGACCATAAAGCCGGTATTCACTTCCTTAATGGCTCTCTGATCCTCTGAGGCATCCTTTTCTTCAACGATACCGATCACCTTTCCTTCTTTTCTCAAGATGCGCCCGTAGCCCTTCGGATTATCCAGCTCAATAGTTAACAGAGAAAAACCGTCTCCGGCCGCTTTCTCAAGCGTCGAAAGAGTTTCGGCAGAGATAAGCGGGACATCTCCGTAAAGGATAAGCGTGGGTTCTTCAGGATTAATCGCTTCAAGCGCCTGTTGCACGGCGTGCCCCGTCCCTTTCTGTTCTTTTTGAAGGACAAAGCTAACGGGCTGACCGGCCATCGCTGCTTTGACCTCTTCTGAACCATGTCCTACGACGACGATAATTTTTCCGGCGTCGGGAAGCTTTCTAGCGGCTTCCACGACATGTTCAAGCATGGGTTTACCGCCGACCGGCTGAAGAACTTTAGGCAAATGCGAAAACATCCTTTTACCGAGGCCGGCTGCCAAAATAACAATATTCATAAAACGAAGAGCTAAAGTTACTGAGCAATATAGAGATATTTATCTTTGTTTTCCTGCCAATTGCGAACGCACTCACGATTCATGCGAAGCGGCAGGAGAGAGCCGACAATCTGTCCGATTCCGGCCGCCAGGAATCCGCCGAGCAGTGCCGGGAACTCTTCCCCGAGACCAGTGAAGGAAAGCACGCCCCAAACGGCAGAACCTGCGATAATGGAAAGCCAGCATCCCAACGTGGTCGAACGTTTCCAGTAGAGACCAAGAGTCAAAGGCCAGAATGCGCCGATTACCGGAAACTGATAAGCCATTGCCGCAAGTTCGTAGATCGGTGTACCTTCCATGAGAAGCGCGTAAGTCAGAACGCCAATGGCGAACACTACGAGAGAGATACGCATCGCTTTCAGCTCTCTTTGGTCGCTCAGAGGCATCAGGTTTCTCAAGACGTTTTCCACGAAGGTAGTTGTCGGCGCCAGCATCGTGGCAGAAGCCGTCGACATCACGGCGGACAAGACCGCTCCGAAGAACATAATTCTGAGCCACAGGGGCATGTATTCCTTAATGAACGTCGGCAGAATTTCCTGCGGAGCATCGGCCATCAGCTTGGAAGCAAGTTCCGGTGCTCCGACTGTTGCTGCGATGACGATAAACATCGGAACGAAAGCAAACAGCAGATAGAAAGAGCCGCCCAAGATCGGGCCGTAACAGGCGATCTTTTCACTTTTCGCCGACATCACGCGCTGGAAAACGTCCTGCTGAGGAAGCGACCCGATCATCATGGTGATGGCTGCGGAAATCCAGAACATCCACGATTTAAAATTATTTTCAGGCAGGATTCTGAAAAGGTCATTTTGTACAGCATACTCGGTCACCTTGCCGGGGCCTCCGGCCATGGATCCGGCAAAATAGGCCACCAGTACCAGACCGATCACAATAATGATCATCTGGAAGAAGTCGGTCAAGGCCACCGACCACATACCGCCGAAAACCGTATAAATCAGAACCACAATCGTGCCACGATCATTGCATTGCTGACCGAAACATAGCTTCCGTCAGAAGATGAATGACGAGTCCGAGCGCAGCTACTTGAGCAGCAACCCAGCCGAGGTACGAGAGAACAACGAAGATAGAACAGCAGAGCTCAACCGAAACTCCGTAGCGGCGTCTGTAAAAGTCACCGATGGTCAGCAAACTCATTCGATACAGTTTTCTGGCGAAAAACATACCGACGAGGATAAGCGCCATACTTGAGCCGAAAGGCTCTTCAACAACGCCTTCTAAACCGTTTTTAATAAATTGACCGGGTAAACCGAGTACGGTCTCACTTCCGAACCAGGTAGCAAAAGTTGCCGTAATCACCATGACCAGCGGAGCGAACGTCCGGCCAAAGCGTAGTCGGTTGTACTACGAACTCGTGTCGCGGCAAAGAGACCGATAGCGACCGTGCAGAGCAAATATAAACCAACGAACAGAGTCAGTTTCACTGCTTCTAGACCCTCAGAAAAATGACTAAAAAACGGGGCTGACTAATACACGTCACTCCGGCCTTAAGTCTTTTAATTGTAGATAAAAAGTGGGTGTCTTAAAAGAAAAAAGGGGCCTAAGCCCCATTTTTCGTAAAAATACAACTTTAGACTTGCTGAATGCCAGCCAACAGCCAGCCAGTCTTGCCTTCCTTCGGCTTAACCAGATTCCAGATTTCTTTGATTTCCGTCGGTTCGCCGTTTTCCTTCAAGCTGCTTGTAAACAGAACAGAAGCTACATACTCTGTCGGGGTTGTCTCAAATCCGGCTAAGGAAGCATTCAGATTGACAATTTCCGTCAGGTTAGCACCCTTGATTTCGCGACGCTTGTGTGTGAGTTCAATAAACAGATCATCTGTTGTGTAGTTGGACAGATCATCCATATCACCGCTGTCCCATGCTTTTTGAAGCATCTTAAAGTAAGCTGTGGACATGTTCAGGAACTCTTCCTGATTGAAATCAGCCGGTGCGCCGTAGGTAGATTCCGAGGCCGCTGCGGGCTCATCGGAGAACTGATCCATAGCAGAACCGGGGCGAACAGCCTGAGCAGGATTAAAAGCGGGCTGTTCTCTTACGGCAGCTTCGCTTCGGCTTTGTCCAAAGTCGGCATCCTGAGTCGGCTGAGCGGCAGGAGCGCCGGCAGATGCTGCAGATGCTCCGCTCTTACGAGCTGCGAAGAAGCGAAATGCCACTACGGCCAGCAGGATAAGCGTCAGAATCATAAGCATCTGGGCAAATCCTTCGCCGAGACCGAGCATATTCGCCAAGGCCATAAAGCCCAAGGCCGCAGCTGCACCGATTAAAAGGCGCTTGCCCATACTCATCGGAGCCTTCGCGGCTGCACCGGCGGGGGGGGGGGGGGGCGGGGGGGGGGGGGGGGGGGGGGGGGGGGGGGGGTAA
>ERZ860009.252-NODE-252-length-27916-cov-1.665985_pt1 | contig 27916 bp, 27 predicted proteins | sample MGYA00510114_ERZ860009 | MGnify/ENA primary metagenome ERZ860009 (study PRJEB30046, sample SAMN00715177) | human gut metagenome | study: EMG produced TPA metagenomics assembly of the A metagenome-wide association study of gut microbiota in type 2... | reverse complement strand
TCCCCAGTACGGCAAAGCAGTTAAAGCTGGCAAAACTACTGAAGTCTGAACTTTCAGGTTTGGGTTTGGATGACGTAGCACTTACAGAATATGGTTACGTACTGGCTGCATTGCCGGCTAATACGAATGAAAAACTGCCTGTTATCGGGTTGCTTGCTCATATGGATACCAGTAATGAAGCATCGGGAGCGAATATCAAAATGCAGGTGCATTCTGCCTATGACGGCAGTGAGCTGGACCTTGGCAAAGGGGTTAAATTGAGCCCGAAGGAGTTTCCAGAATTAAAAAATTATCTGGGACAGGAAATTATAACCTCGGACGGTACGACTTTGCTGGGAGCCGACGACAAGGCTGGAGTATGCGCTATTGTTTCAGCCTGTGAGTATTTACTTGCACATCCGGAAATCAAGCATGGCAAGATACTTTTGGCGTTTACCCCTGACGAAGAAATAGGACGGGGAACGGAGCATTTTCCTCTGACAGATTTTAGTGCTGATTTTGCCTACACAGTTGACGGCGGCGCTGTTGGTGAATTGAATTATGAAACCTTTAATGCCTGCAATGCCACGGTGACATTTTATGGAGTTTCGGTACATCCTGGTTCTGCTAAAAATAAGATGCGCAACGCTGTGACGATGGCAGCCAAGTGGCAGATGCTGCTGCCTGCCGGCGAGCGTCCTGAATATACTGAGCTGTATGAAGGGTTTTATCACAGTCTGCGTATCAATGGCGGTACGGATAAAGTTGAGCTGGAAATGATTTTGCGCGATCATGACAGGAAGAAGCTGGAAGATCGTAAAAAACTGCTGCTGCATATGGTGGATTGTCTGAATGCTGAATACGGCGCGGGCAGCGTTGTTTGTAAAATGGAAGATGTCTATTGTAATATGAAGGAATATATTATGCCTGTTTATGAAATAATTGAACGGGCTGAAAATGCAATGCGTGCAGCTGGAATCGAGCCGCATCTAGTACCGGTACGAGGTGGTACTGACGGTGCAAGCTTTCAGAAATGGGGTTGCCATGTCCCAATATCTTTACCGGCGGGCATAATTTCCACGGGCGTTTTGAATATTTGCCGGTGCCTTCCCTGCTAAAATGTGTGGAAGTGCTGGTTAAACTGGTGCAAAAGTAGGCGGAATGATGGGCGCAGAGAAATAAAACAGAAAAACTGACAGTTGCAGCTTTGCTGACGGCAGTATTTGCCGTTACGGCGCTGCTCTTTAAAGGTTTTGTTATTATACCTATACCATCAATAACGGAATTAAGGCCTGTTAATGCATTTCCTTTGATTTTTGGTCTGTTGTTTGGCAATTAGGAGCTGTTGCCTCGGCTTTCTGTATTCTTTTTCTTCAACTATTCCAATGAAATCGGTCAGTTGGCGATTTTGATACCCATGAGTATTTTAGCAGTAGCGATGCTGCTGAGCATGGCAAAATAATAAAACTCCCGTCTTGAATAAAGACGGGAGTTTTATTATTTATTTACGCTTCATATTTTGCAGCAGGGCTTTATCTGCATCGCTGACACGGAAGGATTCACGACATTTCTGAAGGGCTTTGTTGTAAGTAAAGTCATCAAGTTCATTATTTTGAAAAAGTTCCATTGTTTTAGCTCGCTGCTTGACAAAGCACAGCGATAAAGCCCAAGCTACGGCCATTTTTACGTAATAACCTTCGTGTCGTACATTGTTCAGTTCTTTCAGTGTATTGTCGATATATGTGTCATCATTGTAATATTCATCAGCATTACAACAGCAAACCGCAGTTCATATTCTCTGGGAGAAGCAAGATATTGCTGCAGAAATTCGCGTCCCTGAGCCTGATTTTTTTTGAAAACTTTCAAACCGCCGCAGGTAACATCACAAACAGCCCAATTGTCGATGCGGGGAACAAAAATATTGAGATTTTCCAGCAGTTCAGTAAAATCAATTTTCAGTAAACCTAAAATCATACCGCATAAGGTTGCTTCTTCACTGTAGACAAAAGGTTCGTATAAGGCTTTCTGCAGATAAGTAGGGTAATCTCCATCCCGGAGGATTTCATTTGCCAGTTTTCTCAATACAGGGATACGGATGCCGATGATGTTATAGATACCGGGACAAAGGGCACTGTGAAATTTCTGATATTTGGTGTCCTGCAGGCTCAGCAGGTGTTCTCGTAATGCTTGCATGGTCAAACTTTTCCTTTCAACAGGCTTGATATGTTATAATTATAACGTATTTTTAAAAGCTTTGTAAATCTAGGAGGGTCTATGCTCAATATTGGTTGTCATTTATCGTCGGCAAAAGGCTATTTGCATATGGGAGAGGAAGCACTGGCTCTTGGTGCCAACACCTTTCAGTTTTTTACACGTAATCCACGCGGAGGCAGAGCCAAAGCGATCGATACAGAGGATATCAGGGCTTTACTGGCGCTGATGCGGGAGAATTCTTTTGCGCCGCTCCTGGCACATGCGCCTTATACACTCAATGCCTGTTCGGCAGATTCTAAAATAAGGGATTTTGCACGTATGGTAATGACTGAGGATTTGCAGTTGCTGGAGCTGCTGCCTGGTACAAGATATAATTTCCATCCTGGCAGTCATGTAAAACAGGGAGCAGAGCAGGGAATAATCATGATAGCAGAATTGCTGAATGAAATCCTGCGTCCTCAGCAGCAGACAATGGTGCTGCTGGAGACTATGGCTGGTAAAGGCAGTGAAGTTGGGCGAAACTTTACGGAACTGCGTTCGATTATCGACAGAGTGGAGCTGCAGGGAAAACTGGGGGTATGTCTGGATACCTGTCATGTTTTTGACGGCGGCTATGATATAGTTAATGATTTGGAAAGTGTTTTGGAGGAATTTGATAAAATTATTGGTTTGAAACGTCTTTTAGCTGTTCATATCAATGACAGCCTGAATATTTTGGGCAGCCATAAGGACCGGCATGCAAAAATAGGTCAGGGGAACATTGGATTGGAAGCGCTCAGCGCTGTCACTAATCATCCTCAGCTGAAAGACTTGCCCTTTTATTTAGAAACACCGAATGAATTGCCTGGATATAAAGTTGAGATAGCTTTATTGAGATCATTGTACAAGTGGTAATAAAAAACAGTCTGACGCTTCAACGTCAGACTGTTTTTTATTAAGAAGATCATTTTGCAGCAGCAACAGCCTTGTTGATGTCGGCAATAAGCGCTTCAACATCAATGCCGTGAGCGCCTGCTCCCTGGCCGATGGTTTCGTAATGAGCTGCCATGCAGCCAACACAGCCCAGACCATATTTAGCAAACACTTCCAAAATTTCAGGATGTTGTTGAACAGCATCGATGATGCCGGTATCTTTAGTAATGATATCCATGGATAAACCTCCTTTAACAGGTACTTTGATTTGTCAGAGAGACTTGTCTGTGTTAAAATTACAACAGATGCCTGTATGACTTCATGTATGGATATATTATAGCACAGAAAGTATAAAAATAAAGCTGTTAGTTGTGGCAGAATTGCAAAAGAAATGTGAGGGATGGATGATGGAAATGGAAGAGCATGCAGAAGAATATGAAACAAGTTTGAAAAGAGTACAGGAAAGCCTGCAGGCTTATCCGGAACTGGAAATAAAAATATTGCCGGGATCAACACATACTGCGGAATTGGCGGCTCAGGCTTTGGGCACAACGCCGGGACAGATAGCCAAAACCTTGTGTTTTTTAGCTGATGGCAAGCCGATTTTGATTGTTGCCTGCGGCGATAAGAAAATAGACACAAAAAAATGGGGCCGTGCCATCGAAGCGAAAAAAATCAAAATGGCAGATGCGGAAACTGTAATGCAAATCACAGGTTTTGCGCCCGGAGGAGTATGTCCGTTTGCCTTGCGTCAGCAGGTTTCAGTTTATCTGGATAATAGTTTGAAAGAGTATGACATTACTTTTATTGCTGCAGGGACACCTCATTCAGCTTTGCCGATCAGTGCTGAAATGCTGGAAAAGGTAACTGGAGGTAGTTGGGTAGATGCAACTAAATAATAGCTGATTATTTTGGCAGAAGGTGAAAAAGTTCGCTTTTCTGCCATTTTATTTAAACTGTAAAATGAAGAAACTGTATAGATTTGTGGTATAATTTAGTTGTTGAAAATTTAATTTAGGAGAATTTTATGAGCGTTGATAATAAATTTTTAGTGCGTGATAAAATAACTTTGAAAGTAACAGGATTAGGAAGCAGCGGTGAAGGTGTGGGCAAGACTGATGGATTTACGGTCTTTGCTCATGGCGCCTTAGCAGATGAGACAGTAGAAGTAGAGCTGGAACAGGTGAAGAAAAATTATGCGTCAGGGAAAGTAACGGCCATTCTGGAAGCATCACCTGAGCGGGTAGAACCATTATGTCCTGTTTATGAAGCCTGCGGCGGTTGTCAGCTGCAGCATTTAAACTATACGGGGCAATTAAAGGCTAAAGAACAGCAGGTTCGCGATGCGCTTTTTCGGATCGGGCATTTACAGGAAGTCAAAGTTCTGCCGATCATCGGTGAAGAAGATCCATGGCATTATCGTAACAAAATGCAGTTCCCGGTTGCATTTGAAATGAAATTTTGGAAATCGGATGTTATGCTGCGGCTACACATAAAGTAGTCGGCGTTGAAAACTGTCTGATCCAGAAGCAGCGTAACAATGACATTATTGCTGTTGTCCGTCAATGGATGCGGCAGTATGAAATCTCTGCTTATGATGAAAAAACAGGTAAGGGCGTAGTCCGCCATGTTATGGGCAGGGTTGGTGTTAACACTGGTGAGGTTATGGCAGTTATCATTACTGCCGGTTACGATATTCCACATGGCAAAGAGCTGGTCAAAATGCTGCGTGATGCTGTTCCGGGCTTGAAAAGTGTAGTGCAGAATATCAACAAAAAACAGACCAATATCGTGATGGGTAATAAAACACGCTTATTATATGGTAAAACGACAATCAAAGACCGTTTGGGAACTTTAAAATTCAATATTTCTGCGCAGTCGTTTTTTCAGGTAAACAGCGCTCAGGCTGAAAAGCTTTATAACAAAGCGATTGAATTTGCGGCTTTGAGCGGTGGTGAAACCGTTGTTGACTGTTACTGCGGAACCGGTACAATTTCTCTGTATTTGGCAAAACATGCCCAAAAAGTTTATGGAATTGAGATTATAGCTTCTGCTATTGAAGATGCAAAACGTAATGCTGAAGATAATCGCTGTGATAATGCAGAATTTATTTTAGGGGATGCTGCTGTTAAAATGCAGGAACTGGTAGAACAGGGTGTGCGTCCCGAAGTTGTGCTGCTTGATCCGCCTCGTGCTGGCTGCGAAGAAAAAGTGCTGGCTGCTATTGCGCAGGTCATGCCACAGCGTATAGTTTATGTTTCCTGTAATCCGGCTTCGCTTGCCCGCGATTTGGCTTATCTGGAACAGAACGGTTATCAGGCTGAAGTTGCCCAGCCGGTAGATATGTTCCCGATGACGCATCACGTCGAGTGTGTAGCGTTGATGTCAAGGGTAGAAAATTAAAGTGTGAGAAAGGCTTGAAAGAAAGGGATTTCTGTTGTTAGGCAGATTTTTCCTTGGTGGCAAAGAACCCCATTTTCATTCAGAACCAAACATATCCACTGCGAAAATGCCGTAGGGTTGAGTTGACAGCTTGAAAACAGGTAGGTTGTGGAGATAGGATTGTTAAGATGTGATGGCAAGTTGACGGAATGATTGTAAATTGATTTTTCACTAGAGTATATGTGTGGTTTGAAGAAAAATAGGCTATTCATCATAGATAAAATGAAATTGATGTTGATTAGCCACAAGGAGTGAAAATGGAAAAGAAAGTAAACTATATTCCGGCTGTACGTTCTAGAATTGAAAAGAAGGTTGGAATATATTGCAGGGTTAGTACAAATGACATGCAACAATTGAATAGTCTTACTACTCAGATTTCCGGACTTACTAGGCTTGTGGCTACAGTGGATACTTGGAGATTAGTTGATGTCTATATTGATATTGCATCCAGTAAGTCCAAATCTCTAAGAAAAGATTTTGCTCGTATGGTTGAAGATAGCAAGCAAAAGAAAATTAATATAGTGATAACCAAAAGTCTTAGTCGGTTTGGCAGGGATACTGTTGATACACTCGAGGCTTTGAAGATACTAGGAGAATCCGATGTTCGTGTTATTTTTGAACAAGAAAATCTGGATTCCGCTGAAACCGACAACCAGCTGATGATTTCCATCGTGGAGGCATTGGCACAAGCAGAAAACGAGAGTAGAAGCGAAAACATCAAATGGGGTATTAAGAAGAAGGTCGAATACGGAACTTCAAAATTAGCTGATAGAAAATGTTACGGATATGATAGCGATGAGAACGGAAAATTAATTGTTAATGAGGAACAGGCAACTATTGTTCAGAAGATATTCAACTTGTATCTTGGTGGCAAAAGCGTAACAGGCATCTTGAAAGAACTAGAAAATCTAGGTATCAAATCACCAACCGGCAAGGATAAGTGGAACAAACGAACTGTTGAGTTGACGCTAACCAAACGAAAGTATATCGGAGAAGCGGAGCTTTTGAAATCTGATGAGAATAGTACATATTATTTAATCAGTGATAATAACCCGGCAATCATCTCTAAGGAAGTTTTTGAGGCAGTGCAAAAAAGAAAAACTCAGAGAAGCAATGTCACGGTAGATGAAGAGGGGACAAAGCACCGCAGCGCAAATAAGTATAGCTCAAAGAAAAAGTAGTCGGATAATTATCTTCATCTTTGTATAATAAATGACTTGCTATTATGTGCCTCACGAGTGATATATAGTACTACCAAAAGAAGAAAGGTAGGAATTATGTATGATGTACTTAAAGCTAAATGCTGATTATGAGCAGGGGGAACTTGTTCCATTATTGGATGATGCGATTTATGTGTATTGTGATGTTTGCAAAAGTTTACATAGAATTGAAGATGTGAGTCATGCTGCATTTGGATCTTGTTCTTTTGAACAGCTTAATGCCTGTGAGAAATGTAGTGAAGAACTTCAAAAAGAAGATGAAAAGAAACAAATCGCAGAGGCTTTGGGTTGGTATCCTAAGGTTACACTAATGATGAATGATAGACTAGCCACAATAGATGAAATGATTTCTTACATACAGCATAAGGGCAAAAATAGCCTAGTCGAAAATGATAGTGGTGAGTAGATAGAATTAATGTAAAACATACATAAAATCAAGGTTTTACAGTGCTTGTAGATATATTTGGAAATAGCCTAAGTTTCTCATGTGGAGACGGTAGTATTGATGTCAAGGGTGAATAATTAAGGGTGTAATAAGATAAGCAAATAAAGGCTTTCCGTGGTTTGAGGTCTGGTTCTAAGCCGGAAGGATAATCGCGGATTTTTACTATGAGGGAAGTTATCCAAGATTGGTGGATTACTCACCGGATTTACGAATTTGAATATAGGATTGGTGGGTTGATAAGATTGCTGGCAAAAATGTGGTGAGTTGACAAGATGGCTATTGGCTTGAATAGATAAACAAGATTGAAATGCACTTATAAAGTAATTACTTTTAAAGTACATATAAAGGTTGAAATAAGAGTTGTAAAATGTTATGGTAAAAAGAAAAGGTGGATTTAGGTATGGATAAGGAAGATAAAGTCCAAAAGGAACCGATGGAATTCTATAACATGTCTGATTTTCTTAGAGGACAATCATCAAAATTAATTACTGGTTTATCAGATGAAGATAAAACAGCTTTTGTTTTGAAAAATGGAAAGCCTGTAGCAGTTCTTATCTCCCACGAGAGATATGAAAGATTATTAAAAGCAGGTATAGATATTACTGAATACTAAATATAAAACACTTAATAGATGAGAGAGGTTAAATGAATGGCTGTGAAAAAATCAGAATTGTATTCCCTATTATGGGATGCTTGTAATAAATTAAGAGGTGGGGTAGAACCTTCAAGGTATAAAGATTATGTGCTTGTATTGTTATTCTTCAAGTATGTATCAGACAGATATAAAGGGCAACGTTTTGCTGAATTTACAGTAAATGAAGGTGCCTCATTTGACGACTTGATTGCTGCAAAAGGTAAACCAGATGTTGGCGAAAGAGTTGATGTAATTCTTCAAAAGTTTCTAGAAGATAATAAGCTAGCAGGTGCACTTCCTGACGTAAGCTTTAACAATCCAGATGAACTAGGTTCTGGTAAAGAACTAGTTGATAAAGTTTCTGGTCTTATAGCTATTTTCCAAAATCCTGCGATTGACTTTAAAAGCAACAGAGCCAGTGGAGATGACATCATTGGGGATGCATATGAATACTTCATGATGAAATTCGCTCAGGAGTCTGGTAAGAGTAAGGGACAGTTTTATACACCTAGTGAGGTGTCACGTATTATTGCTAGACTTATTGGTATTGGCAATATTAAACAAGAGACAGGAAAGAAATGGCCCCTCCATGATCCTGCGGCGGGGAGTGGATCCTTACTTATTCGTTCAGCAGATGAAGCACCAACTGATGATAATGGTGATTCCATAGTAACAATATTTGGACAAGAAAAATATCCTGATACTGCTGGTTTAGCAAAGATGAACTTCATCCTACATAACAAAGGTACAGGTGAAATTAAAAGCGGAAATACATTGGCAAACCCACAATATACTGATGATTTTGGTGGACTTAGAAAATTTGATTTTATTGTCATGAACCCACCATTTTCTGATAAAGACTGGACTGATGGAATTAAACCATCTGAAGATAAATATAAGAGGTTTGATGGTTATGGCATTCCACCAGAAAAGAATGGTGATTATGCTTGGTTTCTACATGTTCTAAAAGCATTGGATAGCAATGGTAAGGCAGGGATTATTCTGCCACACGGTGTTCTCTTTAGAGGAAACTCAGAAGAAACCATTAGAAAAGCTGTTCTTGAGAAACGATATATCAAGGGTATAGTTGGGCTACCGGCAAACTTATTTTATGGTACAGGAATCCCAGCTAGTATCATCATAATCGATAAAGAAAACGCTGATAAACGTGAAGGTATCTTTATGATTGATGCGAGCGATGGGTTTAAGAAAGATGGAAATAAGAACCGTCTTCGTGAACAGGATATTGAGAAAATTGTGCAAACCTTTATTCACCAAGAAAAGGTTGAGGGGTACTCTCGCTTTATTACCTATAAGGAGATTTTAGAAGAGAACGAAGGAAACCTTAATGTGCCTCGTTATATCCAAAAAATAGATGATACATTACCTCAAAACATTGCATCTCATCTTAAGGGTGGTATTCCAGAAGTCGATATTAACTCTTTGGAGAGACTCTGGAAAATATCGCCACAGTTAAGACAAGAGATATTCACTTGTGTTGATGAAAAACATAATGTCTATAATCTTGCTATAAAACCAAATGAAATTGAAACAGTTATATCTGAAGATGAAAACATAAAGGTTGAAAAGGAAACTGAATACGGTTCTCTATTCGAGACGTGGAAAAATAAAGTAAAAGATTCATTACTCAATATTAATACAGATACAAATCCAAAAGAATTAATTCGAAGCTTGGGTATTGAAATTTTGAGAGATTTTGAATCGGCAAAACTTCTAGACAATTACGATGTGTACGACTTCTTGCTTAACTATTGGAATGAGAAAATGCAAGATGATGTATATGTAATAAAAGCGAGCGGATATGATGCGGGACGTGAGATTGAATATGTATACGCTCAAAAGAAAGCTAAAGATGAAAATGGAGAAGAAATAAAAGTCGATGATACTTCAAAAATGAAGTCTTTTGAAGGTGCTTTAATTTCGAGAGACATTATTGAACAGGAGTATTTTGAAACTGAGTTAATGGCTCTTAATGAGCTAATCGAAAAATCTGCATTGCTTGAATCTGAACTGGATGAAATGAGAGAAGAAGAATCAGGTGACGAAGGCTTGCTTATAAATGCTTTGAATGAGAAAGGTGACGGTATACCTAAAGCAAATCTGAATAAACAGATAAAAGAACTTGAAAATAAAAAGACTTCTGAAGTGATAGATGACATTACGAAACTTATTGAATTATTTGATGCAGGCAGTACTTCAGAGATGGAGAAAATCGTCAAAGCCAATAGTAAGCTGAAGACATATGAGCTTAGAAATAAGAACGGTTCATTTGGAAAAGCTAAGTTAAGAAATGCATTAAAAGAAGCAAATGACAATGCAATAATGCCAGAAACATATGTTGAAGAATATAATGCTCTTCTTTCTTACCAAGCTAAGTTAACTGAAAAAGAAGAAGCTGATAAAGCGATTAAAGAAGCTCAAAAAGAACTAGATGATTTAGTGCTTTCTAAATATGGAGAACTAACGATTGATGAAGTAAACATTTACTCTTTGACAAAAAGTGGATGGCAAGGCTCGAAAATGACATTATTGATGCGATTGACCAGGTGCTGAATAATCTTGCTTCAAAAGTAGTCTTAATTGCCAAACGCTATGAACATACTTTGGGAGAAATTGAAGAGAAGACAAATCAGTCAAAAGCCAAGGTTAAATCCGCTTTAGAAAGGATGGGATACACATGGTAACTTATCCTGAAGATTGGAAAGAAGTACAAATTGGAGATATCTATCAAATTAAGAGAGGTCAAGTCCTAGCCACTAATAAGATATCCTCTATTAAAAATAATACCAATAAGTATCCAGTATATTCATCACAAACTCTAAACAACGGTTTGTTAGGGTACTACCATAAGTTTCTGTTTACCAATGGGATTACATGGACAACTGATGGTGCTAATGCAGGAACAACAAAATATAGGGAAGGACAATTTTATTGTACTAATGTTTGTGGTGTATTGAGTTCACAAGAGGGCTATGCAAATGCCTGTATGGCTGAAATTATTAATAAAGAGACACCGAAATATGTATCCTATGTTGGAAACCCTAAGCTCATGAGTAATGTAGTAAGTAAGATTTCCGTAATATTACCATCTCTCCAAGAACAACAAGCTATCGCTTCAGCATTATCAGATTTTGACGAGCATATCGACAATCTATCCGAACTAATTGAAAAGAAAAAAGCAATCCGTGATGGTGCGTTAGAGGACTTAGTCAGTGGTAGGACAAGACTTGATGGGTTTAATGGTGAGTGGATTGAATCAACAATTGAAGATTCTACAAAAGAAATCATTACAGGGGGTACTCCTTCTACTACGGTAGACAAATACTGGGGTGGGTCAATTCCGTGGCTTGCTTCTACAGAAATACATCAAAAAATAATTACTAGAGCAACCAAAAATATCACAAATATTGGCTTGAACAATTCCTCAGCTAAAATGGCACCAAAAGATTCGGTATTAATCGCACTAGCAGGACAAGGAAAGACCAGGGGCACAGCAGCATTTCTAGCGTATCCAATGGCATTAAACCAATCTTTAGCTGCATTAGTTGCAGCAGATGAAACGGACTCCAAGTTCTTATATTATCTAATTGAAAATATGTATCTTGAATTAAGAGAACTTTCATCAGGTGACGGTGGACGTGGTGGATTGAATAAAACTTTAATAAAAAATATAAATATACGACTTCCGAGAGAAATAAAAGAACAACATGCAATTGCTGAGGTTCTGACATCACTGGATGATGAAATAGAATCTCTCAAAATAGAAAAAGAAAAAATGTTACAAATTAAAGAAGGTGCAATGGACGACCTCTTAACAGGCCGTGTGCGTCTTAAAGCATGAGGAGGTAAAGGCTATGTCTGTTGATTTAGAAAGAAAATTGCAAAACAAGGTCCTTCACTGGTTAATAGATAAAGAGGAAGACGGTGGTCTTGGCTATACTTATCTCGGAAATCTTGAGGATCAGAATAACAAACCTATCAAAGAAGATTTGTTAAAGAAGAATCTTGAAAAACGAGGTTATACGAAAGACCAGATTTCTAAAGCTGTAACTGAGCTTGTTTCAAAAGCGAGTAATCAAGTAGATAGTCTTTACCAAATCAATAAAGAAGTCTATTCCCTACTTCGCTATGGCAAGCAAGGTGTTAAAGATGAAAATAAGAATCGTCAAACAGTACATTATATCGACTGGAACAATGTCGATAACAATGATTTTTATGTTGCTGAGGAAGTAAGTGTTCTTTGCTATAATCAAATAGAAAGAAAACGCCCTGATGTTGTGCTGTATATAAATGGCATTGCTCTTGGCATATTTGAGTTAAAGCGTTCATGTGTAAGTATTGGTGAGGGAATTCGCCAGAATCTCACAAACCAGAAAAAAGAGTATATTCAGAACTTCTTTAGCACTACGCAGTTTCTCTTTGCAGGTAACGAAGCAGAAGGACTGAAATATGGAACAATCGAAACTCCTGAGAAGTATTACCTGAACTGGAAGGAAGATATTAAAGCTACGGACGAACTTTCTGTGACTATTAAAGGTATTCAATCTAGGGACAGAAATAAGCTGAGAGATGGTGTAATTTCTCTTTGTCATAAAGAGAGGTTTCTTTCACTAATCCACGACTTTATTATTTTTGATGCTGGAGTGAAAAAGATTGCAAGACATAATCAGTATTTTGCTAATATTGCTGCTAGGAAAAGAATTCTTGCAGGCGAAGGTGGAATAATCTGGAATACGCAAGGTTCAGGTAAGTCTCTAATTATGGTATGGCTTACAAAATGGGTTATTGAGAATGTAACAGATAGCCGAGTGGTAATCATCACCGACCGAGATGAGCTTGATGACCAAATTGAAAGCCTGTTTATTGATGTAAATGAAAAAGTACGAAGAACAAAAAGCAGCGCTGATTTAAGAGAGATTCTGAATAAAAATGATGATTCTATTATCTGCTCTTTGATTCATAAATACGGACATAATGCAGGTAAACAATCCGACGTGGATCAATACCGTAAAGAATTGATAAAAGACCTCCCGGCAGACTTTAAAGCTAAAGGAAATATTATAGCTTTTATTGATGAGTGCCATCGCACTAACTCAGGAAAATTACATGAGGCAGTTAAAGTATTGATGCCAGAAGCATTACTGATTGGTTTTACAGGTACTCCACTACTCAAGAAAGATAAGGCGACCAGTCTTGAGACTTTTGGACCTTACATCCATACTTATAAATTTGATGAAGGTGTTCAAGATGGCGTTGTTCTTGATTTACGTTATGAAGCAGAGATGTTGACCAAGACCTATCTAGTAAAGACAAAGTTGATTTATGGTTTGATAACAAAACTTTAGGTCTTACTGATAGAGCAAAGATACAGCTGAAGCAAAGTTGGACTTCAATCAACAAATTATATAGTTCGAAACAAAGACTTGAGAAAATCGCTAATGACATCATTTTCGATATGAATTTAAAACCCCGTCTAAAAAATGAGCGTGGTACAGCGATGCTTGTGGCCAACAGTATATACGAGGCTTGCAGATACTGGGATATTTTTACTAGCAACGGCTTTAACAAGTGTGCTGTTGTAACTTCATTTGAGCCTTCAACAGCAAGTGTTAGAACAGCGACGAGTGATTTAAGTCAAGAGGGCGAAGAAGAATATAAGAAGTCTATTTATGAGCGTATGCTTAAAGGTAAATCGCTGTCTGAATTCGAAAAAGAAGCAAAAGAGCAGTTCAAAAAAGAACCTGCTAAGATGAAACTTCTTATCGTGGTAGATAAACTTTTAACAGGGTTTGATGCCCCTACTGCGACATATTTATACATTGATAAATCCATGAGGGATCATGACCTTTTCCAGGCTATCTGCCGAGTCAATAGACCAGATGGCGAAGATAAGGACTATGGCTATATCGTAGATTACATGGACTTGTTTCGTAATGTTCAGCTTGCAGTGGCTGATTATACTGCTGAAGCTTTCGATAGCTTTGATAAGGAAGATGTTGAGGGACTTATAAAGAATCGCTATGACGAAGCTAAATCTGAGATGGTGGGTGCAATTGCATCGCTGAAAGATCTATTAGAAAATATAAGCGATCCTAAAGACGATACGGATTATATTGAGTATTTTTGTGGTGAAAACAGTGAAGATGATGAAAACACTGGTCGCAGAGATATTTTATATACTCTTACAGCCTCGCTAACACGCTCTTTTGCTAACTGCAGTGATAAACTTGTGAGTGATTATGGCTATTCAGAGGGGCAAGTTAGCAGGCTAAGGAGTGATATTTCAGGCTATAACAAAATAAAAGAAATGGTAAAACTAGCAAGCTGTGATTATATCGATTTAAAACCATATGAGGCTGATATGCGATATGTCCTTGATACTTATATACGTGCAGAAGACTCTACAGTTGTAAGTGAACTCGGGAATATGTCGTTGGTGGAATTGTTACTTGAAAACACTTCAACAACACCAATAGAGGCCCTGGTACAAGGTCTTCCAGGTAATGAAAATGCTAAAGCAGAAATCATCGAAAATAACTTGCAGCATGAAATTGTAAAGAAGATGTCATCTAACCAAGTTTATTATGGTAAGTTATCAGAAATGCTCCAAGTACTAATCGACCAGAGACGAATAGAGGCTATGAGTTACGAGGAATATTTACGACAAGTTGTTGAGTTGGCACAAGCAATTTTACACCCAGAAGATAGCTTGGATTATCCTGATACTGTGAAGAATAGCGAGGCTAGAAGAGCCTTTTATGATTATTTTGCGAAGAACGAAAATCTGGCTGTAAATTTGGACAGTGCTATCCTTTCTGCATTACGTCCTGATTGGAAAAGGAATTTCCAGAAACAACAAAATATAAGGCTTGCTATTTATGAAAATCTATTGATATATGGTTATGACGAAGATGAAGCAACGGCGGAGACCGCTGCAGTCTTCGAAATAACTGAAAGGCAGGCAGAATACGATGTGAGTGAAGAAGTAATTGGTGGTATGCCAGTTGAAATTATTAAAAAGAAAAACCTTAAAAATCTATATATCAGGGTAAATCCACCAGAAGGTAGTATAACAGTTAGTACTCCTAGTGATTATCCTGATGAAGAGATAAGGCTTTTTGTATTAAAGAAAATGCCAGAAATTACTAAAGTAAGGGACAGGATGCTATCGCAGGCACGTCAAACAGAGAGAGAATATGTTTCTGGAGAATCCCATTACCTATGGGGTAAGCCATATCGACTACAAGTTGTCTATGAAGGAAACAAATACGAGATTTCTAAACTACCAAACAAGATAATATTGATTGCTCCCGAAAGATCAACAAAAGAATCAAGGGAGAGGGTATTTAATGAATGGTACAGAGAAGAACTTAAACGAGTGTTGGATGGCGTTGTTTCAAGGTGTGAAGCAAAAACAAACCTCCATGCTAATGAGTACAAAATTAAGAATATGAAAACTAAGTGGGGTACATGCAATATTGACAAAAAAAGAATATGGATTAATCTACAGCTAGCCAAGAAGCCAATAGAATGTCTTGAATATGTTGTTATCCATGAACTGGTACACCTGTTAGAAAAGAATCACAGCCATAGATTCAATTCGCTTGTGGAGGAGTTCTACCCTACCTGGAAAGAGGCAAAAAAGTTATTGTCAGAGTTGCCTTTGGATCATATTGAAAAAGGAGAACAGGTAGATTATGAAGAGGAAGATAACTCCAAGTGATATATTCGATGTCAATAAAAAATCAGGTGCTCTGATTCTTGGAAAGAATCGCCTTGATGATTATGCTACAAAATTTCTGACTAAATACTGCAAACAGGCATTGGTTGAACCGATGCCTCTTCCGGTTGATGACATTCTTAAGGATATGGGACTTACTGTTCAAGAGGTTCATTTATCAAGCGACCTAGATATTTTTGGATGTTGTTTACTTCTGGATGCAGATGTGGATATTTATGATAGGGAAACAGGTAAATATTTATCAACTTCCTTCAGTGCTGGAACAGTATTGATTGACCCCTTGTCTGAGGCTGTATATGGTGAAGGATCGAAAAGAAATACGCTCATTCATGAAGCACTCCACTGGGAAAAAGATAAAACTTATTTTCAAATTCTTGAGGTTAAAAATAAAAACGAATCTGAAAAACTATATCCAATCTTATGCCGACAATCTGAGACTTTCTTTACACCGCCTGAAGGAAAGAAGACAAAGGAAAATGAAGTTCGATGGTTGGAATGGCAAGCACACAGATTAGCACCTAGAGTACTGATGCCCAAAAGCAGCTTTAAAAAGAAGGCGTTAGAGTTTATTGAGCAGTATAAAGCATCTGGTGAGAATATAATATACTCTTGCGATACCTTGATTGAGAATTTAAGCAGCTTCTTTATAACATCAAGACTATCAGTAAAATATAGATTGATTGAAGTTGGTTTAGAGGATACTATATCAGAGTTCTCTGATTACAATGATGTCTATGAAGAAATCAATAGTAATAAAGATTTTGTTAAATTAACACCAGTAGAAGCAGTAAAGATAATAGATTCCGATTCAACTCTACAAAATTGGATAACAGAAAGACATTTTGTATACGCTGACGGATATTTTGTACTTGCCGACAGCCAATATGTTACACAAAAGGATGGAAAACTCTTTTTAACACCAAAGGCAAAGCAAAATCTTTCTAGATGTGTTATCAATATTCGTGAACAGAATTTTGTATCATACGCTAATCCTTACAAAGACTTGCTTGGGTATGCGGTACTTAAGAAGGTTGAAGCTATTGATAGTAGACTTCTTACGTTTCATCCTAAGTACCAATCCCCTTTACTAAATGAGCCTGAAGAAACATATCAAGCATTTTCTCAACAGCTAGCTTCTTATAATGAGGATGAAGAAATTGAACTCATTAAGTTGCTTGGTGATCCTACCAAAACACTATGTAATTGTCTGTGGTTTTTGATGGAAAATAGAAAGTGGAATTATCCTGATAAATTTAATGAAGAGACAGGACTCCACAAAAATTACCATGGTAGAATAAAAAATGATAAAGCCAATAACATGACAACGAGCGTGTTGATGGCCATCTGCGTTGGTATGCAGTTATGCACGAGGATTACGCAAAATATTTTTGATAAATCAAATAATAAACTAGATTATTATAAAGATCCCGATAAGACATATATTCGTATTATGGATACTATGCCAGGGCTTTCGCTTGATGATTTCAATGGTATTCTAGAGCAATGTGGTATTCAGGAATTAGGTAGTGAAATAAAAGAATAAAAAGTTGATAACTCGATGAGTTGGTTTAGGACCCCGAAAGGGGTTCTTTTTTTATGCCCAAATTCAAAAAAGCCTTATAAATAGGCATTTTTAAGCCAACTCGATGAGTTGGTCACAGAATTTAGAAAACCATTATATTTATAAATGTAAGGCATTAGCGTTACCAAATTAAACACCAGGAAGGAGAATGTCGTATGGCAAAGCGTAATACACGTCAGACCTCGAAGAGTGTTGCTTCTAAAGCAAGCAAAATTCGCTATAGTAGGAAATCCAAATCAGTTGCGGGTAGTGCTTTAAGTCAAACCAGATCTAGCAAAAAGAAGTAAGTTTAAATTTTATTTGATAGGCAGTGACAGATTTGAATAATCAGCCTGCCTATTCCCACTAAGGGAAAAGTTTATCTAGAGTGATTATCGCTCAACAAAATCAATCTCACAGCCTGAGATGCGCATTAAGGCGGCGGGATACATAGGAGGTTTGAACACAGGTTATTTGTGGTCAAGCCGATGATGTACCTACCGTACCTTGCCATGTCATTTTTTAGGTGCAGGAGTCGGTGGAAGTAAAATTCATCGACTCCTTTTTTGTATCCCGACCGCCAATGCCCAGGCGGAAAGGCGGAACCTTAAATGAGAAAGTTCGAAAATGCGGCAAGACGAAACAAAACAGGAAAGGAGAATCGTATGAATTATATATACTACACGGCGGAAGGAATCAAGATTATTTTAACTCCGGATGATGTTGGAAGCGACTGGATAGCCTACTTGCACAATGAAGATGATTACGCTGTGAATTTTGAACGTAGGGAGAAGGACCATTTTCAATTAAGAATTGATGAGAATGACTATAGCCTTCAACGTAACAGAAATAGCCATGTAACTAGTGAAATGAGGGCAAATCAACAAATTAAAACAAAAAATAAAAAGACGGCAATTCCTAGGTTTTCAGATGTTGCATTCGATGGAAAAAGCTATATGGCTACTCCAGAAGAACAATTGCTTGAAGAGATAAGGGAGCAAGAAAGATCATATGAGGTTATTGAACTCCAAACAGCTATAAAAACGCTTCAACCACAACAGAAAGAACTTATACAGAAAAAGTTTTATGAAAAACGTACCAACGTGGATATCGCTGCAGAAGAGGGGGTTACTGAAACGGCTATCCGTAAAAGGTTAATGAAAATTTATGACAACCTAGCTAAAAAACTTAAGAAATAGGGGGTTCGAATTCCCGCGACTTTTCGCTTATACATGAAGGGCGAAAACAAAACCTTCGGAAAGGAGCTAAGAGTATGGCAGTAAAACACAAAGTAACCATCAATGTTTCTGACCACAATGGTGGTAGCACTATGGTTTTGCAGGGAGCGAAAATGAAATTGTCAGAAAGAATCATACGATTCTTCTTTGGCGAATTCACACAGGTATACTTGTTAAAGCCGGGGCAGAGTGTTGAATCAGTGGATGTACGAGAACTAAGGGAAGGAGGTACAGTGCGATGATTAAGAAGGAAGATTTGCAAGCAGTTATAGCTACTATTTACATCTTAGCTGAAGGCTTACAGACCTTGTGCGATAGCTTTTCAGATCAAGCTACTAAAGAGCCTGTCAAGGTAGGCGCTAAAGTAAAAGAAGTAACCTTGGAAGAAGTTCGTGGCAAGCTTGCGGAACTTAGCCAGTCTGGGAAAACTGCGGCGGTTCGAGAGCTTATTCAAAAGCATGGCGGCAGCAGACTTTCAGATGTTGAGCCGTCTCAATATGCAGCGATTTTAAAGGAGGCAGAGGTACTAGCAAATGCCAAATAGCCACGCAAAGTTATCTCCATCAGGTTCACACCGCTGGCTTCACTGCACACCTTCCGTTCTTCTTGAGAGCGAGTTTGAAGATAATAATAGTCAAGCAGCGCAAGAAGGAACAGCGGCTCATGCTTTGTGTGAACATAAGATTAAAAAGCTACTTCGCAAACGTAGTAAGCGTCCGGTTTCTATTTATGACAGTGATGAAATGGAAGTGTGCTCAGATGGCTATGCCGCATTTGTTATGGAGCAACTGGAGCTTGTAAAGCAAAGCTGCGCTGACCCAATCATGCTAATTGAGCAGAAAGTGGACTTTTCTCATTATGTACCGGGCGGCTTTGGAACAGCAGATTGTCTTATAGTGTCCGATGAAGCTCTGCGGATCATCGATTTCAAATATGGGCGAGGAATCCTCGTAGATGCAGAGGACAACAGCCAGCTAAAATGTTATGCCTTGGGCGGTTTGAGGCTGTTTGAAGATTTGTATAATTTTAAGACAGTTGTCATGACTATTTTTCAGCTTAGAAGGGATAACGTTAGCTCTTGGAGCATCTCTGTGGCGGAACTTAAGGCTTGGGCAGAAAATGAGCTAAAGCCAAAGCTGAAATGGCTTTAAAAGGTGAAGGCGAGTATGCTTCAGGCGAATGGTGTACGTTCTGTAGGGCATCTGCTTGTTGTAGGGCAAGAGCTGAGGACAAATTAAAATTTGCACAGGTAGAGTTTAAAATGCCACCGCTTTTAACTGATACTGAAATAGAAGAAATCCTTACTGCTATTCCGGGCATTACCAAGTGGTCTAATGATATTTTAGCCTATGCTACAGAGGCAGCGGTAAATCACGGTAAAGAGTGGACAGGGTTTAAGGTTGTAGAAGGACGTTCGATACGTAAGTACAGCGATGAAGAAAAAGTTGCTGCAGCAGCAAAAGATAATGGGTATACGGATATTTACCGCAAAAACCTTATTACCTTAACTGAAATGCAAAAACTGATGGGCAAAACCAAGTTCGAAGAGGTGTTGGGAGCTCTTATCATCAAAGCACCAGGCAAGCCTACTTTAGTTCCGGTAACGGACAAACGACCCGCCCTAAATGTTACAAACGCAAAAAACGAATTTAACGAAATTACGGAGGATTAAAATTATGGCAAACATGAACAAAACTAAAGTTATTACCGGTGTTAATACTCGTTTATCTTATTTCCACGGTTGGGAGCCTGCAAGCATCAATGGCGGTGAGCCTAAATACAGCGTATCCGTACTTATCCCTAAAACCGATAAAGAAACGGTAGATGCTATCAACAATGCTATTGATGCAGCTATTGAAGAAGGCATTACTAAATTTGGCGGTAAGAAACCTAATAGAGCTGCAATTAAATTGCCCCTAAGAGACGGCGATATAGAACGTGATGACGATGCCTATAAAGGGCACTATTTCATCAATGCTAATAGTAAGACTGCTCCTCAAATCGTAGATAAAGCAGTTAAACCTATCTTGGATAGGGATGAAGTATATAGTGGTTGCTACGGCAGAGTTTCGTTAAGCTTTTATGCTTTTAACTCCAACGGCAATAAAGGTGTTGCTTGTGGTCTTGGTAATATCCAAAAGATTAAAGATGGTGATTCTTTAGGCGGCAGACCTACGGCTGTAGATGATTTCACTACGTTAGAAGACAATGACTTCTTGGCGTAAAGGGGGCAGGCTTTATGTTTAGCTACGAATTTCAAAAGCAACTAGTTGTCACAGCAGGAGCAGCTATTATCTATATGGTTGCCATATATGCCTTATTGGATTTTACGCATCCGTGCTTAAGAGTATCTACAGATTGGTCAAAAGCGGTGTGGCAAAACTTAAAGGAAATGGTTATTTAAAATAATACGTAGGCGGCATAAGGGCAACCTTTGCCGCTTTACTTTTTAAGGAGGGTGACGTTATGCAGTGTATAAGTTTAGACCTAGAAACGTATTCTGACATAGATTTACAAAAGTGCGGGGTATATAGGTATGCCGCCTCTCCGAATTTTGAAATCTTGTTATTTGGTTATAGCGTAGACGGCGGTGAAGTGCAGGTCGTTGATTTAGCAATGGGTGAAAGATACCAGAAGATATTGTTGCGGCACTTAAGGACGATAGTGTTATTAAATGGGCATATAATGCTACTTTTGAGAGAATAGCTCTGTCTATCTATTTTATGGAATGGCTAGAGCCTACAAGCTGGCATTGCACTATGGTTTGGTCGGCAACACTAGGACTGCCTTTATCACTTGAAGGTGTGGGGGCAGTATTGGGCCTTGAGAAACAAAAGCTTAAAGAAGGCAAAAGCCTTATTAAATATTTCTGCTGTCCTTGTTTGCCGACCAAGGCTAACGGAGAACGTACGAGAAATCTTCCAGAGCATAATATGGATAAATGGCAGCAGTTTAAAGACTATAACTTACGTGATGTAGAAACAGAAATCGCCATACAGACAAAACTAGCGAAATTTCCTGTGCCAGAGAGCATTTGGGAAGAATACCGCCTTGATCAGGAGATAAATGATCGAGGGATTGGCATAGATTCAGAGTTTGTTGATAATGCCATAAAGTTAGATGAAAAGGTTAAAGCTGAACTTAATAGCAAAATGCAGGCGCTCACAAATTTAGAAAATCCTAATTCTGTAAAACAGGTTGTAGGTTGGCTTGCTACTAACGGCTTAGAAACAGATAATCTTAGTAAAAAACAGGTAGCTGAGCTTTTAAAAACAGCACATGGGGAGCTTAGCGAAGTGCTGCGGCTCAGACAAAAGCTTTCTAAATCATCAGTTAAAAAATATACAGCAATGAAAAATGCACTCTGCGCAGATAACAGGGTGCATGGAATGTTTCAGTTTTATGGTGCTAATAGAACCGGACGATTTTCAGGTCGTTTAGTGCAACTTCAAAATCTACCTCAAAACCATATGGCAGATTTAAAGCAGGCTAGAGCTTTAGTTAAAGAGGGTAATTTCGATGCATTATCTTTGCTCTATGAAGATGTGCCGGATACCTTATCTCAGCTTATCCGAACCGCATTTGTGCCGCAGGACGATAGAAAGTTTATTGTGGCAGATTTCAGTGCGATAGAGGCGAGAGTAATAGCCTGGCTCGCAGGTGAAAATTGGCGGCAGACGGTATTTGCTGAAGGCGGCGATATTTATTGTATGAGTGCAAGTAAGATGTTCAAAGTTCCCGTAAAAAAGCATGGAATAAATGGCCAGCTCAGGCAAAAAGGTAAGATTGCTGAACTAGCCTGCGGGTATGGTGGATCTATAGGTGCTCTTAAGGCAATGGGGGCAGTGGAAATGGGACTTAAGGAGGAAGAACTAAAACCGTTAGTGAATGCATGGCGATTCGCTAATTCTAATATAGTTAGCTTATGGTGGGCGGTAGATAAGGCGGCAAAAGACGCTATTAAAATGCGCATTGCTACAAAAACGCACGGCATTCATTTTGAATATCAAAGTGGTTTTCTTTTTATTACACTTCCTTCCGGTAGAAAGCTGGCCTACGTTAAGCCAAGGATTGGTGAGAGCAGGTTTGGTGGTGAGCTATTACCTATGAGGGAATTGGCGTGACAAAGAAATGGGAGAGGCTAGAAAGCTATGGACCAAAACTTTGCGAAAATATAACGCAGGCTATTGCTAGGGATTTACTTGTATTTGCCATGCTGACTTTAAAAAACTGCGCAATTGTCGCTCATGTTCATGATGAAATTGTTATTGAGGCAGATAAAAGAATGTCGCTAACTACCATTTGTGAGCAGATGAGAAGAACTCCGCCTTGGGCTAAAGGCTTACTTTTAATGGCAGATGGTTATGAATGTGATTTTTATAAAAAAGATTAACTTTTGAGGGTTCGATTTCGTAGAATTTTTCGCTTATGGTTAGAAGGTTAAACCTTCTAATCATATTTTTTTAGGAGGAATTCAAAATGAAAGACTTAATTAAAATCAGCTTTGATGGAGGGCAGTTAACTGTAAGCGGCAGAGAGCTACACAGAGCCTTGCAGGTGAAGACGGCTTACAAGGATTGGTTTCCTAGGATGCGCGAGTATGGGTTTGTAGAAAATACAGACTTTAGCTCATTTTTGAGCGAAAGTACAGGTGGCAGACCCTCTAACGATCACAAGTTATCTATCGCTATGGCTAAGGAATTATGTATGCTGCAGCGCAGTGCTATTGGTAGGGATTTCCGTCAATATTTTATTAAAGTTGAGGAGAACTGGAATTCGCCAGAGGCCATAATGGCAAGAGCCTTAAGTATTGCAAACCAAAGACTGGAGATGATGAAGAGTCAAAACCTTAGTCTTGAACGTATGGTAGCAGTGCAAAATCAGCAAATTAGTGAGATGCAACCAAAGGTTAGTTATTATGACCTTGTCTTGAACTGCAAGGATCTAGTGCCTATTTCTGTTATCGCTAAGGACTACGGCTGGAGCGCTAAGAAAATGAACAATTACCTTTGTGAAAATAATGTTCAGTTTAAACAGGGCAAGATTTGGCTTTTATACCAGAAATATGCCGAAAGAGGATATACCAGCACTAAGACTTTTAATACTCTTGGCAATGACGGTGCATACCACAATCACGTGCATACCTATTGGACCCAGGCAGGAAGATTATTTATCTATGACCTGCTAAAAGCTGACGGTATTATTCCTTTAATTGAACAGGAGGACTAGATAATGGCAATCAGCAAGTTTAACAGCGAAGGCTATAAAGATATGACAAGTTACGAGGCACTGTCTAAAGTGGCAAGAGAGGAGGCAGTAGCTTCCTATATGCCGCTAGTTTATATCTGCTCTCCTTATGCAGGAAATGTAGAAATTAACGTCCCTAGAGCAAAGAAATATAGCCGATTTGCACTAGAAAAGAACTGCATACCTCTGACTCCGCATCTGTTATATACACAGTTTATGGACGATAACAATCCAAGTGAGCGAAGCCTGGCAAGGCATATAAACTACGTTCTTTTAGGTAAAAGCGAAGAGTTGTGGGTGTTTGGTAGTAGCATTTCATCTGGCATGGAGCATGAGATACGTCTTGCTAAAAAACGCTGCATGAAAATCAAATATTTTAGTGAAGAGCTGCAGGAGGTAGCGGAATTATGAACTTTACCTTATATACAGCAGATTGCATTGGTAATCTGAAAAATTGTATTTATACCAATAAAATAGCAATAAAAGACAAGGAAACGCTTATTGCGGCGGTGGGAAAAGACCATGTTATGGCGTCGTATAAAGAAGGCTATCGCAGTAAAGCTAATTTTATAAATTCGGACGTTATTCCTATGGATTGTGATAACGATCACTCAGATAACCCTAAAGACTGGGTGACATCTGTTGATGTGGCTATGGCATTCGATGGTGTTAGCTTTGCTATTGTGTATTCCCGCAATAACATGAAAGCCAAAGGAAATAAGAGTGCAAGACCAAGGTTTCATATTTATTTTCCTGTGGAGGTTATTACTGATCGCGCAAAATATACAGAAATAAAACAAAGGATAGCAGCGGCGTTTCCTTATTTTGATAGCAATGCTTTGGATTCAGCAAGGTTTTTGTTTGGGACTGAAGAGCCGGAAGTAGAATTTTATGACGGCAGCGCATTAATTACTGACTACCTAGAGGGACTTGCGTTTTCAAACTGGGATAAAGAACTTGAAAAAGTGCCGGAAGGAAAACGTAACAGCACGATGAGTCATCTTGCAGGTAAGATCATCAAAAGATATGGCAATACGTCCGAGGCCCATGAGATATTTATGCAGGCCGCAGAAAAATGTAATCCGCCGTTAGACGAAAATGAGCTGAGCACTATCTGGCGTAGTGCCACTAGGTTTGGCAGTTTGGTTTCAGAGCAAAAAGGATATATCGCCCCGGAACAATATAATGCTGATTTACGTTTTAAACCGTTGGATTATTCAGATGTTGGGCAAGCAACAGTGATGAAAAAGGAATACGGTGATAAATTAAGATATTCTCCGCAGACCGATTATATCGTCTATAACGGCAGCTTTTGGGAGGAGTCAAAGCCGAAGGCTCAAGCTATTTCTCAAGCGCTAACAGATAAACAACTCGAAGAAGCCGAAAGTGAGATGAAGCGTACAAGACAAGAATTAGTTAAGAACGGAGCGATGGAGCTTTTAGCTACGATGGGACCAAAGAAAGCAGTAGCACTCTTTTCTAAGGAGCAGTCGCGTGCCTATGAGTTATACGAGGAGGCTGCCGCCTATAGAAATTATGCCTTAAAACGCAGGGAGTCAAAGAATATCACATCCTGCCTTAAAGAGGCTCGGCCTATGCTAGAAATTAACCAAAGAATTTTAGATGCGGATGAATTTCTTTTAAACACGCCACTAGGAACATATGATCTGCGAGTGGGTTTAGAAAAGCCGCGCGAGCATAAAGCCGAAGACTATATAACCAAACAGACAACAGTAGAACCCGGAGAAGAGGGCAAGGATCTTTGGCTTAAGGCTCTAGATATATTCTTTTGTGAGGATATGGAGCTAATTAATTATGTTCAAAGTATTGTAGGACTGGCTGCTATTGGAAAAGTTTATGTGGAGGCTCTCATCATAGCTTACGGTGAAGGAAGAAACGGTAAATCTACCTTCTGGAATGTGGTATCTAGAGTGCTTGGCTCTTATAGCGGTAATATCTCCGCGGATATGCTAACGGTTGGTTGCAGACGCAATGTCAAGCCTGAGTTGGCCGAAGCAAAGGGCAAAAGACTATTGATTGCCGCAGAACTTGAGGAAGGGATGCGCCTTAATACATCAAATGTAAAACAGCTTTGCTCCACGGATGAAATCTATGCAGAGAAGAAATATAAGGACCCTTTTAGTTATATTCCCACCCATACTTTGGTGCTTTATACCAATCACCTGCCACGGGTGGGGGCAATTGATGCCGGTACTTGGCGCCGGCTGATAGTTATTCCTTTTGATGCCAAGATTGAAGGCAGTACAGATATAAAAAACTATGCTGATTTTCTTTATGAAAAGGCAGGCAGTGCCATTTTGGCGTGGGTTATAGAAGGAGCACAGATGGCGATTACCTCAGAGTACAAAATCAGTAACCCAGCAAGGGTGGATAATGCTATTAAAACTTATAGAGAAAATAATGACTGGCTCGGTCATTTTCTAAGTGAATGCTGCGAGGTCGGTGATGGTCATATGGCTAAATCCGGTGAAACGTATAACAACTATCGGAGTTATTGTATGCAGTCAGGAGAGTTTATACGCAGCGCGGCAGATTTTTATATGGCACTGGACTCTAACGGTTTTGAGCGCAAAAAGACTAAAAAAGGAATCGTGATTCGTGGTTTAAGTCTGAAATCGGAGTTCTTGGGTGCAGGGCAGTAAAACCGCCGAAACGCAGTCTGGCAGAGCGTTTGAATGGTGTGGGTGCAGGCAGGGGCAGGGTATTCCCATAACTATATATATAGATATATTTTTATCTCTTATACATAGTTCTATATAGACCCTTCACCTCACTGCACCTTTTTAAAAATAGATCTTGATGGAGGGCATAATAATGCGTGAAATAGAGATAGAAGAGTACCTTGTGAAAGAAGCAAAAAAAAGGCACGGACTTTGTTTAAAGTTCATATGTCCTAGCATGGACGGAGTGCCAGATAGAATATTACTTTTGCCGGGAGGGAAAATTGCATTTGTTGAATTAAAGGCACCGGGTAAAAAGCCGAGAGCTTTACAAATAAAAAGAATGAAACAAATAGCGAAGTTAGGTTTTAAGTGCTTAGTGGTAGATAGCAAAGAACTTGCACAAACCACGCTTGACGAGATTGGAGGTGATGCCTTGTGAAGTTCATACCGCACAAATATCAAAAGTATGCCGTTCAACATATTTTAGAGCATAAAGCGCTGCTTTGTTTTTGGATATGGGCTTAGGTTAGGAAAAACGGCTATTACTTTAACGGCTATCTCAGAACTGATGTATGACCGGTTTGAAGTAGAAAAGGTGCTTGTTATAGCGCCGCTTAGGGTAGCTAGAGATACTTGGCCGGCAGAAATAAAAAAATGGAAGCAACTACGAAACCTTAGATATTCTGTAGTAATGGGTAGCGAAGCTGAAAGGTTGCGTGCTTTGAAGGTTGAAGCAGATATTTATCTTATCAACCGCGAAAATGTAGACTGGCTTATAAATAAAAGCGGTATATACTTTGATTTTGACATGGTGGTTATCGATGAACTTTCCAGCTTTAAGGCTGCAAGCAGTAAAAGATTTAAAAGTTTTTTAAAAATAAGACCTAGGGTCAAAAGAATTGTAGGTCTTACTGGGACTCCTAGTTCTAATGGTCTTATGGACCTGTGGGCAGAGTTTAGGCTGCTTGACTTAGGGCAGAGATTGGGAAGGTACATTACAGGTTTTAGAAACACTTTCTTCGTGCCGGATAAACGCAATCAACAGATCATATTCTCCTACAAACCTAAAGAAGGAGCTGAAAAAGATATTTATAAGCTTATCGCTGATATCACCATTTCCATGAAATCGGAGGATTATCTAGATATGCCAAAATGCCTAATGAATAAAGTAGTTGTAACACTCTCTGACAAAGAGCGTGAAATGTATGACAAGCTTAAAGCGGAGATGGTGCTGGACATAGGAGAAACTGAAATAGATGCTGTGAATGCCGCAGCACTTTCTAATAAGCTTTTACAAATGGCTAATGGTGCAGTTTATGATGAAAACGGTAAACCAATAGTAATTCATGATCGTAAGCTGGATGCCTTGGAGGATTTACTTGAAGGTGCTAATGGCAAACCGGTTTTAATTGCCTATTGGTTTAAACATGACCTAGAGAGAATTAAAAAACGTTTTAAGGTTCGTGAACTAAAAGAGAGCAAGGATATAGATGATTGGAACGAAGAAAAAATACCTGTTGCGGTTATCCACCCAGCATCAGCCGGTCATGGTTTAAACTTGCAGGCAGGCGGCTCAAC
>ERZ860009.251-NODE-251-length-28008-cov-2.164920_pt1 | contig 28008 bp, 17 predicted proteins | sample MGYA00510114_ERZ860009 | MGnify/ENA primary metagenome ERZ860009 (study PRJEB30046, sample SAMN00715177) | human gut metagenome | study: EMG produced TPA metagenomics assembly of the A metagenome-wide association study of gut microbiota in type 2... | reverse complement strand
ACAAACAATAGAGCGACCTTCACAGGCAGCCGATCCACGAGGGATCTTTATCTTAATCTGCCCATCTTGACAAGGGCAACATTCACATTTTCAGATCATGTAATTCAGAGCATCACAGCAGAAATTTTCGCCCTCATGCTGCTTATATGTCAGACACAAATATTATTATACAATTTGCTCTATTAAACCCGATGTCACTTTACAAAGATAACACTATTCTATGTATTTCTATGAAAATGCCCAAAAAGAATTATTCTTTTTCTCATTCCAAACTTTAGCTATAAGCCATAACATACAAGCTGAATGTCTAATATCCATCATTTCACATATCGCTCCAGCCCTTCCTGCAGGAACTCTATATATTTTGGAATATCTTCATTGTATGCATAAGATTTATTCAACGGATTACCGTCATTATCCAGCAATACATAAAAAGGTTGGGCATTTGCTCCAAACTTCACCCGTTGCAGATAGCTCCATTTATCGCCTACTGTTCGTAAAGTGCGTTCCGTTCCATTCTCTACAACATTTATAGGCTCATTCAATGGAGTTTTATCATCCACATACAAAGAGATAAGTACATACTTATCATTGATGATACCACCCACTTTACTATCTGTCCATACAGCCGCTTCCATCTTACGACAATTCACACAACCATATCCGGTAAAATCGATCATCACAGGCATTCCCTGTTGTCGTGCATACTCCATACCTATTTCATAATCCTTGAATTTGGGGTGGACCTCATTCGAATATAAATTAAAGTCCTGTGTCATCACAGGAGGAGCAAATGCACTGACAGCTTTCAAAGGTGCCCCCCAAAGTCCGGGAATCATATATACAGCAAATGCTAAAGAAACAAGCGCAAGAAAGAAGCGCCCCACGCCTACCCTGTTTTCATCACCGTCATGCGGAAACTTGATCTTTCCCAACAGATATAACCCCATTAGTCCGAAAATCACAATCCATAACGCAAGGAAAGTTTCCCTATCCAGGATTCTCCAGCCATAGGCTAAGTCCGCAACCGACAAAAATTTCAAAGCAAAAGCCAGTTCCAGAAAACCCAATGTCACTTTAATTACATTCATCCACCCTCCTGACTTAGGCATTGATTTCAGCCACGAAGGAAAAAGAGCAAACAGTGTGAATGGTAAAGCCAAAGCGATGGCAAAGCCTAACATTCCGATAGCAGGAGCAATCACGCTACCTGTCGTAGAAACCTGTACGAGCAGAAAGCCGATAATCGGCCCTGTACAAGAGAAAGACACTAGAGATAACGTAAATGCCATCAGAAAAATGCTTAATAGGCCACTCGTCGCTTCCGCTTTGCTGTCCACTGCATTGCTCCATTTAGAAGGTAAAGTAAGTTCAAATGCTCCAAAGAAAGAAGCTGCAAAAACAACCAACATCAGGAAGAAAAGAATATTGAATACGGCGTTTGTTGATAAAGCGTTCAATGCACTGGCACCAAATATTAAAGTAATTGCTAATCCCAGTGTTACATAAATCACGACAATTGAAGCACCATAAGTCCATGCATCCCGAATTCCTTTCTTCTTATCCTTGTTTCTTTTCAGGAAAAAACTCACAGTCATAGGAATAATCGGCCATACGCAGGGAGTGAACAAAGCCAATAATCCGCCAAGAAATCCAGTGACAAAGACATACAACCAAGTTTATCCTCTTGAGAATGTTCTTCACCTAACACCTGTAATCATTGATTACCGGTTTCCAAAGATCACTTTCCGATTGCTTCTCTACCACATTTACCGGAGCCTCTTCTTTCCCTTTTACAACTATTAAATCTGCTTCTGCTTTTTTCCCATATTTAAAAGGAATTTGAGTCGGAGGTAAACAGCTCTCATCGTTACAAGCTCCAAACTCCAGAAACCCATCCATAAAGTAATCATTTCCTGTAAATTTCACTTTTTGGATAAACTGTACCGTATCTTCAAAATAGCGCACATTCATCTCGAACATCTTATCATAGATGCTGATTTCTTTTCCAACAGGTTGCAATTTACCCATTGTTTCTACATGATTACTCGCATTGATGTTGAAAGTAGCGGAAATAGGTCCATCATCCCCTAGCCCGGTCGAATACACATGCCATCCTTTCTCTATCGAAGCAGTAAACACGATTTCCGCTTCCGTTTCAGATGTCATTTTCAACTCATTTTTGAACTTTACAGGCTCTTTGATTTGTGCTTGTATATTTCCGATTGTGTACCAACCCAATAATAAAAATAAAATAATTCTCATTTTTCTAAGTTCTAAATTATAATCTATTATACAACAAATTTATTTCACTGTTTATATTCTATTGTGCTCGTCGGTCTCTTATATCTTTCAGCATCTCTATATATTCTGGAGAAGGATTCTTATTAGAGGTATCTGCATTTGATGGCGGGGGTATCACTTTGATGAATAAGAAGATGCAGAATATTACCCAAATAAGATTTATTGCTAAAAAAATCCAAACTTGCTTCATACGTTGTCGTTGTTTTTCTTTAGTTTCATTACGATATTTATCAGCAATAGACAAATATTGTCCATCACTAATAAATAATCTATGAGCAACAAAAGTGAATATAACAGCCAAAAGTATACCTAACTCTTCATTGTTTGGTACTTCCAATGAATGTAATACTCCAACTATTGGGCCAACAAAAACAAAAGTAAACAATGAAGTCGGTAGTAATAACCCTGCTACTTCTGGCGACCGCTTTTCTCCCCACAATCTAAGCTGCCATATATATGTTCGATAAAACAGATATTCATATATCTCATATATTTGTTTAAGTATATTCATTCTCAATATATTTTTTTATATGGTTCAACATAAGTATTATCAGATGAACAGAAAGTCGGTTCTGTTATCGGACAAAATATAAATCCATGAGGAGCGAAAGTCATAGAATAATACATTGTTCCCACAATCATTCCAGGAGGTCCACCATAAGTAGAAATATATCCGAAAACAATATTTGCCGAAGATTGGAATATAAGTTCGTAATTATTTTCAGAAGCATTGTTCCAAATTACAACTCCATTAATTACAGCATCAAGACAGAACATATATTTACCAATTTTCTCTAAACGTAGAGCCTTTTTCATCACAGTACTACGAGCCCCTGTATATTGGTTACCTCCCCAAGATGTTTTGTACCATTTACCATCCATTCCACGCCACATTCCATCATGTACACGCGAGTAAGCTTTTATTCCAGTATATGTCCCTACTGCATAATTTATCATAGAATAAGCATCACCTACACTAGGAATGCCAGTTTCCTCTTTTTTCGGAAGCTTCCCATGAATTGTGATTTCCCCATCACTTATAGTCCCATAACTACTCAAGTCATAGCTACCATTGTAAGAAAATACAGCAACTCCATATACTGCATAGGCTCTAACAAACTCATCATGAGTTAGATAAAACCAATCATTACTTACAGAATAAGGTTTGCCAAACATATTCTGGCCATCCTTGTATAAATTAAACATCCGGTCTATCAAGTCAGGGTCAGACGTACTCCACATATCTTCTCCTGTTAAATCAATCCATTTTAATGGATTGCCATTACAATAAGTATAAGGATTAATTATATAATTCATGGCAGCGTGAGGATCAACACTAATAAAGCAACCAATTAAAGGATCATAGATTCTCGCATTCATATTAATCAGGTTCATTTCATCAATATGCTCATGAGTTGTAAATCCACGTCGCGTAATACGATAAGAATCGATCAATTCTATAGAAGTCAATTTCTCGCCAGTCAATGGATTGCGACGTTGCCCCCATGCGTCATACCCCAACTGTTGTACTACATTCCCTTGAAAATCAGTCAAGCATCGAATAGAACCTAAATTATCAGAATAGACAAAATATATAGCCACCTGATTTTCAGTAGTCTTTCTTAAAGCTACCAAATTTTCACCTGCATAAATATAATCAATATCAGTCGATTGGTTATCAGTACATTCTTTTTCATAATTAGAAAAATAATATTTAGTTAATCGTACAATACCATTTTCTTCCAACACCGCTTTTGCACGCATCTCATTTACATCATAATCATAAGTCCATATCTTATCTTTTTCTTGTATTGTAGCAATACGATTATTTGTTGAAAAGGTTAATATCTGTGAAGGATAATAATCTCTTTCTGACACTGTGGATATGCTATGAATTCGAGATTTATCGCTAGTATATAAATAACTCCCTATGTCGGATTTTGATGCAATCCGATAACCGGAAGAATATGAAACCTCTTGGCCTGTTTTTCCTTTTCTTTCAGATGCAATAAGCCTTTCATAAGTATCATAGCTGAAATGCTCATCAAATCCTTTCCATAAATCATCCGTATAAAACTTTTCTTTACGTGAAAGCATCAAATCACGATGATCATATTGATATAAAAAATCAATAACGCCCGGAGAATAAATATGTGTATATTCTCCACGATTATTATACGTATAATCTACTGTTCGATTATCTCCATTAATAACCTGTGAAATATATCCCAAAGAATCGACCTTCGTGCGTTTCCATAGAATTTTTGAATCGCCTGTAGTTATATCACGAATCTCAACCAATTCACAAAATCTATCATCATATACATTCTTTTGCTTGAAACCAGACGGAGAAGTATACACTGATAAACGTCCAAAGTTGTCATACTGATATTTCTTGACCATCGGTATCCCTAATGTCGTTTTCTTTTCTTCAATAACCCGTCCTATATTATCATATAAATATTCCAGTTTATGTGATAATGATTCAATTCCTTTTAGCCAACCAGTAAGTGCGTCATAAATATAATGAACAGTATTTTTTCCTGTCGTTTTTGTTATTATTCTTCCCTCTTTATCATAAGCATATTCAATCTTATTTCCTTGACCATCAACTTCTTTAACTAATTCATTGAAATTATTATATTCATATGTCGATTTACCTGTAGAATTATTGAAATGAGAAACTCTCAATCCATAATCTGTATATTTATCCTCTGTCGGGTATCCTACCGTTCGTACCTTAATTAAGTTATCAGCACTATCATATTGGTAAACTATTGAATCACTATTTTCAATTTTTAATACAGGTAAAGCAGTACGATTATATATCATTGTTGTAACAATAGAATCAGTAGTAGATACATTAGTTATTACAGCTTTTACCTTTTTCCCTCTCCTGACATTTGGATCATAATAAACATAGTCTATAGTTTTTCCATTTTTGCCCACATCAACTGGAGATGATATTTTCTCTTGTATAATACGATTCTTATTATCATAATACATTTCTTTCGAATTTACTAAAACTTTCCCTCTATATGAATACAACTTTTCTGATAACCCTTTTTCGTTATAAAAAATATCAATATGCTCATGTGTTCCATTTAATAGAACTTTTTCTTTTCGAATTTCTCTCCCCAGACAATCGTAGTGTATGGCATTATTAAAAATAATACTTTTTTCTGTATTTCCATTCAATATAACATAATTCGCAACATAGAATCCTTGTTTATCACGTCCTCCTCTTATTGCTTTCCGGACTGAAACAGTACCATCGGGAGCCTTAATTTTATAAGGTCTGAATAAATCATCATAAGTATAATATGTTTTCAGATTTCCCGGTCCGGTATTAATAAGAGTATTTCCGTAGACATCAGCTGTATTAGTTGAGATTAAGCCTGTCGGAGATATAGTCTTACTCCGATGTAAAAAGTTAGTATCATATTCATAAACAAATTGTTTTTTAGTGATAGAATCTTCTATACTCTCCGCAACCAAAAGACCACATACATTATATTGATATCTTTTAAAATATGAATTAAATGATTCTAAAGAAATTTTTCCTTGTGGAGTATAAGCGTATCTTTTTGTTTGAGTGATACTATTAGCTCCATCTCTTGTGTAGACAGTTGTAATTTTTGAAGGTTTCTTTTTATATAATAGATTATCCGGACGTACATATTGATAATTGGTTAAAATTCTTTTTTCTGGCATATTATTTACCCTAGCAAATCCTTGATAACTAACATCAGAGATTATGATATTATCTATTTCATCATAAGTATATTGCTCCACTTTTTCACATTGCTTATCCAAGTCTGTTTCAAAAACGGATGTATGTCTCAAATAATAGCTCCCTGACAAATTATGTAATTCAGCTCCATAGTTAGTAGACGAAACGATTTCATGTCCAACACGATACTCGCTTTTGGCAAGATATAATATACAGGGAGATCCTAATACATTATAAGTGTTAACCGTTATAGTATTTAAAAGAGAATCTGTTATTATTTGTTTTTCAAATCCAACAAAGTTACCTTTATCCTTTCTATAAAAAGGAGTAGTATATGAATATGACTTCTTACCAATATGAATGTCTTTATGTAAATCGGATGTTAGTACATAATTTACATTTCGAATTAATGAGTATTGCTTATTCCAATGAGTATATAATCCTTTTATTAGCGGATTCTTACTCACACGTGATTGTACATGACTATTATATTCAATAGAGCGCCTACCCGCATTACCATCTATGATATCAATCACCACATCAGAAGAACATTGTTCATCAAAAGTTACCAAACTGTATTTTACGTCACGAAAACGTGTAATCACCCCCGGCCCTGTTACTCTGGATTGAGAAATGGCTAATACATCAGCTCTACCATCCCCTGTAAAATCACCGGCAAAAAGATCATGTTTTATAGGATAAACATAAGATTTTCCCTTATATGAATACACATCATCTAATCTTGTAGTTCCAGGAGAAATATCAGGAGATAGAAATAAATCCGTAACATCAATATCATAGATATTATTCGTAAAATGACATCCGGGATAACTAACAATCGTAGCTCTAGCCTCTTTATCTTGATCAATTGTATAATAACAGGACATTAATTCCGATATACCATCATTATTAAAATCCGCAACTAAAAAAGATAAATTAGGATGTGATTCTGTAATTTCTCCTTTAATAAATTCTTTTCCATTATAATAATATATCAATTGTTTGTATTGTTCCCCGGATTTACAATAAAAAAAGATATCTGCATATCGATCATTATTGAAGTACCCGAATTTGAGATCATTAATTTCCCCTTCATTAAATGAAAAATGCGTCAATTCAAAGATACTCCCATAAGAATTAATAGCATAAGCCACAACCTCCTTCTTTTTTTTATCATACACAATGATATCGTCATATTTATCTCCATCAACATCTATGACTGCATAACTCCCATTGTTTGGCAAAGTCCCTTTTATTTCTAGGGAAGTATATTTTACTAATTCATCATCAAAAGAGTAGCATTTATTTCCGATTAGGAGTTGATCTTTCTATTTCCCTCAAAATGCCCAACTAATACAGGACTAGCAACTCCCCCCAAACGGGTTGTTGTTTTATAACCTAATTTACCTTCCTCATTCAGATACGCTTTCATAATTATGAAATGCGTATCATCCTTAGTTAACATAGCTAAATCCAATAAACCATCTCCATTAAAATCTCCAGGAATAACAGTAAAAGAATAATTTTGGTCATAAATGGTTGTAGTCCATATTTTTTCACGATTTCCTTTTTTATCTATTGTTTGGACCTCTAATACAATATTTATAGAATCCATATATTCTGGAGGTCTCATTATATATTGTTTATCTATTGTTAGAAAATCTTCTATTCCATCACCATTAAAGTCTCCTTGGATCACATCTGTCGGACGATGTTCAAATGCATATTTTTGCAAACATTTCTCACCTTGATGCTTTCCCCAGCCTATTATAATAGGATTATATGCTACATTATTCTTTCCAAACTCTTGTATGTTATTAAGTTTTGGATATATATCTTTTTCATCTTTGATATACTTCATTTTATAGATACGTACCTGTTCACTTCCTGCAAAAACAAAAATTTCTTTCAATATCTTATCACGTTTAACCCTGAAACCATTCAGAAAACCAGTTGGAACATCTTTCACACGATTATATAAGAAATCAATTCGATTGGTTTGTGTGTAATTGCATGAATCATTTAATGTATATTCAATTGACTTCAACCATATATCTGCATTTTCAATATCTTGTTGATAATTATACAATATATAATTTCCATAAGGATCTTCTTGACAAGCTAAATACCAGGAAATAATAGTAGTTTGGTCAGCATTAGATAATTGGTATGCTCTGGTACCTTTGTAATCACCATAATAATATTTCATTCCATCTTGAGTGGTCAATACAAAGTAACGTTTATAGTCATCTCTGGTTATTAAGGAATAATCATTATTTTCTTTATAATAGACTGTTTTTCCATCCACCCATTTTGCTATTAGAGGTATACCATCCAAATAATATTTATTCCAAGAATATAATTCATTAAATCTAGACTCTTCATTACTACGAGTTATCGAAGATAAACATGACAAATTTATTCCTGTACCTAAAACTCCATCTCCACTATAACTATTGTATACAATTTCCAAATTAGGTCCTATTCCACCATTGCCAACAGGCAATGAGAGAGGAATTGAAAAATTAGAAGCACCATTTGCTGCTATATCAAAAAAATAAGGAGTAGATCCTACTGCTAAAAGTGTATCAAGAGTATGATTATTTACATCAACAGCTACATCATATTCCAAATATGGAATATCAACAGAAGCAGTAATCATTATTCGATGATCTTTACTCTCAATATTATTTGTCCGTGAAATTCGATTTCCATTATTATCATAGTCATAAAACAATCGATTATTCTGTGATAAAACCGAATTGTTTCCTAATAATAGACTTACTAATGCAATTTTCCAGAATCCCATAATATGTCATAATTATTACATGTGATTTTATAGTATTAAAGCAAAATGGGGATGCTCTCACTAACACCTTATCGAGAAGCATCCCCTTTAACTTAAGAGAAAATTTATTTCACAAGAGATTTAGTCTTACTAATAAAGTTTTCTACTTCCGGCTTGTTGTAAATGAGCGAGCCAAAAGTTCCCGCAGGGCGTTTCAAAGGTACAGATGGTACTCTAATGATTTCATCTTTTGAAGAACGTGTCAAACCAGTTCTTCCACTACGTTTCACCGGTTCTCCTGTAGTCGGATCCACCCCTTGAACATCGCATAGTGCCCAATACAATGGATAATTAAAATCAAAATTGTCCCAATCTCCGAAAGCATAAGGGAATACATTATCAATATCATCTTCATAGCTTGAGTTTTGATTATTCAACATGACATCCGGGTCAATACCGTCAGCATAATCTCCCCAGTCTTTTGCATTGAAAGAACGGAAAGTAATCGGAGCAAATTCATAATATTTATTTCCATATTTATATTCTTGCACTTCCATTCCTACGTTCTTTCCTTCCGTGCGGCTACCAAATAATTTCACAGGAAAATCTATGCCTCTTAATCCACTAATTATCAATTCACTGGCGGAAGCCGTTTCTTCCGAACAGATGATTCTTACAGATTTAAGATTTAGATCATCACCATCTCCAAAACGGATATATTCATCTGCACCGGAATTACGTTGCATTCTCATAAATACATCCGAACGATGTGATGTACCAGCGATAGAAGCGGCTAAATAACGAGCTAATTCAACAGAACCTCCATTGTTAAAACGTAAATCCAAAATCAAATCTGTGATGCCCTCTGCCTTGAACTGTTGAATTACATATTTCAAGTCTTCCGCAAAATTCAAATCAAAACCTAGATAAACTAAATAACCGATATTGAATTTATTCTCTTTTTTGTCTTTGATAAACATTGAATTCAAGATAGGACTATTATTGTAACTACCAGTGGTTAATGTAGTAGTACCATCCACCAAATCATAGTCGCCCCGGCTTTCATCAAGGATTTTACGTCTATAGCCGATCTTAAAAGTTTCACCTCCACCTGCATAAAACAAAGTGCTCATATATTGCTGGTAATTACTCTTATTCAAAGTCGTACCATTTACAGCAACGATTACGTCACCCCGTCTCAATCCGGCTTTTTGAGCAGGAGATTCTAGATATACATATCCAATGGCTAATCCAATAGTAGTTTTATCCGGCATGTAAGAAGAGAAAAACGTTCCAAGCCCCGATCCTACAACACTTGTTGCACGAGTATTTGCACGAGTTCTACTGGCACCAGTTTCCATAATATAAGAATAGATATAACGCTTGCCTGCATTGACTGAAAATGCACGATAAGTTCCGCCATCCTCTATATTGGTTTTCATTGGTAAAAGATAAGTTGACAGAAAATTATCATAAGAAACCGATGCATAATCTACATCTAGTGTATTATATTCTTCTTTAAAGAGATAATGTTCCTTCAAATATTTATCCATATACTCATTAAGAGCTAGATCTTCTGCCGCTCCGGATCCTCCTCCTTGTGTGATAGTACATACTGTAACAGGAGTTTTATATCCCTCCACTTGTACAACCACAGTCAATACTCGCTCTTTTCCAGATTCGTTTTTATTAATTTTCACCTTTACTCCCCCTTTACCGGCAGCAGAGTTACCACTGGTATTAGTTATAGCAGCCCAATCTGTTCCTGTAGAATATTGTAAAGAAGGAGTCCATTTTCCTGAAGCCGTAAACGAAATCTCAACAGTCTCTCCATAAATAGAAATCGTCTTTTCCGTTTCAGTACCAATCGCAGTGATTCCATTATCAGTATCACCGACATCTCCCCCGTCGTCGCTATCCGAACAATTACTGAAAGTAATCAGACACAAGGCAAGCAATACTATACTATAAAAGCTATTAAATAAGTTTTTCATCTATCATTATTATTAAATTAGAAAAATTAAAAAGATTATTGTGCCGGAGCTTCTACTACGGTTTTAGAAACCTCATAAAAACGTCCTTCTTCATCCATCCAGGTTACATTGATATTAGTAGGTAATGTTCCGTAAGCACTTCCCGAATAAGTAGTTGTTTGTTTTACTCCGTTTTTCATTACATACCTGATTTGTTCATCATACATACCAGTCAGATAATCTGCCGGCCCGGCAAATACATAAAATACTTTGCAAGCAGACTTAGGTTTCACAGTGTAAGAAACGGTATAGAACTTATCTTTTTCTATCTTGTCAATCGTCACTTCCGGCACACTGGCATTCCATAAGTCCGCATCTCTGTCTTTCCTTACAAAAGTCGGTTTTGCACTAGTATACTCCTTCTTTGCTATGGTTGACGCAGGATTACCATCAGCATCAATAGCTATCATGAACAGTATATATTCTGTATTAAACTCGACATCCTCAATGGTCAATTGATGATTCTTCAGTTCAGCGGCAACAATTTCAGTTACATCACTATTCATCACCAAAGCCTGTTTGACCGCTTCTTCATTTCCCCAATACGGATAACTATTTGTGAAGTCTTTCAATTTCATGTGAACATAACGGTATTTTACCGGATTCCCGGTTGGTGTCAACGTTAAAGTTGTAGATAGAACACTTGCCTCTATTGCCACATCTACCGAAATTGAAGGATTATAAGATATTTCTTTGGAGTCAGCCTGTATTTTCACTAACGAACCGAGCTGACCTTTTTCATTCAAAGCTACCGCAACAATAAAACCTTTTGTTCCCGGGTCTAAAGAGATCCTTTCAAAGTTTTTTGCCTCTTTGGAAGAATCCCCGCTTTTGATAAGGTAAGAGATTACGTCCTTGTCGGTCGCATAATTGGCCAAAGTCTGTTCTTTCATATAAGAATAATAGAACTTATAACAACCTGTTCCGGGAGTAATAGTCGCACTAATGCTTGAAACCGTAGTAACAACACTACTAATATTTATCGCCGCTGTCCCGTCATACGTCAAGGCAGGAACTGCAATTTCAACCGCCACCAGTTCTTCTGTCTTATAGCCCTTCTCCTCCTTATAAGGAATGGCCCAAAGTACATACGTTGTTCCCGGTATTACTGTCGGAAGAAAATCTAACACCTTACCTTCCAACGGCCCGGTATAATCTGAAAACTGTTTGGTTCCTCCCCCATAAGCCAGATCTTCAATAACTCTTTCGGGTGAATAATTCGGCTTATCTAAAATCCCTGTATAATAAACGTCACAACCCTTTCTGATCGCAGAAACCGTTGCACCTTCAAACGTTATATCCGAAACCTTCAGTTCTACTGTTGCAGCAGTCTTAATCACGCTGGCAATCACGTCATCAGGCAAATATTCACTACCAGCTTCAGATGGAGGTACTGCCCAAATCATATATGTCTTTCCGGCTTCAGGATCCTTACCTATCAGTTCTGCCAATGGAACTTTATCAAGAGCCTCTGTCTTCATATACATACGGGCAACATATCCATTCACTAATTCAGCTACAGCCTCTGCACTATATTCATTAATTTCCAGCACTCCCAAATAATACATTTCTATACCACTCGTTAAAGTAGTAGAAACCGTTTGGCCCTCAACAGATATAGTAACAGGAGCCTCACCTATTATCACCGGAATCTCCGAGATTATGCTCTGCCCATTAGACGCAACAGCCATTACTGCCACTTTGCCCCCCGTTTCTGCATACTGATTCTCTGCCACAGGAGCAGTAATAGTCAGTCCCTTTCCTGTCAGTGAAACTTTCCAACCATCAGGCTTCGTTACGGTATACTTCGAAATACCACTCATTTCAACTGAAATCAGTTTCTCCTCGCCGTTTGCAAAATATTGTTTTCCTGATAATATCTCACATTTCAATTCCTTAGATTTCGACAACTTTAATATTGTGCCATCCTTCAGAGTAAAATACGCATAATCATCATCCTGACTAACTCCACTAAAAAGAGAGGTATCTCCTGTTCCTTCACCAGATGCGTAAACACCAGTAGACTCCCAAGTCTTTCCACTATCCGTAGAAATCTCCCACTCTTTCGTGTTCGTATTAATGCGAATCTTAGGAGCGGCAGCCGTTACAGGCATCATTTTTCCTTCTCCATCTTTCAAGAATGTCTTTTTACCGTCTGTACTAGTTATTCCCCAATAATAGATACCATCCTCTTCGTTCTTTATCACGGTTATTTGCGGAGCATCCTCCCCATTTTCACCATTACGAATAGTTACTTCCGTCTTATCTGAAAACTTAATTGTATAACTTCCGTCTTCATTCTCCAACACAGAAGCGATTGATTTATTTTGAGATAAAGCATCAGTCAGCGTCTTCAATGTGGAAATATCTGTCTGTACACTTTGTAACGAAGCTTCCAACTTATCCATGCGGTCTTCCAGACCGGAAATTGAGTTTTTTAAATCATCGTCATTATAACATGACGACAACATTACCACACATACTGCCAGGAAACATACATATTTCCCCATACTACATAAAAAATATTTTCTTCTCATATCTATGATAATTTAGATGATTAGAGAAAACCGCACGACAGACTTTCACGCTATCGTGCGGAATAATTGTGCCAATACTATATTATTTGGCGTGAGGATGTTTACCCAATTTTTTCAAATCAAGATAAATAGTACTTCCGCTCATCATCGCACCAGGAGTACTCTTATCCACTTTTTCCTTAATAATCGTATTTGCAGGAATCCGGTTATCTTTCTTCACTACTTGAGGTTTCACTGTTCCCTTTATTCCCTCCTTCAACTTCGGAGCATCCGGGAATAATACGGAAGGATCAGTAATGATACCTTTCTCTTTATCATAGAATACTGTATAAAGATCGCCAATCACTTCATTTCCATCAGCATCGGCACCAATAGGTACACATAGGGCAACCAGTCGTTTGGCTTCACTTGTCTTATCATATGATTGAGTAGTTGAGTTAACACCAGATATACCATAATCTAGACACTCTTCTTTCCATACATCCATACATTCCTGGTAAGTATAATCACCACTTGCGGAATAGTTATCTTCTGTTATGGCATAATATAGTTTGGCAACATCCTTCACAATAGAATACTGAACTGTAAAGTTACCCAAATCACTCATGTAGGCATTCAGTTGTATCGTCGGATTCGGACCTGCCACAATTGCTTCAGTGGTAGCTTTTACAATCTTCACATCCGTCAATACGCCATTCCAGTCTTCAGCCATATATGCAAATATATATTCGGTAGCCGGGTCTAATCCTGTCCAAGTGAAACTTTCCACCCCTCCTGTTGCATCAGCAGGCCATACATTAGAGTCTTCAGACAATAAATAATTGATTAATTCCGCTTTATTAGCATCTTCCAGTAAATCCGGTGTCATAATATACTGATGATAGAATACGGCTGTTTTCTGATTATATGAATAATTCAGTTTCAGACTTGTACGTCCCGGATCAGTGATCGTTATATCAATATCAGCTTCAGATGCATCCGGAGTATCAGTAATACGCGCTTTGGTAGAAAATGAAGCATGCTTTACTTCTTTGGATAACTGCCCATACTCATTACGCCCAATGTAAGCCACGACATAAGGAGCATCAGGAAGCAAATCAAATTGGAATTCTGTACCTTTATAGGAACCTTTTTGAGCAAAATTCGTATTTTTCACACCCCATCCTTCCTGGTCTAGAGTCCGTGCTAAAGTAGTCATGGTTGCTTCATCTGCATTTTCATAAGGAGCCCACTCCGAAGCCTTAAATATACGATAAAACATGGCTACGCAATTATCTTCCATTTCCACATTCATATCAACCATGGAAGCACCAATCCTGCTAATTTCCAGTTTGCACTCTGGTAATTCTGCATTCGGGCCTATTTCTTTCAAATGAAAGTCCTGACGGACATACTCACCCGGAGTCTTGTTCTCATCCAGTCCGATGCTGGTAGCGGTTATCATTCTTTTTGCATCTGCCGTATAACCGAAATCTACCGTATAATACAATTCCTCTTGAGGAACCTGTGCATCTTCCGCTTTTTGAATCCAGTGTCTCATAAAGTCTATATACATCGACTTTCCATACGTATTTATAAATGCATCAATAGGTTCTGAATCTCCACAGAATTGATAAAAATATTTACTATCCGTATTGGGGAGGTATTGGATACCGACTGCATGATAACTTGTAGTAACATCAATATCCACACGAGGAGTGCCTATTACACTCTGAACTGGTGTTTTTAGATAACAGATTTTCATATCCGCCGGATTCTGTCCGCCTTCATCATTACAACCGACTGTTATAATCAGGTATTCCGCTCCCGGTACAATCTCCGATTGAGCATATTTGGAATTTACCCAGTCAAATTCTGCATTCGGATAACTATCTCCTAAAGTAGATCGACTAAACGTATATGCACCTGCACCTTCAGAATTATAAATAGCCTCCATTATTAAATCTTCCACTTCCTCCTCTGTTGCCTGTACTCCTGCCCCTACACTTTCCAACAGGTAATTGTACATGCGGCATAAAGGATATACATCCAACCGATAAGATTGGACTTTAGAACCCGGAGTACACTCAAATACAAAATTATGTTCAGTGTTACTGGTAACTTTTATACCTACTCCTCGTTCGCCGCCGTCCACTTCATTTTCAACCCATTTGATAGGTGTAGGGTTTGGAGGAAGCGGCACATCCGGATTCACAGGTACATCAGGTTCTACACTCGGTTCATCACCATCCGAACACGAAAGGATCATAGAACTTATCACAAAGATAAATCCCAACATGAGTAATAAACTAAATAAATTCTTCTTCATAATTAAAAGTGATAAATGTAATTAATCATTTACATATTCATAATCGGCATCTCCATCAATTGCCTTGCAGACAGCCAAATTATTTACATATCCGTTTTCATCAGTAACCAATGCATAAAAAGAAAGATTCTCCGCATTCCATTCTTCTTCCATTATAACAGTATAACTCCTGCTCGACTCCTTACCGGTCGCTATATATCCCAATTTATCGCCATCAACGGTAGCAGACAGTAATTTACGTACCACATGGTTATGTGTGTAATCACGATAAATTCCCCCGTCATTCTGTTGGTACTTCAATCCGTTTTCTACCGCATATAAAATCAAACGATATTCAGCGTCTTTTTCTGACGTAATCCTCACTGTCACATCAGCCTGTCCGTTATATTGTGACTGGATGGCCACTCCACATGATGCGGGATACTCTCCAAAGACTCATTAAATATAGCCCGCATGACACTATAGTTTTCAGATAGTCCCATTGTCCCACGCATATCAACCACGCATGAAGGATAACCGGAGATAGCAAACTTCCTGGAAAGAATCGATGACTGTTCAATTGTCATTGGATCGGCACTTGTCCCATCAACATGAAATGACATCAGATAAACAACTCCCTCATAACTCGAATTTATCAGATAGTTCAGGCGAGTCATTCCTGCCGGACACATGGCGCACCAAGTTCCGGTGAACTCCATAGCACAAATACGTTTTACAAATTTGGAAGGTGTACCTGGTACAGCACTCGCAACGACCGTTACCAGCTTGGATACATAGTTACCATAAGATGCTTCAAAAGCGTAGGTTCCGGCTTTAGAAGTAGAAAAGGTATTTCCATCCAAAGTTTGTCCGTCCATCACGGAACGGATGATTGCATCAGCAGTTACATCTATTCCCGCATGCATTACCGTAAAGGTTATAATATCCTTTCCGTCCGCAGTCAATGTATTTTTATCGACGCTCAAAATCACTTCTGTCTGCTCCGAATCATCGGAATTGCCTGAACAGGAAATCCAGCATATTCCCACACAGCACATACAGACCAGCAATATTATTTTATAGACATTTATATACATAACTCTTCTTTATTCGTTATACAAGTAATCTGCTGATTCTCCAAGTTTACACTCATTTACATTGTTACACGTATAAGTCTTTCCTCCATCCAAAGTTGTCAGCATCGACACTATCACACGCATATTATCCACATTCCATCCCGGTTCCAACTGATAAGATCGTTGCATGGTAGATTCTACTCCCGCATTTACTTCCCCATTGAAACGGTCGCCGTTCAACGATGTGGACACCACTGCACGCACCACATTATTATGTGTATAATCATTCGCACCATTCGTTTGAAAGTATTTGATTCCATCCTCTACCAGATAAATCAAACAACGATAAGTGTTTGTTACGTTGGAAGTTAATTTGGCAGTAATCTTCACTGTACGGTCAGAAGCATTATACACAGACTCAACAGCTACCCCACAAGAAGCCGGATAGTTACTTAATTCTTTCTGAAGCTCTTCTTCAATCTGGCTCTTGATACTGATCATTTCTTTAGTACCCTTACGCAGATTGTAAAAGAAACGGGGCAGTCCCGAGAAATTACCGAGAATATTAGTCCGGTAATTATTGGTAGCTGCTGTACTCATGGGATCCGTCATTCCTCCGAAATCCATGTGGAAAGAAGCGATAGCCAATCGCCCCGGTTGTTCAGTCTGAATTGCTTTCAATGTAGTGCTAAGCGCCGGACAGGCCTGGCACCCGACAGAAGTAAACTGCATCCCCAGTAATTTATGATAATAGCTGGTTCCTCCTGATACGGGAGCAACCTGAACGGTCACTTCATTTTCACTGACCATTGCTTTTCCTTCATAATAGCGGGCTTTAAAAACATACGTACCCGGCACTGAAGTGCTGAAAGCACGAACACCATAATCCAGGTTTTCCTCTCCCGATTCCTTTACCAAAATCAGGTTCATTGTACTTTCTTCACTTACATCTTTTGTACCCAGTTTGACCGTGAAGGTCACTTCTCTACTCCATCTGCCTGTATAGCCGTCTTATCAGCTGTAATACGCAAAATGCCGTCATCCGTCCCTCCATTCTCCGTTTCGTCCGAATTGCCGGAACAGGATGACAGCATTGCTAAACAAAGGATCATTACAATTGGTAGAATTGTCAAGTATAATTTCCTCATAAGTCTTAATCATTATAGAGATAGTCTATGCTACCATTAATCGAACATTCGGTTATATTATCCACCATATATGCGTCATCCACTTTACGCAATGCATAAACCACTACACGCGATGTGGCAGGATTCAGGTTCTTTGCATTAGAGATGCTGAAAGTTGCGGCAGTGTGCTCCTCGTTTGCACTCACAGTAAACCGTCCGTCGGTTGACATCGACAGGTAATTGTTGGAAATAGCTCTTACTGTATAATCATACGAGGCCTCATTTCCTCCGGATGCTGTTAAGCCATCAGTCACCAAGACATAAACAAGGTCATATTCTCCCCCCAAGCTCGACTTCAGTGCGGCATTCACCGTAATCTCACCCATAGAAGAATTATAAGATGTATTTACCTTAATTCCGCAGGTTGCCGGATATTGTCGGATTTGACTTTGTAAAGTCTGTTTAATAGCACTCACGTTCCTGTCTATCGACATGACTTTCAAGTATAGATACAGGTAGGAAAACCGGACGCTCCAAAACGACTCATGATTGTGCTTGTCTGTGACAAATGGAACGGGTCAGTGGCGGAACTGCTGGAAGAATGAAAAGCCATTTTTACCATACGTCCCGGCATCAGTTCTTCCACTTTCTTCAATGCCGAAGTCATGGCCGGACAATAAGTACACCAAGTTCCCGTCATTTTGAAGACACCTACTTTACGATAGAAAAGTTCATAATTCTTACGATTCTGTGCGGTTACGGAAACTTCATCCGACTCCCAGTCCAGGTAATATGCCTTAAACTTATGTGTCCCGTTCTCTACTGCCGAGAACGTATTGGTCCGTCTCTCCAAATAATCACCGGTAGTTACATCTTCAAAATATACATTCTTCATATATTCGGAAGTCGTCAGTACTTTTCCATTGGCATCAGTCACCGTAAAAGTCGCCATATCTGTTCCATTGGCTTCAATCTTGGCTTTATCCACAGTCAAAGTAATAGGTCCTGTCACTTCGCCGTTATCCGGCTCTTCACCATTGTCGTCAGAATTGCCGCTGCACGCTGTAAAACATCCGCACAAGCATATCAGACTTGACATAAAAAACATTGTAAATTTTCTCATATTCTATATTCTAATTAATAAATGTTTCGATGAACTCAAAATGAAGTAGTTATAGTCAGATTAGCACCTGTATATTTAGGAATCGTCCGACAAACTCCACCAGAGCAGACGTATCCTTCCTTGTTACGACCATAACTCAAGGCTATACGTGTACGTGACTTGGCATAACTGGCTCCCACATTGTAATAATGGATTTTATCCTTGCCGTGATTATACATATCACTTCCGTAAATGCTCCATGCCGGAGCAAAATTTATCTCCAACAGAGCTGCCATCCAGTCCTTCTGATCTTCTTTTGTAGTTAGATATTGCAACTCCATGCGAGTTGAAAAAGAAGGTGTGAACTTATATTGTAAATCTGCTACAAAAATATTCGACAGATTAGTCGTTTTATTCGCTCCGTACGAAGGGCTATATTCTTGCATGGAATAAAGCAAGTTCATTTTGAATGACTTTGTCCATTGCTTTTCCACATCAACACTAAAGTCACGAAATGCCAAGTTACCTATCTGGGCTGTTCCTTCTTTTTCTAAAGCATAATAGGTAGAAAAGTTAGCGTGTAATTTCAAACCACGTTTACCTCCAATGACCGTTCCTCTTTTGAAATGATAAAAGATATCCAATTGTCCGCCCATCTCACCGCTAACTGCATTTGTCACATCTCCTATTTGTGGAGTATGAGGATGCAAGTTGGTCAGCATATAGGTATATTGCGTACTCATAGCCGGAACATAATTCAACAGATTCGAAGTCGAACCATTACCGGCAATAATCTCACTATTCATCCATTCCAAACGGCGCCCGGTCAGATTTACTCCCAACCCATTGCCGCTATATCCCAACTCCAGCAATTGCGCATTGGCACGTTTCCTCGCATAAAGTTTGTCATCATGAATGAAATTATAATATTTATTGCCACCATCCACATATTCACCTTTCGCTGTAAATCCGGAGCGTTCAAAATTTACCCGTCCCGAGAAGCCATTCGAATAAGGTTTTCCCCCTTCTTCTTCGAGGTCGATATTGATTTTCTCATACCGGTTCAATGCCCCTCCTTCGATACTCAAGGATGTATTTTGCCAACTAAGCATTTCAGATAAGGAGAAACTTACATCTACGCCACGTACTTGTGTATCGGAAAAGTCCATGCCAAAACGTGGAGTTCCCCAAATGGCCTTCAACCTTACAATATTCTTGTAATTGTAAGTAAAACGTGCTCCCATCACCGCATTATTCAAACCAAGCATACGGTCCTCCCAACTACGGAATAGCAGTCCACTCCCAAACTGCTCATAAAATGTACCCGCTGTTACGGAAAAATCCTTGTCGGCCCAAGATACGTAATAGTTGGTTAGTTTTGCTTTCTCCAATTCTGTCGGGTATCCCACCAGTACCGGTTCATAGGCTTCCAACTGTACACCTACGGCAAACTTACCTTGATAGTAATCCAGTTTCAGATAATTGTTCGAACCGAAATGATCTTCCGGAGATTCTGCTTTTGTCTTACTATCATCCTTGTAGTAAATCGTATTCGTTTCAAAGCTCCCTGTCAGATAACCTTTTTTGTTATCTTGCTGCGCATAGGTTAGAGTAGACGCTAACGCTACTAAAGCCAACACCTGAATTCTTATTCTAGTCATGTCATTGCGTTTATCTATGAATAATAACAGTTTCTATTTCTGTAGTTTTTTTATCGCTTTCAGTAGTTCCAGCTCACTTCCCGGCGCGTACCCGGTGTGTGAATAGACAATCTTCCCATCGGCATCCACTACATATACCTGTGGAGTCAGGCTCACATTCATAGCTCGCATGAATTCCTGATTTTTATCATACAACATGATAAAATCATCCCATCCATGTCCCTCTGCCAATGCACGCGCTTTAGCAGTAGAACGGCTGTCATCTGTCGAAACAGCTACAACACGGAATTTGGCTTCTTCCAACCAATCGGGCAATTGTTCATTTATAGCGTCCAATTCACGAATACAAGGTTTACAGGTTGTTGCCCAAAAAGAAATAATCATAGGTGTTTTGTGATTAACCAGGGAGGAGGTATTTACCTGTGCTCCTTTCGCATTTTCAACCTTGACTGATGGTATTTGTGCCATGGTACAAGTTAGAAAAGCGAACAACAGCGTAATGCAGACAATTAATGCTCTCATAAGTTCTTTTTATTTGTTATGTTAATAATCTTGTTTTATCTGATGTGTTCCATCTTACAGCCAAATAGCCTGAATTTCTGTATTTGTATCAAGCCGTCCTTATACATATCGCCTATCAAATTGGCATTCTCGAAAGTGACAGTTTTAGTTTCAACATCATATTCTCCACGATATACGTCAGAAGTACTTCCGTCCAAAGCTAGTCTCTTGAAACGAATAGTATACGGGCCATAAGAAGCGACATCTTCACCCGGCACAATGGACAGGTAGGTTTTCTGCGCCTCCGAATCATATTCATAATGCAACCGCCAACTAAATTCCCATTCAATATCATTATCCGGATCAAATCCATTCTTATTCGAACAGACCAGATAGTGCTCGTATGCCTCCGTGCCTTCTTCCGCTGTATTTACTCTTACGGAGAATCCCACTTGCACATTGGAAACATTGGTGGCAGAAGCCGTTCCGGTAAATATCCAAGTTCCTGAAAGCGTTTCATAAAAACTGGAATCATTGTCTTTGATAGTCACCGTCAGTCGCTTGTTCTCACCAATAGACGCCCCTTTCACATCGGCAATTTCAACATCAAAAGAACGGTCGTCATTAACAAGCTTGTCATCAACGGTCTTAAACTCAAAATTCATTGTTTCCTGCCCGGCAGGAATAAGTAACGTTTTGGTTGTGACAATATAGTTTTCATCTTCTTTGGCGTTATGATCTTTTAATTCGAACGTCACACGAATAGTTCCGGTATGTTCGCCCGTCACAACAACAGGCACAGTACACAAACCGGCAGATTCTTTCACCGTCATTGCAGTTTCCTGCAAGTTTACCGTAGCCGCTCCGGAATTAAACTGTTCCTCATCGTCCGAACAGGCGGCGATCAGAACGGCACATAGAAGAAGGGTGTATATTTTCAGATAGTTCATTTTACTCAAGTGTTTGATAATTTACGTTATTCATTGATTAATATCCCGGATTCTGCTGACCTGCCAATTGAGGGTGGCATCCATTTCTGTTTTAGGAATAGGCCAAAGCATCCGCTGGTCATCCACAGGTTTATCCAGTCCGTCAGTACTTGCTTGTCCCGGGAAAAGCACCAGTCCTTTGCTTTGCGGTTTTCCACGCTTCACACCTTTCCCCCAACGTTTCAGGTCCATCAACCGGTATCCCTCACCTACAAGCTCCCGTTCCCGTTCGTTCATGATTTCATTTAATAAAGCTTCCTGATCGTAGGTTGCATCAGTCCATCCCTCGATTCGCGCTTTTTTTAATGCATTCAAAGCGTCATTACCCTTTTTCACAGCAGCTGCCGTTCCAATCTTAGCATTAGCTTCAGTGGCAATCAGATACATTTCAGCAATTCGGAATGGTTTCGGCTGATTCAAATAGCGTGTTTCGCTTCCTAATGCATTGTAATATTCATTGCCCGGATATTTATTAAAGAAATAGATGTCTGCCGCATTACCAGATGATACGGTTAAGTGATATTTTCCGAAATAAGACTTTAACCGGATATCTTTTTCATTGTATAAGTCAATCAGTGTTTGTGTAGGAATATAATCCTTCTTTGTAGTCGGATAACCGATAAAAATAGTCCCCAGAGGTACACCGGCATCGTCGGCACTAGTCATGGCAATCTGCCAGATGGTTTCCGTTCCCTTGTCATTCTTCCATACGCTTTCAAAATCTGTTGCTGTGTTCGATAATGGATATCTGTTCGAATTAACCAGGTCACCTGCATATTTGGCTGCATTTTCATAGTCGTCCATTTGCAGGGCAACACGCGCTTTCAAGGCAGTCACTACATCTACCGTGATATAATTCCCACAATTCTTGGGAGCCGTGTTGACTGTCACGTATGCACCATTAATATACCTGTCATAATCAGCAATGCCATTTTTTGCAGTCTCTATACGTTCTTCGGCTTCTTCGAGGTCCTCCAATATCTGTTTGTAAGTATCTTCCAATGAAGATCGTCCCGGATATTGGGTAGCAGAAAGTTTAGGCTCATATTTTACCTGAAGCGGCAGTCCCGGAGTACTTGCTGCGGTAGCTACATCGTAATCGCGGCAAAATAAAGTAGCTAGATAAAAGTAGCAGTATGCTCTTGTAAAATACGCTTCCCCCTCATACACATTAATCTGTTGTCTCTGGGTTTCAGTCAATTCGATTTCCGGATTCTCATCGATCTTACCTACCCCGTCAATAAAGAAGTTGACACGTCCGATAGCGGCATAGTAGTTCGACCAGATTGTTTCTACGGTAGAGTTGGTGCTCTCGAAAGTCCAACGGTGCAACTCACCATATTTATTAGAGAAATCCGCCACTGCATTAAAGGCATCTGCCTGAACTTCCGGAGCTAATACATAGCTTCCTCCTGTCAGTCCTAAATATACGGAATAGATACCGGCACGTGCTTCTTCAAAACCGACTATGGTCGTTAACGCTTCTTCTGTAGGAACAGCATCGTATGGCATTTTATCCATATCACAAGAAGTCACCCCAAGTGTCAGTATAGTCAATGCTATCATAGATATTTTCTTCATATTCACCATTCTTTATGTTTTTAGAAAGTTAGTTCGACTCCGAAAGAATATTGTTTCGTATTGGGATAGTTACCCAATTGGATATTACTGTCTACTTCCGGGTCATATCCTTTATATTTAGTCACTGTGAGTAAATTACGTCCTACAAAGTAGATTCTGGCGTTACTGATTACTCCTGTTTTCTGAATCAGTTTGGCCGGAAGGGTGTACCCGACAGTCAGGTTTTTCATACGCATAAATGAAGCATTTTCCAGTAAATGCGTATCAAACTGCATCGGGGAGTCGGGAGTGGCAATTCTGGTTATATCTCCCGGCTTCTGCCACATGGTAAGCATTTCTACAGTTTGATTGTCCGAACCTGCAAAAGTGGGATTCTCTGTAAAAAAGCGCTCATTATTCAACATATACTGGCCTAGCATAAAAGAGAAGTCGGCACTAACAGAAATCCCTTTCCATCCGAACTGGGTGCCAAAGCCACCGGACCATGGTGCATAGCGTTGTTTGCCGACAAAAACTGCATCTTCTTCGGAGTAACTCTTCGTCAGATTGCCATTTTTGTCGTACCACATATTATATCCGTCACGCGGATCGACTCCTGCCCATTTCACATAGTAATATTCTCCCCAAGGTTTGCCGACCTTCATCTTCAAACCGGTATCAGGCAAAGTATATTCATCCAATCCGTTAAACAGTTTAGTTATTTCATTCTTATTATAATTCAGGTTTCCGGAGACACTCCATGAGAAATCTCTCGTTTTCAGAATATCCACTCCCAGAGTAATATCGAAACCACGATTACGCATACTTGCTACATTTTCCACACTACTACCATGTCCGGTAGTGTATGACAATGGATAACCCATCAACATATCGTCCGTCTGACGGTTATAAAATTCCAGTTCTACAGAAAAGCGGTCAAACACTCTTGTACTGATGCCTACATTCAGTGTTTTCATGCTTTCCCATGTCAGGTTATCATTTCCGACGGTAGAAGGAGCAATACCCGGTTGTCCGTTATACAGCAAACCGGAGCCGACCAATGCCAACGCATTATAGGCACTGATACCGGAATTACCAGTTGTTCCATAGCTCACTTTCAACTGTAAACTGTTCAACCATGAAACGTTCTGCAGGAAATTCTCTTTTCTCATATCCCACATGGCTCCCAAAGAATAAAAGTTTGCCCACTGGTTGTTTTTGGCAAACAGAGAAGAACCGTCCCGCCGTGCTGCCAAATCGACATAATAGCGATCAGCGAAACTATAACTGATTGTGCCGAAATAAGAATTGAAAACCTTGTCATACATCGAATGTATCGGCACTTCTGACTCTGCTCCAGCTGCCATCAGCATCATTCGTGAATCTACCATTTTTTTAGAAGTTGCCGAGAAATTCTCATTCTTTGTGATAATGGACTCCTGTCCGGCCAACACGGTAAAAAGATGCTTGTCTGACAGACTGAACTTATATTCCGCTGTATTGGTGAAAGTAAATGAATAATAACGTTCGAAAGACTCGGACGCCACCCCTGCCCCTTCAAAGGGGCCTTCCGGATAGGCTTTATGGGAGTTACGATAATCAAAGGCATCTACTGCCTGCGAGGTACGTATATTCAATCCTTTTATTGGGTTTATATTAAAGAAGGTATTGCCATTGATACGTACCGTACTCCGGTCATTCGGTTGAAGTTCTGCCAAGTAATACGGATTATAATATCCCATATCGTCAAAATAGTCCAATCGTTTTCCATATCCTGTAAAGTTACCTTCTTCGTCTGTCAATATTTCGTTTATTGTTTGGTCAGGACGATAAATACGGGCAGCATACGCTTTATTATAAACGCTATTAGCTTCCGTTCCGAAAGTTGTCGTGTTATATTTCTGATAGGAAAGGTTCACGTTAATCCCGGCTTTCAGCCAGTCGGTCACCTTTACTTCCACATTACTGCGCAAAGTCTCACGGCGCAATGAAGAATCATCCATAATTCCCTCTGTATCATAATGTCCAAATGAAATATAATAGTTGATACCTTCGGAACCACCGACCACATTTACATCATATTGTTGTGTAGGAGCTGCATCTCCGAAGAAGACATCCGCCCAATCTGTAGATATACCATTATCTATATAGAACTTTTTCCGTTTTTGAAATGTAGTATCGTATGCTTTTCCCGGGTCCAGCATTTCCTGCAGGTTAAGCCATTGTTCGGTATTCATCATCTCTATGTTATCCCCAGTCATTCTCGACCAGCCATATTGCGCATTGATACTAACACGGGCTTTCTGTCCCATTTTTCCTTTCTTGCTAGTCATTATTACTACCCCGTTAGCAGCACGAGAACCATATATAGCTGTTGAGGAAGCATCTTTCAATACGGTCATGCTTTCGATGTCGTTCGGATTTAATGCTGTAAATGCTCCGGATGATATAGGTGAACCGTCGAGAATAAAGAGAGGTTCTGTATTTGAATTGATCGAGCTGACTCCACGCAATCGCATTACAACACTTCCACTTGGTTCTCCACTGGGAGTAAATACTTGTAAACCGGCAACTTGTCCTTGTAATGCATCTCCGGCATTAGCAACCGGTCTATTGGCTATCTTGCTATTATTTACCGTTGTTACCGAACCGACTACAGACCCTAGTTTCTTTGCTGATCCGTAACCTACCACAACAACTTCATCCATCAGTTGTGTATCAGACTTTAAGATAACTCTAACAGTCGGTTGAACAGAAACCGACTCCGTTTTCATACCGATATAAGAGATTTGTAATATTTTTGCTGAATGTGGTACATCCAATAATGTGAAATGCCCGTCTATGTCTGTTATTGTACCTAAGTTAGTGCCTTTTACGACAATTGAAGCCCCTACAACAGGTTGTTTGTCATCATCGGAAATCACTGTCCCCGTGACTTTCTGCGTTTGAGCTGTTATCAGCCCGATACCTATAAAAAGGTATCCAAATAGCAGCGCTAATTTTTTCTTCATAAATCTCTTTTTAAATTATTAAATAGCCCTAAAACATTTAAACTCACTTTTTACACTTAGATAAGTTCTATCAGAACTTAATTATAATCCATTGTTTTTGTAGTGTTTTTACATCAAATATGTAATTCTGGAAAGAAATGTTGCTTGATTTTACTTTTTCAATCAATTTAGATGACTATTCCATAAAAAAAATATGTCTTTTCGTTGTTTTTTGCAAAAAGAATATATACTTTTGTTCCATTATATAATACCAAACCGGAACTGTTAATAAATACAATCCGAAAAAGAGATATAATTTGTATTTTAAGAACTATATATTTATTTTAATAAGAATAGAATATGAAAAAGCACTAAGTTCTGATAGAACTTAGTGCTTTTTCGTTTTAAGGAGCTATTATTAGCCATTTTACTTGGATTTCCTTCCTATTCTACTTTTCAGTTACATTATAATTATATTTTAAATCTCCCTCAAACATAAAATAAAATCAGAAATATAAAAGAGGCTCATTTAAACTATGTTAAATAGACTTCATCTAAAATTTCTTCATATATGACACTCTGTATATTTCTTTATATAGATAAAAACAAGTAAATATACAATAGTACTATTTATTTACATCAAAAACAAACAAGTTATTTTATGATTTCAAAATTTCGAGAGATTTATTCTAGCTTTATCTCTTGATTTTAAGGAGCACCTCGTTGCATTAAAACCAACGAGGTGTTTCTCGGTGTGCAACGGGTCGTTCCTTTAAAAGGAACGACCCGTTGGTTTAAAACCAAAACCCACTTATGTAACTATCTGAAAAGCAAAGCATTACAAAAGCGTCCTCCCGGCCTTTCTTTTTAAGTAAAATTTTCAACAAAAGAAAACGGATACCAATATCAAACACGGTACTCCACTGATAAATATTTTACAAATCAAATCTAAAAACAATGGTTACAGTTACTTTTCAGATCAAGCCCTATCTAGCGGCTTACATGTACATGCGCTACAAAAATCACCTCGACGTACCTCCAGACCGCTCTTCTTCCTCACTTTCCGCGATCCATCTTCTCGACACCCAGCCCATCTACCACTTTCTCCACCAGCTATCCATTCCCCACCCTCCCAACGCCTCATGGCACGAAACCGGAAATATTACCTTCACCCTCCCCCATCCCAGAAACGGCAAAAATCCAAATGTATATAATTATATAGGTCATAACAGTGCACTTATCATTGAAAAAGCAATGGAAGTAGAAATGAGGGCCGAACTTTATGAATTTCTACTGGAAAATAAATACTGCCACGGCATC